>JAABUI010000335.1_pt1 | contig 43024 bp, 52 predicted proteins | sample 5559111 | NCBI WGS metagenome assembly JAABUI01 (sample SAMN10711870, study PRJNA513365) | rock metagenome | isolation source: Antarctica rocks | place: Antarctica: Victoria Land, Buttleship Promontory | reverse complement strand
GGGCCGTTGGCTCAATTCAACGACTTTCATGCGATGCCGGTCCCGGCCACTTATATGACAGTATATGACGGGTCGATTAGTTCTGGCAACCAATGGCCACTTTCCTGGTATTCTCCAAGATCAATTCCCATTAGTGGTCATCTTGGAGTCCACCCCTTTGTCGGCTTTCTCAGATTCCCCTTCATCTTTCTGCTTCTCAGGACTGGGTCCCTTTCTCACATAAGTCAAACCGACCGCATCGCCTGCTCCCTTCAATATCTTCCATTCGCCAATACCCAGCTCCTTTGGCGCCCTTCGCACTCCTCTTCCTCCACCCCCAATGATCAAGTTACCGGGTCGATAATTCTCGTTGGCTTCCATTCTTCTGATCGCCGAATGATGTATCCATGCATTCTCAGGAATGTCCCTTGTCTCACCCATTGGCAAAGGGAAAGTGATGGCTTTCCAAGAGCCATCAGACCGCAGATCCATACGTCGAAATGGGAGATATTCCATCATCTTCCATGACAGAACAGAGCCAACGGGGAGACCGTTGTTGAACTCGAGACAGTCATGAAGGACGCCTTTAGTGAACGAGTTGAGAAGTCGTTCATGGAAGGACGACTGGCTGCGCTTCTCAAGCTCAAGACCTGCAGCCCATCCTGGTTCGGCTTTGTCGGATCGAGGATTCCTGAAGATGTCTGGTCTCTCTTGTGTGGGTGAGCTGTTGATCTGAATCTCGGGCATGCCTGGTGGCGACTGTCCATTTTCGGCAAAACCATAAGAAGGGATGTTGTAATCCTCGTCGCAGCAGTGAAACTCGACCATTTTCTCCTCGTTGAACTCGAGACCAGCGCGCTGAGCTTCCCGCACCATCCAGACTAGCGGTCCATGGCTCAATGGTGATCCTTTGCCCTCAGCCTCCGCAGGAGGCCAACCTCCACCTAGGTCGGCGTGGCACCCTGGGAACCAGAGTTCTTCGATGTCCTGGCTGTCCACTTCGTCATCGTCATCACCATCATCTGGATGCGTTCCCGGCTGAAAGGAGGCCACCGAGGTCCCTGAAGCGATTGAGGAGGCGTCGGCGTCCGAAGCAGTTTTCCCTGCTGGGCTGGCATGTCTCATTCGGGCTTGTGGGCTTCTTTGTGGACTGAGATGATCCTCACGAACTCCGCTCGGTCGACGCGCAAATCTGTCCTCTGCCATTGGGGCGCGAATCGCAGACCTCCTTCGAAACCTGTCCCTGCTCTCGCGTTGTGGCTTTTCGCCTCTTGTCATCCAATTATCATTTGGGTCCGTCTCGTGTCCTTTCTGATGTTTCCTGGCCTGCTCATTGGGCCGCGAAGACTTGGACTCGGATATGAGATCTGATCGGAACTTTGCTCTCCGTTCATCGATACTGACGGCGTGGCGGATGATTTTCGCAGTGCTCCTGGCCGTGTAAGGGAATTTGGTTCGTTTCATCCAGGCACTCTCGAACCTAGGCACGCTATTCACTGCAGCATAGTCAGCAAAAGATAAATTTCCATTCAAGCAAATTCAGTCACCCGTATCAAAAAGCCCCAAAAACCTGATTCGCCTCACCGGTCGACTGAAAGTACCGCGGAAAGCTCTCAGATATTCGAGCATCTCTTCCTTCTTCTCTTTTTCCTCCTCTGTATTGCCCTCTCTCTCCTGCCACTGAGCGAACGCCTTCCAAGCGAATCGGGCCATCTCTTCATTACCAGCACTTAGCAAACCGACATGATCGAGCATCTCTGCGAGGAATCGCGCGACATAGGCGCCCCGGCTGAAACCAAAAATGTATATGTCATCATCTTTGTAACACTGCATGAGGAACTTGTAGGCGCCCTATGTCGTTCTCATCAATAGTGGTCTAGTGTTGGTGTCTGGACCAGGGGCTTACCTACCATGACATGCTCATCAAAGGATGTACCCACGGCCGAGTCCTTGGCCTTTTGATACCATGAATTCAGCCGGGCAATCCTGCTCGTATGAGATATTGACCTCGTATTGACGTAAGTGCCAATACCAGGCTATAGTGTAAGTTAGAAGGGCCAGAGGCGGACAGCACGGTAGTTGGCATTGGTATACCTGATAATAATGCTCTGCGAGGAGGATTAGCGGTAGCTGAGGTACCAAGAGAATCGTTCATACTGTCGCCATTGTCACGATCCAGCATGCCGTAAATCTTCAGGATGTTACTATCAGCAGGGGTGCCTTAAGACCTGTCAGTGCCACTGGCAATCCACCAATGGCGACGATGTCACCTGAGAATTTGTTTCCTGTGCCATCGAAGCAAAGGATAATCTGGTCTTCCTTTAGCCATGAACATGCCGAGCGCCTTCATCGAGGTCACCTTCTTTCTCCGGCGTTGTAGAGCGTAAGATCGATAACCAGAGCGTCGCTCTGCTTCATTCCCAGTATTCTGGCTTTGCATCTTCTCGAACACGTTGATCTGTTGCTAAAGTTCGCGGGAAGCCAAGAATATGGGTATGGACATGAATATGTATATGTATATGTATGTGAATATGTATATGAATATGTACAAGAACATGAATATGAAAATTGAAATGATCCACAAGGATCTCGCTAGAGCGCTCGCAGCATACGGCGATGAGACTCGGGAACGGACGATCTGGGATCTGGGATCTGGTGTGTGAGATATCTACATTGGTGACATAGGCAAGACCTATGGCGAACACGTACGCAAGCTCTCCGGCCAAGACCACCGTCAGTGCACGCAGCCCAGATGAGAGGGGTATACATTAACCGGATTGAGGTGCATATCAAAAGCTACGAGAGAATGGCGGCGAATTTCGATCTCCCCCATCTCCACTATCACCCATAGGATAGCTCGAGATTTAGTTTGAGTTTGAGCGAGACTGTCAAATCCACATGCGGTCGAAATAGGTCAGAGCCGCTCAGCCATTCGCCTAATGCAGCGGTAGTGGGGCGACCAGAAACAGCTGAGGGAAGACATGATCCAGCCATTGAGAGGCTTGCCTTAACCCAATGATGCCTGAAGATCTTCTCGTCGGTCTGGGTAAGCGAGGATCAGCAGCTAGCCGTCTCCGGGTTAGACCGACTAGCTCTCCCGTCGGATTAGTACACTTGCACTGTAGGCCAGGACGAGCGTGAATTAGCTTCAACCACGAGCATCTCCGAAAAGCGAGCTTCATCACACCTCTTGGGTCGAGACAGCTGCGAGGCGACGGAATATGAGCCAGACCGGGGGATTGTGGACAGCCTACATGACCGGCCTGCCTCTACTGATGCACCTCGCTCCTACTAGGGGAAGACATCGAACAGCCAGAGGTGACGTCCAACCAGTGCTTTCGTCTCATCATACCCGACCGTAATCATTGTTCTGCGGCGTATAGCGAATGGACCTCCATGCCGAGTGTGCATCACACTCGATCCCCGCCAAGAGCAAGAAGGGGCGGGGTAACTAACTTTGCTCGATGGCGTGCATCGTTGTACCTCTCACATTTTCTACTCGTCGGGCGTTCCTACCTTCACCTCCGCTAAGTCCCCGAGTCTCGTCGTGGAAGCTCGGTGGCGGCAATCACAGGATGTGGGTCCGAAGACGCTACTGCCATGGCAAGGAACCCGGTGTCAGCTAGTCAATGTGTTCATTTCGAGACAATATTGATGCATAAATCCGAGATAGTCAATAACCAATGGCGACATACTATTGCTAAGCTCCATTAGCTTCCCACAGCGCGAGCTCCCTGCTCCTCACTTTCCTTCTATCGCGTCGTGTCGAGTTCACGTTCGCTTTTCTCTTTCACCTTTTCCTTTGTTGTGATACCCTCGATACTCGTTAAAAACATTGTCAATATGCTCCGGCGATTCTCTAGCAAATTCGGGAAGAGCAAGAAGGACGACACCGAGAGTGTCAGTGCGACGAATGGCGCTACGAACGGTACCAACAAGGGGACCGAGACCGGCGGGGCCTACACCAACGGCACTGGCCCTAAAAATCCTGGTCTCGAAAAACGACACAGCTCCTTCGGTCTCCAGTCGAAAAAGGCGAAGAAAGCTGCTACAGACCACTCTGCCAGCAGATCTGACGTTGAAAGCTCTTTCGCCCAATTTGCCCAACTAATCCATGCCTCCCGGCGACCTCTGCCAACTCAGTCAGGTGATGGGGCATATTTGGACCACAAGGAGCCTTCCGGCCTCATATCGGATATCAAGGCTTTGGGCTTCAAGGATGCGCATACGTTGATGGACGTGATGAAAAATAAAGCGACAGGAGCATTACAAGACGACAAAACGTATTTGATGGAGAAGACCATTCAAGTTTGTCATATCTGACGAGTGTATCCTTCTTGTGTCTAATACTGTTGTAGCTTGTTGCTGCATTGCCCACCACGTCGAAAACCCGGGTTGACTTGACAAATGCTTTCGTAAGATGCCCTCGGACCTATGATGGTGACTCAGTACTAAGAAAATTGGGTAGATCGACGAACTTTGGAACTCGCTACAGCATCCGCCCATGAGCTATCTTGGAGACAAATTTGCTTACAGATCAGCCGATGGATCGAACAACGTAAGTTGCGAGTCTTTGATGTGCAGACATGCCTGATCATCGAATGCAGAATATTCTGTATCCGCAACTGGGCGCGGCAAATACCCCTTATGCTCGATCGGTCGCTCCAAACACCCTCTCCCCTGGAGCTTTACCAGACCCGGGTCTTATTTTCGACAGTGTGATGGCGCGGAAAGAGTTCAAGCCGCATCCGAACAAAGTTTCGAGTGTGTTCTTCTACTGGGCGTCCTTGATCATCCACGATCTATTCCAGACGGACCACCGAGACTTCAATAATTCGCAAACTTCGTCATATCTTGATCTCTCCACCCTATATGGAGATACTCAGGAAGATCAAGATCAGATCCGGACGTTCAAAGATGGGAAATTGAAGGCCGATTGCTTTGCTGAACAGCGGCTGCTCGGTTTTCCACCGGGCTGTGGTACGTAATGAAATTCCCAAGCTTGCAAACTTACTAAGAGTCCTATAGGTGTCATCCTGATCATGTTGAATCGATTCCATAATTACGTGGTTGAACAGCTAGCAGTCATTAACGAGAATGGGCGATTCCACAAACCCAATGAAGGCCTTACTCATGAAATGGCTGAGAAATCGTGGGCAAAATACGACAATGACCTCTTTCAGACTGGCCGGCTGATCACATGCGGACTGTACATCAACATCACTCTGCTGGATTATCTCCGTACTATTGTCAACTTAAATAGAAGCAACACCACTTGGACCTTAGATCCTAGAGCCGAGATGGGAAAAATATTTGGAAAAGATGGAACACCCAGTGGTATTGGTAACCAGGTCTCTGCTGAGTTCAACCTCGCTTATCGTTGGCATTCTTGTATCAGCGACAAAGACGACAAGTGGACCCGAAATCTGTACAAACAGCTGTTTGGTAAAGAAGCAGAGGATGTCACACTACAGGAGCTTCTGAAAGGTCTTGGCCAGTGGGAACACGGATTACCAAAGGATCCACAGAAGCGTCCGTTTGCTAATTTAGAAAGAGACTCCGAGGGCAAGTTTTCTGACGACGCTCTGGTGGAGATTATAACGAGTTCCATCGAGGATACTGCAGGTAAGTGGCTTCAACCTCTTACCTATGTCTGGCAGGTCAGATTCTAGTATTAACAAACCATAGGCGCGTTCGGACCAAATAACATACCAACTTGTCTTAAAGCCATCACAATTCTTGGCATGCAGCAGTCGCGAGCCTGGAATCTTGGATCATTGAACGAGTTCCGGAAATTCTTCCAATTGAAGCCTCACGAAACCTTCGAAGACATATGCGATGATCCCCCAGTGGCCGATCAGCTGAGACATCTGTAATTCCGCATCCTAGTAACTCATTGGGCTGAAAGAGAATACTGACCAAGTCTTAGCTACGAGCACCCTGACTTCGTGGAAATGTACCCTGGTATGGTTTCAGAAAGTGCCAAGATTCCCATGGTTCCAGGGGTCGGAATAGCCCCGACTTACACTATCTCAAGAGCCATCCTATCGGATGCAGTAGCATTAGTTCGAGGCGACCGATTTTACACCATTGATTACAACCCGAAGAATCTCACAAATTGGGGTTACAGTGAGGTCCAGTACGACCTCGCTGTACAGCAAGGATGGTGAGGAATCATCGTTGAAGATTCATGAGTACTCTCTAAATCTACACAGTGTCATATACAAGCTCTTCCTGCGAGCTTTCCCCAACCATTTCAAGAGCAACTCAGTCTACGCCCATTATCCTATGACCATTCCAAGGCAAGTCCAATCGTAAATATAGCTATGGTGACCTTCTAAATTACTCCTTGCAGTGAAAACAGGAAGATCCTTCGAAGTCTTGGGCGTGAGGACCAATACTCTTGGGACCGTCCGGCAGTGATGTGGGTTTGCCCTTTCAGGTTGTGGCTAGACAGTAATCTTGGCCTCTAATCCTGAGGAATACTAATGTGCTTGCAGTCCACCAAGAGTAAACTTTGTTTCCTACAAAGGGGCAAAGTATATCCTCGAGCATGCCAACGAGTTCAATGTGGTATGGAACGATGGCTTCGAATGGCTGATGGGGAAAGGAGGGTTGGACTTCATGCTGGCTGGTGACACCGTATTCCACGCGAAGCAAAGAAAGTTGATGGGTATGTGTTCCAAATACGGTTTTCCTAACGTCCTCCAAATGTGCGCTTTCCTTTTTCAAACCAACCTAAGGCTGATTTCCACATCTTCACAGGCGCCTGTCTGTACCGGGATAAGTGGCATCAGCAGATCAAGGACTTCTACGAATACATCACGCTCAAACTGCTGACGGAGAAGAGCTGTAAGATTGCCGGCATCAACCAGGTCGACATCACTCGAGAGTATGTGTTCATCGCCTGGCAATGACCTTCTGGCTTTGCTGATTGATTACAGCGTTGGCAACCTTGCTCACGTGCACTTTGCTGCCAACGTCTTTTCGCTACCACTGAAGACAGAAGAACATCCTCACGGAGTTTACTCTGAGCAGGAACTATACATGGTCCTCGCCGTCATCTTCACCTGCATCTTCTTCGATCTAGACCCCGCGAAATCGTTCCCTCTGCGTATGGCGGCAAAGGCAGTGACTCAGCAGCTTGGCAAGCTTGTGGAAGCCAATGTCCAAATGGTCAACGCCACAGGCTTCGTTGCAGGCATTGTCGACGGCATGCAGCAGAACCACAGCCCTCTGACCGACTACGGCGTGCACATGGTCCGGAGGCTTCTCGAGAGTGGAATGGGCACCCACGAGATCACCTGGTCTCAGATCGTCCCGACCGCTGGAGCGATGGTTGCGAATCAAGCTCAAGTGGTGAGAGGTGTGGTCGAAGCCGGAAAGATGGTTGGCTGACGCATCCGCACAGTTCACCCAGCTCCTGGACTACTACCTTTCGGATGAGGGCAAGATGCACCTCGCCGCCATCAACCAATGGGCCAAGACCGAGGGCCCCGACGCGGACGACAAGCTCTTGCATTACGCCATGGAGGGGATCCGCTTGAATGGCACCTTTGGCTCCTACCGTGTGAGCACCGTCACCAAGACGGTCGACGACGGTGGCCGTGCGGTGCCGGTCAAGGCGGGGGATAAGGTGTTCACGTCGTTCGTGGGTGCCAACCGGGAAGCCGAGTTCTTCCCGGATCCCAACACGGTGCGGGTGGACCGGCCGATGGAGAATTACCTTCACTATGGCCTGGGTCCGCATGCCTGCCTGGGCGGGGAGGCGAGCCGGACGGCGTTGACGGCGATGCTGAGGGTGGTGGGTCGCTTGGACAACCTGCGGAGAGCGCCCGGTCCGCAGGGGCAGCTGAAGAAGATAGCCCGGCCGGGAGGATTCCACCTCTACATGCGTAAGCCTCGCTCCCCCGCCCGTCTCTTCCACGGTCGGAGAGCTGGAAGAGTGGAGTCGGGCTGACTGTGGCACAGGAGCGGATCACGGCAGCTACTTCCCCTTCCCCACGACGATGAAGGTCCATTGGGACGGCGAGTTGGCGCCGCTCAAGAAGATGTGAGGGTCCTGACCACACCCCCCTGTGCCCTGTGCCCTGTGCCCTGTGCCTTGCGTCCGACGACGCGAACCTCGGTAGAACCTCGGTAGAAGTAGCATTAGTGGTGGGGTTGTGGGGCAGTTATCCTTTCATCACCGACCTCTCGGTGCCTCGTCGGCTTCCACCGAGCTGTGGGACCTCGGCACTTTGGTACTTGAGTACTTCGTAGAGAATGATACCATTGTGCCGAGTGAGGATGCCATCATGATGCGCATCATGCACAAGGTGCACAAGCAGCACAAGAAAAAGGATTGAACCGACTCCGATCCTTTCCGTCTTGGCGTCTTGGCTTCGCTTCGCTTCATTCCCTCCTCCCCCTCTCCCTCACCCACGCATCTCAGAGATGGACGACGACGACGACAGCACCAACAGCTGCCACCACCACCACCACAACAACAACAACCCCAATCCTCATCGAGATCCTCCCCTCGCTGGGCCAACCGGTCGTCGGCTGCCCCGCTTCTGACATCTGACCTGCCTCGCTGCTTCCAGCTTGCGTCCAGGGCCCTCCAACGGCTCCTGGGCGTCCACCTTAGCCCTCAGCCTACCGCCGACCCCCGCACATCCCTTCTCTGACGCACCCTGACGCACCTAAATCAAGCCCTATCCGAACCGAAGCACCGCTCCCATGGCTCCCTCAAAGTCTTCAAAATCTTCAGAATCCTCGGCCTCTGCCCACAAATCCACCACCACCAACAACAACAACACCCCCCCTCGACCGAAACCACACACCGCTGCCACCGTCATACCCACTCTCCATCCTGTTGGCACTGCTCAGGCGCAGAGGTGCCGGGCCAAAATAAGTTCTGCCCGCCCTTCCGCCGACCTTCCACTCCGCCAACGAGCTGGAACAACATCACAGGGTCGCCCGGCTCCCCCGCACCTGAATCTATCTTCTCGTCGTGTCAGCCCACCGGGCTTTCCGCGACTGTCAAGCCTTCCCGTAGTCCTGTCCGACCGGCCCTCTTCTCCCATCCCCATTCCTCCGAGACAGAAGGAGCAGTCACCGCCCACGACCCCGTTGACCGCCCGAGCACGGTCACCCATCGATTACTTTGGACTCTCAAACCCGAGACCGCATATCAGCGAGTCGCTGACGCCGTGCTACACCACACGCCCTCGAAGGGTCTCCAACAGCCAGCCTGCTGTTCGTTTCCCGAACGTACAGCGTGGATTCGTGGCCATGGGCCCCCGCCCCGGATCACCGCTCCACGGATACAGACCCACATCTCCTCTCTCCCCCGCTGCGCCAGTACCATCGCTGTCGGCTGCTAGCCATCCGGAAGAACGGCGTCCGGCGAAGAAACTGGGATTATCCAATCTTCCCAGATTCCACCCGGCCAATTTTCCATCCAAAGATCCCACCCGTCCTCCACCCTCGCCCCACAGCTCCCGCTCGGCGACCTCACAGCCGCGCTCGATCCGTGGGTCAGATGCCCAACAGAAGCTGCACCAATACCAGCGCGAGCTAATCGCTAGTGCGACCCAATCCTCTCGTTCCCTACTCTCGGGAGGTCTCGTCACCAAGCCTGACTCGCCACGCCTCACTCCACTCAAGAGCCCCATCGATCCCATGACACCGCTGGCATTAGGAGGACAAGGCGACTACCTGTTGGCAGGATCTAGCTCGTCCCCTTCTGGCTTTCCCGAGAGCGACGGACGGGAGATGGTTGAGCAATTGGTTCGTCGAGAGAACGAAAGAAGAAGCCACCCGGAGGCTAGATCGGGGAGTGTCAGTCCTGCGGTGAGTCCTGCTGGGGGACGAGGATGAGTCCGACATCTTGGATCTCAACCGATTGTGGCTGGAATCTGGCTTGCCAATGCCACGAAAGCCACTGGAATCGCACGCTCTGTTTCGCCGAACCGAGCCCGAAGGATATGAAGAAGGGGCCTTTCCGGACCACCGCTCCCTAAACAGCGGAATTATCACTGGGGTCGGCCTACACATTGTGGCTACGAATACAGTGAACGACATCCTCCTTCTCAGCGTGAAAGCGAGCTTCAATAGCACACCATGACCATGTCCCTTTTACTTACATGACCGAAGTGTATTTCTACCAGCATGGGCATATCCAAGGCGCTGAGACCCCACTCATTATACTTTCAATCTACTATTCACCGATCAGCTTCAGTCTTCGACATTGGACACGCCACTCCTTACGACTTCCAAATGACTTCCTCTTGCTTCGAGAATAACGGCCGACAAAGAATTCCATGAGAAGCACCGATGCGCCAGGGCTCGTCCGAGTTCTGCCGAATTGCTAGTGGCAGACACCGGCCATTGTAGTTCCCCTTTCCAGCATCATCAAAGGCGTTTCATCACCAATAGACTACTAGATACCACCGTGTCCGCCTGCATGGCGTCGACCTTGCTTTTTGTTACTCGACCACATGGCACTTGGCACTACTTTAGCTTAAGCACTAGCTTCTTTACGAAGTCACGAATTCCAAACTATCAAATTGAAGATCTTGCATTCTTCCATCGCGAGCTGCAAAGTTTAGAGTTCAGTGAGAGAATCTTTGGCAAATCGGTCAGTGCAAAGTGGGCCGAGATGTGTGAACGTGATATATGTACATTGCAAACCCCCGTCTAGCTCTACCAAAATCTCTCCGGAGAGAATATGTTCATCGACCATAGCCTGGCTAGGCCAGGTACAGTAGCCAAAGGCTCGGCCCCACAACACCTCTTCGCACTTCCCCCCCTATGTTCCAACCCATTATCACCAAAAACTCAAACCTCTTCCGCCTCCCCCATCTAAAAAGATCCCGCATGTCGCCCTAAATGCCTCCTCAAATGCTCTCGCTTTTTCTTCGACATCACATTCGTCCCCTCCTTCGCCCAAACGCTCAACCGACTCCTCCCGCCACAGGTGTCCGTGCCATCCCCTTTGCACGCCGTATCGCACTCGCTATCCGCCACCTCGGTTGTGCTTGTCATGCCGTTCCCGCAGAAACATTGCGTGCCATATTCGGTCCCTGCGATACCGTAGCCGGCGGAGAAACAGCTGTTGGCGCAGTCCGCGGAGGTCTGTCCGCTGCCCCAGTTGGGGAGGGAGCGGGTGTTGCGGTCGGGGGTGAGGTCCGTGTAGCAGCCCTGATAGGCCCAGGTGTCGGAGGAGGTGGTGGATTTGACGGTCATGGAGCTGGGGGACGAGGGGGTGGAACTGCTGGGGGATGTTGGTGGCGAGGTGGGGGCGGTGGATGAGAGAGGTGTGTTGGAAGATGCGGGAACGCTTGCTGAGGTTGTGGTAGTTGCGCTCTCCGACTCGACTGGCGCAGGGGCCGAGCCGCCATCAACTGCACTCGCTGCACCACAGCTCGATGGCGGATGGATGGTGGCCGGTTGGGTGCTCTGGATCGGGTTGCATCCAGGAAGAGCATCGACAGCTTTGCCCGACTCACCGATGTCTTCGGCCGGCGAAACGATCTCGCCGATCGTGCATTTGTTCATCGTGTCTTGCGTCTGATATCCATCCACGCCGGCAGAGGCGACGCCAAAGCAGGCATCTGAGGCAAGACCGGTCTTTGTTGCGGCATCGCTCCCTCCATCGGCGATGGCGCAGGTTTTCATCGCCTTCTGCAACGCTCCCGGCTTCCAGCCGTTGAAGAAATCCATGTGCATTGAGTAGCCGGTTGGGTCGCCGTCAGCTAGTACCCAAGGTGGATTGTTTGGGTCACTGTAGTCTTTGATGATGTGGTCGAAGGAGCTGATGTCGAAGTAGTATTCGATGAAGATCTCGGGGAAGCGGGCTTTGTTGTGGGGAGCTTCGCAACCTGCTAGTCCGTCTGCGTTGGTGGGGAACGCCATGTGAGCCAGTGGGTTTGTGATATCGAAGTCGTTGCCGTCCCAGCAGGATGGAAATCTCATCGATGCCGCCAGACCTCCCACATATTGAGCGTTGCAGCTTTGGAAACCTGTGGGGAAACCGGTAGCTGAGGGGTTCGACGCGCCGTCATGGCATTGCCATTGCATCTGATTGCCGGCGGTACCCATCATGGTGTCGTTCTTCTCACGCTGGGTGGCACTGCCGGTTATCATACTAAAGTTCGGAGGGAACTCGCTGCGAGAGCTATCCGAAGAACAATCACCGTTTCCGTACTTGTAATAGATCTTGCGGTTATTGGCTTCGGGGACCTTGTAGTATTTGCCCTTGTTATAAAAGTAGAGCACCGGCATCCAGTAGTTGGTCTTGTCCTGGGTCACCTCGGCCGTCGTGCAAGTCGAAGCTTGGGTATCGTCGAAAGTCATGTTCGCTTTAAAGCCATTGCCACCTGTGATTGAGTGCACATGGTTGGAAGCCACCCCGGGACTCAACAGAGGATCTACACGTTCTGTGACAAGGTAGCCGCCAGTGTATTGAACGAAATATGCGCAATTGGGATTGTATTGACCGAGAACGGAAGGAATGGTAGAGGTTACGAGTGCCAAAGTAGCAAAGAACTGATTGGAATGCATCTTGAAAAGAAGATGAATGGCAGATCTTGAAAGAATGATGGTGCTTCTTTGTATATATCGACTCGCTGGGAGGATATGGGACGAAAGCTAGGAGTATGTACCAGAAGCGCAGAAGCAAAGAATGACAGTAATGATCGTGGTGCGTGAGAGTCTCGGACTCTACCACACAAGAAAAGAATGCAGAGCAGTGCTATGGCATTTGGCAAGTAAAGAAGAGTGACATCTGGGGGAGTTGGGTGTCATTTTGTTCAGAGGGACGGTCGGCGCTAAACGAAGCATAGACCAATAGAAAGCAGGGGGATTAGCAGAAGGCAGGCTTCGCAAGTTGACACATGGAATAATAATGCAGAGGTAAATTTCCGAGCTTGAGGGAGAACGGTGGTGTCTGCTCGGCCGCCCGCACCATGTCTGGTGCCCGGTGTGGTGGAAGATTACTTCCATTGTGTTCGGACCAGGGTCGATGCCCTCCTTCTTGAAACATGGCAGCACCACTGCCATGAAACTTTCCCCGCTTTTCGATTCTAGAGTCTAGGTAGGAAAGACGAGCTTTCGGAAAGATTCCGTATCGATTGACGTTCAGGATGGAGACACTGTTGCGCGTTCCTAGTTGTCCAATCCTACTCGCAATGCACTCAGGGCGGAAGGAGGGTGAGTTGCCCTGGAAGAACAGCGATCGCAGGAGTGTAAGTAAGAGCTGCGAGTTCGACCTGACCCTGTCCAACCTGGTACTGTGCAGACATCATTCGCATACCATCACTTCTCCGACTTAACGTTTTAGGGCTAGCCCCATCAAATAACTAAGCAACGTGGGCTGCGCGGCCACCCCTGAAATTTACTTTACTTTACGGGGCTTTCGATTGCGCTTAACCCTGTGGAATTTGGACATTATTAATAATATCTTCAAGCTCACAGATCGATGCACACTTTCTGCCTGAAGACAATTGCTGACCAGGATGGCAGAAGTTACTCTGATCACATAAGCATAGCTATGGCAATCGGAATTGGAATCTCCTCAGCCGGAGATGAGCGATTGAAGGGGATGATGTTCGTCCGTGCCCTCATGTTGGTTCTTGTCATATTCTTCCCGTCTGTCAAGCTAGGCGTCGATCTACAATTGGTTATCCGTTGGTATTTGGGTGGAATGTTACTCGCCACTTACCATGCCCGCTGTCTACAACGGTTGTAAAACGGTCCCAGAAGTTGGTAGTTCTAAAGCAACTCTGGGCAACTTCGAAGGACGCTATCCTCGTGGAAATGCATGTATTTATTCGACCGGTCCGCTACCTGTGTAGATAGACTTCCATCCTTGGTGGAGCCCGCCAGCGCGTACAGACTGCTCTGCACGGAGTGCATCTATGACAATGATCTCAATGGTCTCTTATTTCGTTGTTGTTCGAGGTTGCAATATCAAATATCAACCCGATGAAGACTAGTTCGAGCGTATCCCTGCCACCCTGCGACTTGTCAATAATGTAAGTATGCCGTTGGCAATGGAATGTTGGTGCCCATATTCTAGCGAAAGACAGGTAGCTCGGAAGGGGTGTCCTCCAGCTTGAACTTTTTGCTTCTCTCAACCCGCCCAGCGGAAAACAATCTTGTCAAACAACCCGCGTGATTTGTTTTCGAGCGACATGTTTTGCATGACCACGTGGGTACCGATTTCAAGAGCCTGTTTTCTACATTCCTGGCAGCGCCAGCTCTCTTTGACTTCGCCTCCTATTCGCCGTGTGGGTTCCAATCGACATCAATTACCCAAATCTTCGTATCCAGCTGTTACAACATTTTCGTTGGCTCAAAAATGGCAGAAGACCACCATTTGGCGCTGTTGGTCCGTATCGCTACTCGTGGGCGCCGCACTCGCCTATGACATCACGAGAACCAAACCATTGAAACTTGAAAGAGGCAATGATAAAGAGCTCCTCGGAGCAGACGATATTAGTCAAAGATACTTGCCTCCTATCGTACCTTATACGATCGACCAAGCAAACGCGGCTTTACGATGGGAGCAAAGCTCTCAGATTTGTGGCCAGGGTAGTGGCGTACTTCGTTTTGATACCGCCCGACTTCCCAGCAATATGCCTTGCGAAGATGAAATGCTGTCAGCCTCTGGTTATGAAGATGATGAGATCAAGTGGCTGATGTGGGCATTGTTTGACGGGCATGCGTAAGTCTTGCAGATTTCAGTATCAAGGCGAAGCTGAAGTCTATAGTGGATGGGATACATCCGAAGCTCTACATGACTACATGGTCAGATACGTCGTTCGTGAGCTAGCTGCACGTTCGCCCTCGGGGAAAGTCAGTGATGTCGCAGGTATCAATATCGACCGAGCCATTACGGATGCTTTCCTGAGCCTTGACCGTGATATCATGGATCTTGGTGCGAAAGCCGTTTCGGGACCAAGCTTCCTCAACGACGCAATGTCTCAATTAGGCCCAGCTTATTCTGGGTCGTGTGCTCTGATGTCATATTATCACAGCGATTCCCAACAACTGAAGGTCGCTTGCGTAGGGGATTCGCGGGCTGTGCTTGGCCGGCGCAATGCCTCGGGCGGCTGGGAGGTCATTGCTCTGTCTGCGGATCAGACAGGCAACAATCCAGACGAGGTTGCCAGATTGCGGACAGAACATCCCGACGAGCCTAAGATGATCAAGGCTGGTCGAATACTAGGAATGGCTGTGTCCCGAGCTTTCGGCGATAGCAGATGGAAATGGGGCCGCGACTTACAGGAGCAAGCTTACAAGAGATTCTACGGACCAAAGATCATCGAACCACTACTTACACCTCCCTACCTCACTGCCGAGCCCGTGATTACGACCACGAGGATCAAACCTGAGAAAGGCGACTTTGTCATCATGGCCTCGGATGGATTGTGGGACCAGCTCACAAGCGAGCAAGCTGTGGACCTTGTGGGACGGTGGCTTGAAAAGAATGACCCTTCGAAAGCAATCAGACCTCCCAATCTGGCCGCTGCGCCCGCAGCCATTCCCAAGCGACATATCTCGAACGGACAAAATCCCAATCCTACGATGGAGTACGCGGAGGTGCCACCGGCGAACGAGAAGCATTTCATCGTGGCAGACGAAAACGCAGCGACGCACCTTGCACGTAACGCCCTTGGAGGAGGCGACGAAGATAGACTGTGTGGCATGCTCACGCCCAATCCTCCATACTCGAGGAACGTGAGGTAAGTTTAACGCTGCGACTTCCCAACTCCCAAAGCTCTGGCTGACGGAGGCTTGCCATCAGGGACGACATTTCAGTGCAAGTGATCTTCTTTGGCAACGAGGATCCGTATAGCATCCAAGATTTTCAGCGATGACTCGGTGAATGACTTCCGATTTTGCATGCTAGCGTATACCCCTTGAACCCATGCTCATGCATGTTGACGAGTGCCACTTGAGCAGCTTGAATTGGACTAGTCAGATATCCCCAAAGCTAGGTATGGTGTTGTGTCGACTCCATTGAGTTCCCCGCCCTGTAAAGCGGGGTTGCGGAGGATTCAAGTAGACCTGCACCGTCAAGTAGGCAGTAGGCAGGAGGCAGCAGCCCGCTCCCACCCTCGGTCTGTGACTGTCGAAGAATCTTCGTTCGCTGGAGTGGTCAACCATGGTCTCAGAAAGTGGTGAGGCCGGCGGGACCACCTTCCCTTCTTGTGATATGTTGATGATCAGGGAGACTAAGAAATCACGGATGACGAGTCCATCGTTGAATCCACAATGGTCGGCCAAGTAAGTAATGCTTGGGGCTGTTCCGAAGTATCCATCGATTGGGGACAGCACACTTGAGACGAGAAGCTAGAGCATGAGCTTCCTTCTCGTTCTCGTTCAAGCAAACATTGCTCCCAGACTGGAGACAACCTTGAGCTTTGAGACCGGCGTAAATGCCCAGGTGAACTAAAATCCTAGTCACGTGGCCCGTAGAAGGCAATGCCAAGGAATCCGAATAAACTTAAATATGCTAAAACGGTAATGGCAAAATATCTAAAGGCTCCTCACCCTCAACAACCTTTGCTCCTTCCCCTCCTCAACCCTAACCACCTAAATGAGCTGAACGAACATGCATTCCGAATTGAAGCCTCTGCTGAACAATAACAACATTTCATTTCATGGTCAGCATTTCTCATATATGGACTTTACACTCAGTAGAGGTTTACGCCGTTGTGTGCAATCGCCAGTCACCGCAGCTTTTGCCAACATAGCCCTTCAGTGTATTGTTATTGGCAAGACCTTGTGGCAGGAGGTCGAGTCCCTTTGCGATCCCTCTCTCTCGCTAGCTTTTGCGTATGGTTTGCTTGTGAATATCATTCTCGAGCTTACTATTGGTATCCTCGTTGGGATACTTCTGAACTCGCGTCAAACCATTTGGAACACAGCACATAACCATCCAACCGAACAAAGCAGGACTGTTGTCTACGTCGCAATAGTCTACTCTTGGATTGGGCCGCTTGTAGGGGTCGGCTTGCAAGATTGGAGGACCAAGGCGTGCCTTGCAGCTCGAGCACAGTGATCAACGATGGCTTACGAGGACTGTGCGACTGGAGTGCCGGGTATGTACATTGTGAAGTCTTCTTGCTCCAACACCCCATCTTCGCTCATGTCTTCATTCCCATCCACCGCCATTGGCGTTCACGCCATGGAGGCCAATCGCCCTTGCTGCTCACCGTCTCTGCAGTCGGAGTCTTCTCCGTCATGGCGTTTTCTCCTTCCTCCACGGCTCACTCACACCCAGACCCAGACTCGTCCAAACTGCCGCGAACTCGAAGCGTCCAATTCTCTACTCCACACACCTCCATGTCTCGCTCCATATCTCCTACAGACCGTTCCTACCAGCAACAGCAACAGCAGCAGACGGAGAGCTCCGCAGATGAGATAACGCCGATGGTAGGGAAGGAGAGGGGAGGTGCGAAGAATAAGAATTACGATGCTACGAGATCGATCATCGACAATGGAGTTGGGCATTCACGGCAGAGCAGCATCTCCAGCGCTCGCAGGAGGAGACCTCCATCCACCGAAGCTGCATCTACTGTCGCAGAGGTGGCGGACAGGAAGGAAAAAGGCGGATGGTGGAAAGATATGGTCGACAAATTCGGTAGTGTGGAATTGGACAACAAAGGGAGCGTAGCTCGAGATCATCTTGCTCTTGGTCCGTCCTATCCCCCTCCCTCTGGGATCCGCTCCATTACCCCCGCACTCCATCTTTCCCATCCTGCGGTATCTAACAATCCCCCAGAACGTACCTTCCTAGCCTGGCTCCGCACCTCCCTCGCCTTCGCCTCCATCGGCATAGCCATCACCCAGCTCTTCAGACTCAACACCACCATCTCAGAGCGCGAAGGCTACGAGCCCAAGAACCCACCCAATACGTACCATCTCAGACAGGTGGGGAAGCCATTGGGTGCTACGTTTTTGGGGATCGCTGTTCTGGTGCTGTTAGCTGGGGGGCGGAGATATTTTGAAAGCCAGGTACGTGTCCTTCTGAGAATGGAGAGAGGTGAGGTTGTAAGGAGTTCCCGCTGATGAAAAGATGCTAGTATTGGATAATCCGAGGCAAATTCCCAGCTAGTCGAGGCAGCGTCTTCCTCATCACTTTCATTGCTTTGGCTCTGATCGTCACCAGTCTGGTCGTGGTCTCCGTCATTGATCCGAGCGTATTCGAGAAGAAATAAGTGATTTTCGGCCCTTGCGGCTCACAATAGACATTGGCTCTCAAGCCAGAGGTCTCCACGGAGGTACAACCGTCATGATCAGCACGGGATTGCCCTTTGAATGACTCATTAAAAGTCATCCAGTCAAATTCTTCATCCGTAGATTTCTAGAATAATACACGCCACCCACTCAATCGATTAATTTTAACCACCTCTAAGTCGTGACTACATCGCATTCTGCAATTATCTTGAAGCGCTTAAGATCTCCCCCAACCGGGACAATGAAAGCGTCAGAATGCTGAAGGAGTGCGGCAGCACGATTGGGCATGGCTGTGAGACGAAGGGTCAAATAGCTCATCCTGTTTGGGGAGAGACTCATCATAATCACGGAATGTGTAGAAGAAGTTTCGATGGAGAGATCGTGGTTGAAAGAACGGAGAGTTCACGTATATACCTAGAGGAAGACGGCATCAGATGTCGTCACACAGTAGTCACAAGAGGTAAGATTGTGAATGACATGGCGCTCATGAAACGTCATCGAGCAGAAGACGCAAGCATGGCCACAATGTATTCAGGGCCTCGCGGATTAAAATCAAGAGATTTTGACTGTGTAAAAGAATAAATCTAATTTTCATTCAAGTTGAAACCTATCTAAGTTTGCTAGTTTTAAGAGCGTGAACAGCGTGCCAGTCATATATGCTTCATTAGTGCCAATTGCATTCGGTCGCTAGCAGGAAAGACTAAGAAATCACAGCCTCTAGATCAGCTGCTGGAAAGCACGGTTGACTGGCGAGCGGACTTTGGTGCCTTTATAGAAGTCGACTGTGGCGACAGCGCGCTTGCTGATACCTTCTGGCGTGAACTCGAATTTCTATCATCGCATCAGCATCAGTGGCCTCCACAGCATATGATGTAAAGTGCTTACCTTGTAGACGTCTTTATATGCACCGCTAGCACCGAATCTGTTGAGACCGAATTGCTCGTTTGAGTAGCGTTCCCAGCCCATGGTCGACATGACTTCTACACTTAAGGAAGGAATGCCATCTGGCAGGCACTTGAGACGGTACTCTTTCGATTGTGTATCGAAGACCTCGAAGCAAGGGATGGAGACAACGCGGGCGGTGAGCTTGTGATGGTCTTTAAGATATTTGACTGCTTCGATGCAGATACAGACCTCCGAGCCTGTGCTGACCAGTGTGATGTCGGCATTCTCGTTCTCGACCGAAACGTAGCCGCCTTTGATGGCGTTCTGGATAGTTGAGTTCTCAAGTTGAGGCAGGTTTTGACGAGTCAAGGCAAGGATACTAGGTGTGGATTTCGAAGTCAGTGCGACATAGTATGCTGCGCTCGTCTCGTTACCATCGGCTGGACGCCAAACCATCATATTGGGTAGAGCGCGGAAGTGAGCCAGAGTCTCGATAGGCTGATGAGTAGGACCGTCTTCACCAAGGCCAATCGAGTCATGCGTCGCTACGTAAATGACACGGCAGTGCGAAAGGGAAGACAATCGAACAGATCCGGCAGCGTAGGAAACGAAGTTGAGAAACGTTCCTCCGAAAGGAATCAAAGTACCATAAACGGAAATGCCATTCATGATACCAGCCATGGCATGTTCACGCACACCATATCGAATGTATCGTCCACCCCAGTCGCCAATACCCAACGCTGGTGGTTGGAAATCTGTCGCATTCTTCCATCGAGTGTTATTTGATCCTGTCAAATCTGCGGAACCTCCAATCAGATCTGGCACAGCCTCATGAATGGCTTCCAATACGGCTTCCGAAAGCTTTCGAGACGCTTGCTCCTTGTCTCCAGGTTTGTAAGTGGGGAGCTTCTTTTCCCATCCCTCTGGAAGCTTTCCACTTAGTCTTCGTAGCAGGTCGTCGTGCTCGGCTTTGTGCTCCTTAGCATACTTCTCGAGTAGCTTGTTCCATTCCTGCTCCTTAGCGGCTCCTTCGGATGCATGAGCATGGTACATGTCGTAGACCTTTTGAGGGACAACGAAGGAGTCTTCCGGATCAAAGCCAAACTTCTTCTTAACCTGCTTGCAGTCATCCGCCTTCAAAGCGTTACCGTGCACACCTCCGGTGCCTTGCAGAAGGGATCCAAAGCCAATGGTTGTCGTCAGCTTGATGACGGAAGGTTTATCTTTGACTTCTTTCGCTTTGGCAATAGCCTTCTCGATGCCTTCTAGGTCAGTATCACCTTCCTTCACCCATTGAGTGTGCCATCCATAGGATTCAAAACGCTTCCTGACGTCTTCAGTGAAGGCGCATTTCGTGTCACCATCTAAACTCAATGTTAGCCTGTACCTTTGCAGGACCACAGCAATGGCTGAAAATTACCGATTGAGATATGATTATCATCGTAGATCATTATCAGGTTCCCCAATTGCAGATGCCCGGCGGTACTTGCAGCTTCGCTGGCGATACCCTCCATGGCACAGCCATCACCGAAGAAGGCGAATGTGTGGTTGTTGATCAAATCGAAGCCAGGCTTGTTGAATTCGGCGGCTGTGTGGGCTTGTGCAATGGCAAGACCGACGGCATTGGCGAAACCTTGGCCAAGCGGGCCAGTGGTGACCTCAATGCCTGGCGTGTCTTGAGCTTCTGGATGGCCAGGTGTGATGCTGTCAATGCTCTATTGAACGAGGTTGTTTAGTTAGCCATTGCCTTTGTGATGTCAATCCAGACCAGGGCAACTAACTCGAAAAGCCTTCAAGTCATCCAAAGATACCCCGTAGCCAAAAAGATGTAGGAGAGTATATTGCAGCATGCAGGCGTGACCGTTCCTGTCATAAGCTTTGTGTTAGCACAAGCGGTAGGACACAGCTTCTGGACAAGCTCAGGTACGGTAGGTCCACTTTTCCGATTCTTGGTTCGGGACGGGATTTGGGTTTCTGGGCCTGGAAGATGGAAGCTCGACTTACGATAGAACAAAGCGATCCCGGTTGACCCAGTCAGGATTCTTGGGGTTGAAGCTCATGAATTTATTAAATAGAACATGAGAAACCGGTGCCATGCCCATGGGGGCTCCGGGATGGCCGGAGTTGGCTTTGAAGGTGGCATCGACCTAAGCAGAGAGCAAAATATCAGCTTTGAGAGAGGGGTGATTGAGACAAGCAAAGGTGCAGCCGAGTAACAGTAAACAGCTGCCCTCGAGCTCATGGTGATAGTGGGGGTAGGACTTACTGCCAGCAGACGGATTGTATTGATAGCAAGCTCATCATCCTTGCCGTATGCCATGATTGCGGTTCCTTATGATGTTGTTACAGGTTTACAACGCTCAAGTAAGGAGGGAAGATGGGTATGAGAGTGGTGTTGCGGGATAGAAAATATTTTCCTGCGGCAGTGGGATCGACGTCAAAATTTGTTGGTGGGGCAAGCGCTCTTTGACTGGAGCGTTTTCTGGCAGGGCTTGCCGTTTGGGCAGTCGCGTTCTAAACAGCCTCCATAGTTGCAAGAATTCGCTCATGAAAGGCTCAAGATATGGCCAGGGCAAAGCATGATCTCCCATATGTTGATATCCTGGGTGCAGGCTTTCGAGCGTCAAGTGGCTAATCTCTGATCTAGAAACGAAGCTAATTGTTTACAAAGACTTTGTAAGACGTACCCAGCTTCACCTTCCGGCTTTCACCTGAAGCCCGGCTTCCAAATTTAGTCGATACAACAGACCGTTGGAGAGGTCGCCATTCTGTTGTCATACGGCTGGACCGCGTCGTCTCTCTTGCTATTTCAATCCATCTTGGGAGCCTTGCTTCGCCAGGGAAAGCTTTGCAGAATCCTCTCCACGGTCTGAAGTAAGCCACTTCGGAACGTCTCAACGGTTCCTTGAAACACAATGTATGGTATGCTCGCACCAGGATCACTCTTCATCCCATTCCCGAGCCTCCGCATGTTGTGATAGAAGAATTGGATAGCAAGGCCAGCTCCCACTACCTTTGCGGGTATCATATTTGCAAACCAATGCCCTATGACAATATGGGATTGAGCAAGCGCTTCATCATCAGCAATTGACGGATTCAGTAAAACAGCCTTTGGCAATTCAGGCTGGAGAACGACACTACGTCCCAAACCGATCGGGGAACAGACCCCGGAGTCGATAGCATCCGCCCTGCCATTTCTAGACCGGAAGCCTGAGGGAAGTCGTTTAGTCCAGCATCAGAGAACTCGGCTGGTTCGAGACTTACCTCCACTCAGTTGAATGGGAACTTTTGAATTCAAACCCTGTACTCTCTCTGCAAACTCAGTGAAGTATGCTTCTCGTATCCGAGTACTTTCGACATCTTCGGAGCCTTGTCCAGGGACTTTGTCCCAAACGAGTCTGCGTCGGTCGTATCAGCAGGCGAAACTGAGGTTTTGTTTTCTGCGTTCCCACCTGAAATCTCGACAAGATCTACCTACAGCATGACAGAGTCAGTATGGTGACAGGACTGAACGCAGACTTCACCCACATCGCTACATTCGACAAGCCACCTTACCTGCTCCAGACCTTCATCCTTAGACAAGCCACTACCCGCAGCCATGTAATCTGCGGAATTCAACTTAACCGAAAGGCAGTATGGCCGTGGACACAGCTTGCGAATCTCTCGCACCAATCGCTTAAGCAGTGTAAGCCTTTTTTCCGGCGATCCCCCATAGTCATCTATTCGTCGATTGGTGTGAGGACTGAGAGTATTGTGACAATAAGAATCCATGAGCTCCGTGCAATTGACAGCCCGCAAAGCCTGCTTCTTTTGCTAGCCATGCGCCACGGACCCAATCTGCCACCACGTCGTCTATGTCAGCGAGAGTTGCTTCTCTAGGCGTTCCCAGAACTGCATTTAGAGCCTGTTTCCTTCAGCTTCCAGCTCTGATCTTAGCTCCTGCCAGACGAACCTTTTTGTCTAACCAACTATTACCAAGCTCAACAGGTACCGAAGATGGACAGATGGCAGCCATGTCCGCTGATCTGTTCCCTGCTCCAGTAGGGCTCATTCTCCCTGGGTGCGCCAATTGAACAATGCAAGGCGTCCCTGCCTCCTGAGATATCGTTGCCCACCGCTTCCACTTACTGAGATGCGGCTCGTTCAAGGAATCTGCATGGCACACAACATCTCCTTTGATGGACAGATACCGAATATCGATCTGAACCTGGCCAGTGACAATTAGGCCATATTTGGCGTGGGCCCACTGTTTGTATAGATTCTCGAATTTGTCAATCGGTGAATCGTAAAGGGGTGGCACTGCCAGTGTTTCTTGCATTGGACATTTCACGAGTCTGTTGGGTAATGTCAACCCACACGGCAGGGTGATTGGTTGCTCGATAAGCTCAATCGCCGTAAGGTTGGGAGTTGGTCCACTCATGGTTGCTGATTGGGAATTCAGACTTGAAAGTTGCGAAGTTTTGCAGTCTCTGATTGACTTGCTAAGGGCAAAGTGCCCGTGGAATTTGAATGGATAAATTCATCTGTGGCCAGAACTTGAGTGGTTGCGAGCCCCATTGCATGATGCCTGGAGGTCGATAAGCGCCTGGCCCGGCAGCTTGTACTAGTACATAGGAGAAATGCAGCAACGACAGCAAATCGAGGAAGCTCACACAGGATCACCGTCATGCTTTCTCCTCGGCCGAAATGGCATCAACAGCCTCGTTGATAGAACCTTGATAAGATAGGATCAGTCCCTTTTGGTTCTAGCGTTACTCCTGAGAGTTTTACCCCTTTCGGATCTCCCTCTGGATTTCCACATAATCGACAACTTTCGAAGCAAGATGAGAGGAAGTTAACGGTGAAGAACTAGTCCATGTATGCGAATTCCCTGTCTCTGAGTTGTGATGACTCACCAAGGCATGAAGCTCTTGAATGGTTGCTGGTTCTGATAATCAACCCTCCTGAGCACAGCGGGTCTGAAACCTCGTGAAAAATATCATAAATCATCCAGTTCAATTATGATAAGAGGTACGGCGAACAGCTGGCAAGAGGAAACATGAGTGGAGTCGAAGGCAACGCAGTGGTCTTAATCAAATGACACCGCACTCGAGATTGAATTCAAGGAAGATGTAAACGAAGAGGAAGGAAGGAAGGAAGGAAGGAAGGCTGGAGGGTCTGTAGAGAATAGAGGAGACACTCGAATGAATGTCGTTAATCCCTAAGGAGATAAGCAAAATCACATTTGATGGGAATGCATTATACCCTCGTTGAAAATGAGGACCACCAGACCTTCGCCGACAAGTCAATTCACTGCTGCACAGAATATGGCAACAGACCGGGTGGAGCGGTAGCTACAACTTCACAAACCACATCAGGGCAGTAAGTAGATTGAGTTTCTCCTGCTGGAATGAGCCAATGACAGTACCGCTCATAGAGAATACCAAACCCTGTTGTCAAGGCGTGCTGAGCTCACTCCTGGATCCTGGATTACGAGCCCGAGTTTGGTGGCCCGGGTGGGATCCCCCAATGTCCGAGTTTCCTCGCTTAACCCCACTACACCCCAATTACCCGGCGTTGCGTTGCGAGTACTTAATGACCGTCCTCCTCTCTCCTATCTCTTCTTTTCCCAGCTCTCTTTGCCTTTTGGTATGTGACCCCACCGTTTCAACACCCTTTGCCCATTGCTAACAACCCTCCAGGCTTAGATCAAGTGTAGTATCTGTTCTTTTCAGTTTAATCTCTGAAATTTCGCCACGGCGAATTCTTACGATTATTCTTATTTTTTGCCTTCGCAGTCGGGCCTCTGGGCTTGCTCATACTCGATTGCACTGTGTCACCGGCCTTACACTGCCGCCGGTTGATGCGAACATTCTTTTCATCAATGAGCTCAGCTTGTCTGAGGCGTTGGAGAGGAGCATCATCATCATCAACCTCCTGTCCTCATCCACAGCGTAGTCTTCAGTTCGTGCGAGGGGTGGTGGCCAAGCAAGGCGGCTGTGTTGTCTCATATCACCTAGAGTTGGGCATACACAACATCGTAGCCTCACTTGTTGGAGCCAGCTTCTCCTACGATCAGCTTTGCTGTCTGTATAGCTTCTGCCTTTGAGCATGATTGAGACTGCCCAACTCATCGCCTGCATGACGAGAAAATCCGGACTCACCAAATGCCGCCAGCCTATTTGAGGCAAGGGCCCCCCACGTTGACGTGACCCACGAATTTTTCGCTTGTCCTCACAGGGCACCCATAGCAAGACAGCTGCTCGTTGAAGACAACGAGCACCATTGCACAACACTTGAAACTTTTCTCTAGAAGGCTCACTACGATCAAGCTGGACGGAAGAAGCCTTCATAGACACATCAAGAACGCCCCTCGTCGAACCATGTCAGAAATCACGCATCCCACCATCAAAGGTACTGCTCCTCACCACCCAGCTCCTGCCCGATTTCCACCACAATACTCACACTGACCTCTCTCATCCCAGATGGCTGGTTCCGCGAGATCTCAGACATGTGGCCCGGCCAAGCCATGACCCTCAAAGTGAACCAAGTCCTGCACCACGAAAAATCCAAATACCAAGACGTCCTCATCTTCGAATCCAGCGACCACGGCACTGTCCTCGTCCTCGACAACGTCATCCAATGCACCGAGCGTGACGAGTTTGCGTAAGAATCCACCTCCCCACCCTCCCTGACGCTCAACCCAGAAATCAGACAAACAACCAGCTCAAGACTAAGTACATGAGCCAACAGCTACCAAGAAATGATCACCCACCTCGCCATGAACTCGCACCCCGCTCCCAGATCCGTCCTCGTCATCGGCGGCGGCGACGGTGGTGTCCTCCGTGAAGTAGTAAAGCACTCCACCGTCGAGCACGCCATCCTCTGTGACATCGACGAATCCGTCATCCGTCTCTCCAAGAAATATCTCCCCGGCATGAGCATCGGGTTCCAGCACCCCAACGTATCCACCCACATCGGCGACGGGTTCAAGTTCCTCGCGGATAAGAAGAATGAATTCGATGTCATTATCACGGATAGTAGTGACCCAGAGGGTCCCGCCGAGAGTCTGTTTCAGAAACCGTATTTTGAGCTATTGTATGGAGCATTGAAGGAAGGTGGTGTCATTACCACGCAAGGTTGTTCGTTCCATTCTTTCGCGCTTATTCCCCCCTTCTTTACTCCCCCTAACCCCTCTCCACCTTCTATGCATGCACCTCACTAACAACCCCTCCACCACCCAGCCGAAAACCAGTGGCTGCACCTCTCCCTAATCACCGACCTCAAGAAATCTTGCCAAGAGGTCTTCCCCACTGTCGAATACGCCTACACCACCATCCCTACGTATCCGAGCGGCCAGATCGGGTTCATGGTCTGCTGCAAGGATAAAGAGAGGGACATCAAGAAGCCGGTGAGGAGCTGGAGTGTGGAGGAGGAGGAGAAGCTGTGTCGGTATTATAATAAAGATATCCATACTGCAAGCTTCGTGTTGCCGAGCTTTGCCAGGAAGGCATTGCGGTGAGAAGGGTAGGGCTGGCTGTAGGAGAGATTTGAAGCATAGTCATAACGGCCTGAGAATCTGGGAAGAGATGTTGTAATGATTGATGAACGGAAATCCGAAGATGAGATCGCGCATACAGCAGCATGGATGATGATTCAGCATAGGCGCAGAATAGATACCCAATAAAAGCATGACTCATTCATTTCGTGATACACGTTCCTGTTATTCTACAGTCGGAGCAACTCTGTTGCTTCGACCAAAATTCAGACCGTACAATCATCGCGTCGTCATAAGCTGCCTGTCTTCACAGCACATGCTTAATCTCAGCCATCAAAGTCCCTCAATCCTCGGCATCCCTTGCAAATGTCTCCCGTTACATATGGAGACCTCTATCCTATCGGAGGGTATAAAACGCCTTGTGTACGGCTCGTTCCAAGACAACACAGTGATATGAGCAACTTGCCCAGCGCCACTGACCCACAAGGGCAGGAAAGTGGTTGATGACATGTCGGGTTTGGCTCATGCTAGGAAAAGACCTGCCACATCCAGCTCGGAAGTATTCTTGACCTTTGCCTATACACCACGACTGCCGTTTGCTCTAGACCAGGCTTGGGGGCAATGGTCCAAAACCAGGGACGATTAATTTGTGGAACGAGTGCATCATCTTCCGGCTACAAAGCTCACCCGAGCGGATAGTAATGCATAAACGGCGGCGTAGAATAAGGACTCGAGCTAGCCGAGCTGGAGTTCGACTCCTGCTTGAATTGCAGCACTTCCATATTCGCCGTCTTCATCAACAGTTGCTGAGGGAGTAGGGTGCCGATTGCGGGCAGTGTATCTCGGATCTTGGTCATGACGAGGGGTAGGAACCGAGATTCGCCTCCTCGAAGAGTGGAGATGAGGGTCAGTAGCTGGTTGAGATATTCCTGCGGATCGGGCTCGAATTTGCGGGATTCGATGGGGACGCAGGACATTACGTCGATCAGGGTGCAGGCTACGTCGAAGACTTTTTCGATCTGGACACCGTTAGTGGGGGTTTTGGCACCGGAATCGAAAGGCAATTCACCAGTCCTATGCCATGCACCTCCATAGATTGCTTCGAGAATTGTCCAGTCACTGAAACAAGATCCTTGGCGATCTCGATAGGAAACCTGAATGTCATGGAGCTGTCTGGGGACGTTGACGATAGAAAGCCGTTAGCGATGGAGAGCTGCCAGACCATTGTTCGAAGCCATTGCTGCGAGGTCCGCAGATCAGCGGCTTGGCTCTCTGTCGTATTGAGAAAAGCAGGTAGAGCTTCTGTAAGTTGCTGTTGCAGCCGCGCAAGAGTGAATGGGGAGCAGTCATTTCTCGACTTATTCCACAGACCGATAAAGGTGTCGTCGAAGGGACGATAGAGATTAACGAGATGGATGAAGCCAGCGATGGATTTTGAGGAGTCTTGGTCTACTGTGGGGAGGCTGATGGTTGCATGGAGAGTTAACGGTCGATGTTTCTGTAGCGCATAGGCTCTGTGATCATACTATTGTCAGCAATAGATCACGATATACTCTAAGCTTAGAACATGATTCTCCAAGCTTGGAGAGAAAGTCGAAATGGTGACTTGCCTTTCCGTCACAAATAACAGCCAAAAAAGCCGCCTCTTTCTAGACGTCTCAATCACATTGTCGAATAGGTACGTATTCTCATCCTGCATGCCCAGAATTTGAGCCAAAGCAGTCGCCTCCCGAAGATGAAACCAAGCGGTGTTGTGTTTATTCAAGCCAAAGCAGCAACCAAAAAGAAAAAACGAGGTAATGACAGTATTGACGGTTGGACTTTCCACATAGTCATAACCCTTCCGCATCCGTACAGACTCCTCCATCAAGACGTTACCCAATTTTGGGTTGGTGATCGAGCTGCTTGACTCCTCCATGAGCTGACCAGTCTTCAGAACAATGCCGGGTTGGATGAGCATGAAAGCGCAGAATGCGGTGATCAGGCAATAAGCCTCCACAGAATGACTCATGTCTGAGACGGTCTGCCGTATCTGGTCTCTGTATAAGATAGGCATTGTCGGATACATCTGAGTAAAGAAGAAGTCGGTGCAGCCTTCAATCAACTCCTGCGTGAGAAGACCAGAAGCTCTAGCGTATGTCGGAGACCTCGGAGGGCTCCCAAAGCTGTTCCTCCCTTCTTGCATCAGATGGGCCAAGTCTGTTTGCTTCTGTGTTTCTCGCAGCTCCGAAATGACTTTCGCTCTGCTGCCTTTAGGCCCTTTCTTTTGGGGGATGGCATCGTAGGTGCAAGATAGCCCCGCCTGGCTGCAATTCCCACATGGCTGGCGACTATTGCAACGGACCTACAGCATTGACAGGGGTTAGAATTAGGGAAGCGACATGACTGATACAGCTGCAGGTTTCATCCGCACCTTACGACGATGGCAGGCATCACAAGCGCGCTTTGGGGATGTCGCCATGTTCTGATCGAGTAAGGGAGATCTTCAATGAGAATATACAGCATCATAACAACAGCAGAGGCTGGGAATTAGACATGTTGTATAAGAGATGATACTTTTCCTCGAAATAGAACTAGAGCTAGATGGTTGCATGTTGTGTGGTACCTGATTCAATCCTCAAACCACTGGGCACAACCATGACAACATAACCGCAGGTTCATCCTATCACGATGCACAGCGGAAGTTGCCTCGCAGGGCAGAGCCATGTCACTTGCGTGGTTTTCCTTCCAGCCTAGAGGCACCCAACAGTCGTGCCTTATGCAGGCCCAAGCCACCGTGTGTCTGAGCATGATCCAGATGTCCGGAAGCGTGTGTGAGATGAAGAGATTTTTTGCGGCGTTGAGAAGCGCAACATCCAATGGGTGGGTCTGGTAATTCCGCAAAAAAAATCGGCATTGCAGGGAGCGCTCGGAAGCGAGTGGTAGGATGGCACGGATGCCTGGAGCAGAAGTTCACCTTGCCTCATGCTCGATAGCTGCTCGGCTCAGGATCCCCTTTCTCGCCTTTCACCCACTCTGATGCTTCTAGCACTGTTCTAGTGTTGTTCTAGAAGCCTGCCCAAGCAAGGTTTGAGTTCTGGTCTCCCAGCCTTCGCAGCGCGTGGCTCCGAGATAATGCAAGATAACCATAGCGTGGAAGCATGCGCCCACGGTCCTCAATGACGAAAGCCCACATGGGCAGTCTGGATCCTCAAGGCATTCGTGGTCGGTAGCTGGGACTGGGAGGTGGAAGGATGACTCGGATGGGACGCAGAAAAGGATTGAGACGTGCTATGACATCTGCCTAGTCCCACTTGAGCCTTAGCCCGAACCCCTTCCGTAATTCTCCTAGTGTCCGCTTGTTCGTAATTATGGGATTATTCTACTCAAACCCACTCTGGAATTTTATATTTGCATCTCTATCAGCACCGTCACCCCTTCAAGTGAAACTTGCGATTGGCCCGCTTGAACGGTGACAGTTCAAAAGGAATGTAGTGGTCGGCATCCGCCTCTCCTGCACCCCCCACGGCTCCACTACCAGCCGTATGCCATCCTGACTGGACATCAATCCGCGTATAACCCTTTGACCATCGTACTCAACGTCTGCAAGCCAAGACCCGGCGAGGTACCACTCTCCGTATTGCATTGCCTATCTACCCAACAAAGCATAAGGTAATCATGCGTCTCCCTTACATGCCAACGAACCCACCTTCAGACCCTACTACCACCGCAGCATACACGCAACTCTCCGCTCGCCGCTCTCCGAAACCGCTGCAACCCCTTGACCTCACTCTTCTGCACTCCCCTCCAGTAGCCTCTGGCTGGTCATCTTTTCTGGGCTCTATCCGCACACAGACTTCCCTCCCGGCTGATATAAGGGAGTTGTGTATCTGTAGGGTCGCTGTGCTCAACAGTGCACCATATGAATGGGAACATCATGCGCCTATACTCGAGAGTGAAGGTGGGCTGAGCGAAGAGGCTTTGGAGGAAGTGAAGAAGAGGAAGGCGTGGCAAGGGTGGGAAGATGTTGGCGAGCTTTTTGGTGAGAAGCAGAGGGCGGTCTTAGCGTACACTGATGCCATGACCATCGGCATTAAGGTCCGCGACGAAGTTTTTGCCGGCCTTATGGAACACTTTGTGGAGAAAGAGGCTGTTGAAGTAACGGCGACGGTAGCAGCTTATAATTGCGTGAGTCGGTTTTTAGTAGCGCTGGACGTTGGTGAGGCGAATGAGACGGAAGCGACAAAATAGTTCAATGTACCAATCAGAGAGAGCTGGGTTACGAATAGTTGAAAAGACGAGTACCCGTATGGCTCGAAGGCTTGCAAGAGATTTGGTCACACATTCAAGAGGCTAAACGCCTACAGGCGCCAAACTAACCAAGTACTTCACCCTCAGCCTATTCATCCTCCTCGTCACCGCCAATGCTTCCATTGACACCCCCATGCAGCATTCCCATCCCCGGTTCCGATCTTCGGCCTCTTCCCAGTACTTCCCTGCCCCATCCAAAAAGCTGGTAACACCACCCTCCCCCAACGAGTACTCCACTGACTACATTGACTACTCGCACAAGCAGGGCCAAGAATCCGCCTCTCTCTTCCCTTATCGTGAGAAGTATAGGTTCAATGTCGAATTTGAAGAATATTCCAGGCACGCTCCGTTCGTTGACGATATGTGATTGCGACGTGACGGCGTATTGATTCGTGAAGATTGTTGAAGGAGTGGACGGCCCAGGGTTGGGAGATCGGGTATAGATTGTAGGGACGACGTTGCAGTAATATTGGTATTTGAAGAAGTTTTCGGAAGTGGTTGCATAGGTTTTATCGAGGGGGTTGAGAAGGGAAGGGTAAAGGGGTCCGAAAGAAAGTTCATTGATAATGTGAGAGAAGTTGAATGCTGTCGCCAACCCGTTGTGTCAGCATCGATGTTCCCAGGGCACTTTGAGACTTGAAAAGATTCGAAACTAAAGTCGGACATACCGCTGTGATCCAAATGCTGCCCGAATTCCATATAACCGTGACCACGCGCCGTAATGTGGAAATCGCCTTGTACTTTATTACCCTCTAAGCTCCCAAAAATCCTGCAGCTACTCGCAATATCCCCTCTCCTGAGGTTCGGCGTGCGCTTGAACTTTTTCTTTTGACTTCTAACCTCCCCGAGCACATGTTCAACATGCGTGTCCTCCTCTTGTTCCTTGGCCATGTCCCCACTCTCCAGCGTATGACCTCCTGTCCACTGCCCCCAGCTTGTTGCATCTCGACCCAACATGGCCTCCCCTAATATTCGATCGCCAGAGGCATCTTGAATGTTGATGTTCAGGTCCCCGCATTGCATGGGTAGGACAATGTCGAGATTTATCTGCAATTCGTGGGATACGCCTTTTTCGACGCTGAAGAGGTGGGTTTCATGGCCAGAGTACCAACGTCGGAGCTCGGTGAAGGAGAGAACAGTGCTTATTATGATGAGAAACAAAGTGGTGTAGCCGCCTGTGGAGGTGCGCCTGGTGTAAGTAGGCTTGGTTTTGGCTGGATGGCAGGGACGTTAGCATGAGGCGCATTTGACGTAGAGCAGATTCATGGTACAGTCAACACAAAAGAGGTAGGTCAACAGCGTCAGAAATGTCAGAGGGTTTATGGGAATCTTACGAAAAGCATCGAAACTTCTAATGCCTTCGGAGAAGCCCTTTTTCTCCCCAAAGGCGTTCTCGTCGAGCCCATGGTCTGCGAACCCGTTCATGAGGAATGTTTCTATTCATCGGTCCATTAGAGTTTGATTGAGCATAGATCAGACTATTGCCTAGGGACAGAGCGACAGATTCTAAACACACCAGTACGTCAATGACTGTATATTAATTTCGATGTTACAACACATATCAATCTCCATGAGGCCAGCTTCCATTTCGCGAAAGGATCAGCCCTATGAGACAAAGGGGACACCGCCCACCCCCATGACCCTGTCCTCCTACATAATTCAATTCTATGAGGCAGACTTCCCTAGTGCCATCTGTTATTCAGGTTGTGCAAATAGGATGATGTTCAAAGTCTACCTATCTAGGTGATGCTAGGGTAATTCTACAATCGGAGTGTCCACTGGAACTTGTAGAGGCGCCAGCTGCCTCCGACATGCCAGCACGAAACCCCATCAATCCTGGCGCACATGATGACCACCCATCCATCTGTCCACTATGAATGCTAACTGAAGGAAAGAAGATGCTAAGGCCACACCAGCAGGCACTCGATAAGCGATGCCAGCTGACCCAGCAGTCCCTGCCACGTTAAGATCACCGTATCACGACCTGACGTATGTGCAGTCAATACACAAAAGCCAATTGTCTAGACATAGGTGCGAGTTTATATCATGGCAAGGCGCCCATACGCTGCATTGTGAGTTAACCAAGGCGCCTCGTTCGTTCTCCCTCTCAGAGGTATATGCAATACTGACATCATAAGTAAAGGAATGACGGGGGCCGTAAGGGAACAAGATTCGTAGTCTAAGTCGTCAATGCAATGAGAGATTTTGGCGGTAAGGCCTCACCCAGAGAGACAGAGTCTAGTTCGATAGACTTGAGCCATCGGCCAAGACGTATGTAGCTTGTCCGCTCATGAGCTCAACCTGAAGAGATCTTGGTCAGTTTCATTGCAAGATTCTAATAAGTCATTGTAAAACGTACAGTGCATCCTAGCTCATTGCAATGCTCGTAATTTTCGCCGGAGCAATACTTGCCATTGCTCAATGCACAAGTTCCGCTAGTGTGGCCCGTGATCTTGACCGTGAAATTCAGAGGCTTGTATGACTTGGGGTCATTTTGGGCTGTGGAAGAGATCGAGAGCCAAGTCTTGCCACTCATATCTTGACCGACACCGAGATAGGAGGGTGCCCAATTTCCCATATCAGACCCATCAGTACCCCAGATGCACGCGCTTTGCAAGGCAACGCCTTGATTGTTGATATAGTATTGGGCGCTGGTTGGGTCGCCATTATGTTGGAAATAGGTCGCAGCATCGGGGCAGGTCAGAGGATGTGTACTGTCAGGTTGCGTGTTCAAAGGTACAACTTCATTTTCTGTGCCTATCGCAGAGAGTCAGTTTTGAAACATTGTTCTTGAAATGTTTCTACAAACCAGGGTAATCAGTGCGACAAATTGCAGCATTGTTCGACAGCTTGTTCTCAACAGTCACTGCCCCAGTCCCTTGGATGCAAAGATTCTTGGAGAGGCCAGGATTGGTCAGCGCAAGCTTGCCGTTCGAGTTGCAGTGAAGTCCACCAACTGATTGACCGGTAGAGCCTTGCTGTGAAGGCCATTGCGATTTTTGGTAACCTGCCGGGCAGGCATAGGAGCACATTGCGCCAGGCTTGCAGCCCTCACCGCCAGGGACCGCAGTGTCAATGTGTGCAACTGAATTACCCACTATAGTGACATATTGGATGCCGGTCCAGCCTTTCAGACCAGCCCACTCGACATTGATTGGACCATAATCAGATGGAAATGTTGTGCAGTCAAGTTCGCCTTCTGGAAACTCTTGATCAAGACCGTGTCCCCCGAGAAGGTTGCTAGACATGGGAGAAGCCTGAGTCTGAGAAGGCAAGGCTTTAATCGAATTCGGCACTGGCTTCGATGAAGCTTTTGCAGCCGGAGTTGAGCTGACTTTGACATCTTCCTTGGCAAAGTTGTTAGGTGTCTCAGGATGAGTAATATAGGCTGGCGTAGCACTTGATGCGATCAATGCAGTGTTTGAAGTGGCAGGAAGGATTGTGGTTGACGGAGTCTCTGTAGGCTTTAAGACCGGTTCAGCGCCTTGAGAGCACCACGTAGGCATTTTGGACCCATCCACCCATTGCAGAGAACCAGCTTGGATGCCTTCGCAGACCTCGGACTGATCAATGATTTTGCCATTCAGCTCATACTCAAATACGATAGGGCCTGCGACATCAACATCATCGACTTTGACGGTACGCTTGTCTGCATGAGTATGACCGTGCTGGTGAGGAGCTGGGGTCGCATTGACGAGTGAGCCAGCAGTTGCTAGGGTCACAACAGCATTGGAGATTGAACGTAAGCGCATGGCTGATAGACTGAGCACTGTTAGTTGATATTACCTGACACCGGGTTGGCCCAACCCCTCTTGTGTCATGACTGGAGTAATACCTGATGATCGCAATGGTCTAGATCTATGGTGGGCGCGAAAAATGTTGGAGACGTTGTAGCTCCTACTTTCCCAGTACGAACCGTCAGCATCGCGTTAGACTATAGTGATAAGACTTTGAGAGGCTTTCTGAACGAGCAGAGCAGAGAATCTCAGCAACTATCGGTTGGTCCTCTACACAGACTTTGTGAGACTGGCGAATCATGCCAGACAGATGTGCTTGCGCAGTGCTCGGGTAGTGAATGTTCATATGTCAATACCTTGATTTCTGTACTTTCTACTGTGTGAGACACGAGTGTTGAAAGGGATGAAAATAGCTCACCGACTTGCACGAAAATGAGAGTGATCGGAAGCGATCGCGTCTTTCTTCCAGAAGAATTGAAGTAGATTGTTCAAAGATGTGCTGGGTGTGACTGTTAATGAGTGTGATGTGAGGTTGAAGACCAAAGGAGAGCAAGGAGACCAATTTAGGTCCGTCAAAACAAAAAGGACGCTAAGTGGATGGGGTCTTGTCCAGCCAATCAACGAAGCGTGACTTCATGGTCTAGAGATGTGATTGACTTCATCAATCATAGGAGATTTCACGATTTGTGACAGGGCTTCAACAGAGTGGAATCTAGCTGCTTTTGCTCACATACCAGGTATTTTGTGCTGTCTTTGAAAAAGAAGCCGGTACTGGTGCTGGCTAGAGTCTTTAACAATGCTGGTATAAAGAATAGGCGTTGCGGCTATGTTGTTTCTTAGGGACTTTGTCACAGGTGAGTTGTGACGAGAGACATTTGCTATTGTATGTTGGTCGTGGAGTTAGAGGGGTTTTTAGACTCTTCACTTATTGGCATGGCATGATTGTATTGAATGCAGGGAGGCATTAGGATTTGGAAGGAGCGACTAACGTGAGGCCTGACTGAGTCCTTTGAAGCCCATACCTACAATATGTGCTCTCTAAATTTGTCTAGAGGCATCCGTGATGCTGCCACATGAGGCGATCGAGGGATGCCCCTCGAAGATCTGAGAAATCCATCCATCAATGAATGACCCGTCATTGCTGTTTATGAGATGTGATAATGCTTGGTAACTGTCTTAAGATAGCGAGCATTTGTTCTCCTTGGATCACTCGGATGGCGTGATATGCTCTCTGTTGCTGAATGTGAGGGTGAAGGCGCCGTAGGGATCGCAAGACTGGCCTCGATGGCTTCGAGAGCTAGTCGCTATCGAAGGTGGCCGTTGCGACTCTCGTAGCAAATGCTACTAATGAGGGGCCCGCAGTAGCGAAGGGTTCAGTAGATTTTCGTAGAACCTACTGTTTACTGCTACACAAATGTGAGGATAATGATTGAGGGCTATGCCACAGGAGAGCAGAGTGGCCCAAGGTTGAGATACATCCCCAGGTCAAGGAAGAGGGGAGCGATTAGATATCGGCATATTGCTGCACACAACTCGATGGGAATGCCATTTCTCCAGACTTGGTGGTATCAAGAGCCACTGTTTTCACGAAGCCCCTGACGAATGACCCATGCCAATGCTGATGGGAAGTCGCTAGATGTCGCTTCAATCGCATCACAATACATCACAATTCCTGAATGTAATTCGCTGGGACGCTTTTCGTGATACCGCCCTTCTCCACATCCGCCCACCCATCTCCTCCATCTTTGTTTACGAGAACAAACCTCTCCCCCTCGGTCATACTCCATTCGGCATCACTTCTTGATTCATAATCATATAGAGCCTCAACATAATTCAACTTCCTGGCACCTCGCTTTGGCGCAACTGCAGGACCTTTCTTCTTGCCAGGGATGCTACCTGCTAAGGATGCCGACGAGCTTGAGTAACTCGACACAGGACGTTCGGATGGCGGAGCTGTGGGAAGAATCTCAAGGTATGACGTGGGAACCAGACCAGCTTCATGTGCGTTGACTCGGATCGATGTCCATCCGCCATCTAGGACGCTGTCAGTCTAGCTCTTGAAATCTCCTACAGTACCTTAAATACCGTCGGGCTCCACGATAACGACCTCATCGCCTTCGTCTACAGAAACCTCGCCATCTCCGTTCGCTTGATAGGCGTAGTTCATCTTCGCGCGCAGCTCTGATGGGCGCAAAGTAGTTGAACCATCCCCAACGGGGCCTTTGGCTAGTAACTCGCTGATGTACTGGGTAGGTGGTGGTGCGACAATCCTATTTTTTCTTGCTGCGGGAGGCTTGCTTGCCTGAGACTGAGTTCCAGCTGCTCCATCTACATTTGCTTCATCATTAGGCAGTCTTCCGGAGACCGATCGATTAGCACTCGCCGCATAACCAGAGCTGAGCGTATCCATAGTGTTGCTACGGCTCAAGGTCGGGAGCTCTGAAACCCCCTCAGGAGGACCGCCATTGGTTTGTGTAGGAGCGGCCTTTGACGCAGCCTGCCTCTCTGTTTTCAGTCTTTTCCTGTCTTCTTTCGATTGCTCTCCTGGACATTCTGCGGGTACTTTCAATTCACATTTACTGTGACACGTATAGCCACAATCTCGACAGTCGAACCCCTTGGCCGACAGACCCCATATCCTCTCGCCACAGAGATCGCAATTCGTGGGCACTTTGAAAGTTTGGGACTTGAACTGATGATTTTGGGCTCCAAGCGACACGTCGCCTACAGTAGCTGTGATCGTAAGAGTCTCGACTTCTGCTGTCAAACGCTGTCGTTCCACCTGATGTAAGTCTTCTTGCATAGAGAACATTGCTCGAACAAGCTCAACCTCATCTCGCTTGTCTCTGCCTTCCCGGATGTTTTGTCGTATACGCTTGATGCTTTCAACCTCCCTTCTCCTCTTGTCTACTTCTTGCTTGAGCTCTTTCAATTGGCTTTTACTTTTCCCCAGTACGTTCCTCAGATAGATTCTTGCGGTCTCGTCAGTCACCATTGAGCTATCGTCGAGCCACACTGGACTTGGCTCAAAGATCATGTCTAAAGGTTCTTGCCACGGGGTTATATTGTGACGGGCAAACATCATGGAATCCAGCTTTGGGTCGTTACGAGGTATCTCACCATAGAGGTGATGTAAGTGCTCGGTACATCGGGAAAGGGCAGATGTTTCCAACTGGACGGCATGCGACCATAGCGAGTTTACTTGCATTCCTCGAGTCTCCGAGAGGTCCTGTAGGCTCTGAATAAAATTTAGAACGTGGTTCCGAGCTTACCGATGGCAGCATTGGACCTCTTACATCTAATAGATCGGGAACGTATTCATGGTAGTATCTCTGCTTTTGTTTATTTGTAATGTTTATACTAATGAGGTATGTATTCTGGAAGTATGAGGAAATGAGCCATGCCATTCTAGTCAAGAGTATGTCGCGGGAGACTTCACTCACCTTGACGTTGTGCATTTCCATGACCTGCTGCTGATAAGCGGACTGTGCTTTACTCTTCCCATGATCGAACGAAGACTCGGTCTTCTTTCGCCTGTTCTCAACCTCTTGACAAGACCCATCGTAACGTCCTTTGGTTTTCTTCAGGTCACCGTAGGACATATCGCGTTCCTTTTCCAGCTTGATTGCATATTCGGCATGGCTTTTTCGTAACTCCTCATAACGTGCGGCAATGTTTTTCAAAGGGTCTGCGATCTGCAGTATCAGCTCGGAGGAATATCTATCATGTTCTGCAGCCCTAGATTCGAGGGTGGAGAGCTGGGTAGTCCACGTCGTGAGTGATGCACTGGGCTGACTTAGTACCGTGACAGCCAAAAATGGTCCACAGGTGGTCTAGCTACCTTTCCAATGAACCGGGCGTCAGGCTTGGTGTCTCCCCCACGCTGAGGTTACTTGACCTCTTTGCTTTCTTCTCAAAGTTCTTTTTAGCTAGAGTGTACAACTTCGTGCTGTATTCTTTTTCGATGCTTGCTCTTTCCCTGTAAAATTGTTGTATGTCATCAAGCCAGGTTATGCCATTTGATACCCAGGCATTGACAGGCTTGAAGCCATCCTTCAACTCTGCGCCAAACCTCGGGGTTATATCGACCTCGGCCATAGCGTGGGTAGTCCATATAGCTACAGTCAAGCCCAAGTAGTCAAGCCGAGACCATAGTCAAATTTGTTTCTGGACGAGCTGTTCAAGACAAACTAATACGTGGATTGAAGATGCTTCAACATTGAGCGTCTGCGGGACAGCACTGGATATCCGCTAGCCCCAAGGGGTAAGATGTCGGCAATACCTAGGCCCCTTGCTGCCGGAGCTAGCCTTATGCATGAGTTTCAACATGAAGATAAAGTATCGAAGTAACAACGACTTTGGCGTGTATCAGGACTTTCCTTATTGTCTTCATGGCCTGATACCATCCTGTAGCCCTCATACCTCAAGGATTTCTCCTTCATCACCAACCTACTGGGTGCCCGCTTCTGGCCAATCTAATTGATCTCTGTCTGGACCGAGTCCTTTCCATTCTTTCCCATCTCTGATTGAACATTACCTGTACTTTGAGCAAATTCAACAACCCAAATCAGGAAAAAGTTGTCGATTAAGCATAAAGCTAATCGAGAAACTATGGCGTCATCGGAAAAAGGAGCAGAGTCCTGGGCAGACGAAACTTCCGCAGCCACAGATTCCGGCTCTCAGCCTGCTGCAGTCAAAGCAGAAGCAGAGAAAGACACAAGTAGTCTTGCTAATGCTCAGACTGATGGAGCCACGGAGGCTCTGAATGGCGGCTCTGGCATTTATGAGCCAAGCTATGAAGTAAATGTGAAGTTGAGCGATCTACAAGAAGACGCAAACAATCCTTTGTATTCGATCGCATCATTTGAGGACCTTGGACTGTGAGTGTGGATTCTTTTGTTATTCTTATCATGATTTAATACTTCATACAGGAGCGAGAATATCTTGAAAGGAATCTACCAGATGCGCTTCTCAAAGCCTTCAAAGATTCAAGAGAAGGCTCTGCCGCTTTTACTTCGTAATCCTCCAACGAACTTGATTGGTCAATCTCAATCCGGCACGGGCAAGACTGCGGCCTTCGTACTGAATATGTTCTCGAGGATTCAAACATCTGGGCCTCTGGCTGACAAGCCTCAAGCTATTGTTCTTGCCCCAAGCCGTGAACTTGCACGTCAAATTCTAGGAGTCTGTCAAATTATGGGCCAGGCAATTGAGGGTCTGAAAGTTGACGTCTCCATCCCTGTTGAGAAGGAGCAGCGTGGTCGGCAGATCAACGCTCAGATTGTCGTCGGTACTCCAGGTACCACAATGGATCTACTTCGACGTCGTCATATCGACGGAAAGAACATCAAGTGTCTTGTCCTGGACGAGGCAGACAATATGTTGGATCAGCAAGGACTCGGAGATCAATGCCTTCGTGTTAAACAGTAAGCCAGATCCAAAGCCATAGGTCGCATTCATGGACTGACCTCATGATCTCAGACTGCTTCCTAGGGACCTACAGATTATATTATTCTCTGCTACTTTCCCGGACCAGGTTGTTGACTATGCTTCTAAATTCGGTATTTACTGTTCTTGGTTTCAGCCCCTATAATGTGACACCAGTCTAGATCTGCTTCCATTTTTTGCGACCCTTAATCTTGGTGGTCTCTGCAAACGACTAACTCTGGCTTTGACACAGCTCCCAATTCAAATCAGATCACGCTTAAACACGAAGAACTCACGGTTGAAGGTAAGATCTGATATCAAACAGTGTCAGAAAACTGTCAATCTCAAGTCCGTCACGCTGACCCCAAACCTGCGCAGGTATCAAGCAGCTAGTTCTCGATTGCCCATCAGAGCCTGATAAATATGACGCATTGATCCGTCTCTATGGTCTCATGACGATTGGTTCATCCATTATCTTCGTCCGCGTAAGTTGTCGCCTGGCTGTGTGGATGATAGGTATTAAGTTGGACCTAGACCCGTCAGACTGCGCTCGAGATCGAGCGGCGAATGAATGCAGAAGGCCACACGGTAGCCTGCCTGACTGGCGAGTTTCAGGGTAATCAGCGTGACATAATTATCGATTCGTTCCGCCGTGGGGACTCAAAAGTGCTTATCACTACCAACGTCCTTTCGCGTACGTACAATTCCAGGGCAACATTTCTATCATCTGGGATTCAATCCACTCAGTCGTACCCCACAAGCATCGCTGACAAAATTCTCATAGGTGGCATTGATGTGCAGACCGTTTCGCTGGTCATCAATTACGATCTCCCAGATGACAACCGCGGAAACGCTGATCCTCAAGTCTATCTCCATCGTATTGGTCGAACTGGACGTTTTGGACGTGTAGGAGTCTCTATCAGCTTGATCCATGGCCCGAGGGCCCATAAGATGATCAAACAGATCTCAGACTATTTCCTTGTCGACATGACAGAACTCCCGTATAATGATTGGGACAGCGTAGAGGAGATCATTAAAAAGGTCGTCAAGAGCTCACGTGCACAGAAGGATTTCAGGTCCGCGCCGAGCAATGGAGGTGATGTTGACATGTGAGCAGGGCCTTATGAGATTTTCTAGAAGAAAAAGATGGCGTGCTTGATAGGCGCAGGATGGCAGTTAGCGATGATACCATGACGAGAACAGATAGACAGGTGCAATTATGTCAAAAGCTCTGAGCTCGATACACCAGAATCAATTGAGCATTACTTGGACTGCACGAGCCACTTCCCGAAAAAGTCGACCGCCTGATCTTCCGCCAGCTGCCCCTTTCGCTTCTCCTCCTCATCCCCTGGATTCCCTCTGACCGCAAACCCATGTTTCGCCCCGTCCACGACATTCATCTCATACTTGCCCTCTTCAGACCCCTCTTTCTTCTTGAAAGCTTCTTTAATCATCTCCACCCCATCCGCCTTCAGCATCATATCCATCGACCCATTACTAACACACAACGGCACCTTGACCTCCTCGGCCTCCTTCGGCAAAACTAGACTACTAGGATGAGCCGAGTAGGCCACATCGATGAGAGGCTTCCCATCAGGCGTTTTGGCGATGTCTGAATTGCAGAGCAAGAAAGTGTGTTTGCCGCCCCAGCAGAAGCCGGCGGCGCCGATGGGGAGCGATGTGGAGGTGCGGAGGCTGTTGAAGAAGGCGAAGACGCGGGGTTGGGCGACGGTCGGGCGGTTGAAGAAGAGGAAGGGAATGAGATGGCGGGCTACGAAGAGGCCAGGCAAGCTGCAGAGGAAGGATCACTTGGTGAATTGGCTGCTCGAGAGAAATGACTTACAGTTTCGAAAACATTGAATCTGTTCCGTACGCTACGGTGTCAATCCGTTGGAGGACTCCGGGGTCCAGGACCCAGCCTGGTCGTTAGATGAGCAGGGCTAGTGTCTCGTTGCGAGCCTAGGGGCCATACCGTTCATGAAATCAGGCAGGTACACAATCACTCCAATCCTCTTGGCGTATTGATCCGCGAGGATGCGATTGTTATTGAGTTTCCAGCCAAAAGCATCGGGGATGACGACCACAACGCCCTTGGGAGCTGTGCCGTCAGGAGGCTCGGTCACATAGGTGGGAAGACCATGGATCGTGTCTTCTTTCCCTGCGGGCGTACCCTCATCTGGACAAAGTCTCGAAATCAGCGTCTCTTTTTGTAGTAGGAGACGGAGGGATGAGACTAGCATGAGAATGTGGTGGTCGATGCAAAAGCAATGTAGCTTTCAGATTCGCTTGATGATCCACGAAGTTGTAGTGTTGGAGAAACAAGACTTCACAATGTACTTACGCAGGACGCCAGTCGCACAGTCTTTGCAAGCCATTTCTAATGGTGGAACGCGTCAAAAAAGCAAGTCACAGATTGCGAACGAGGGAAACGATTCAAGACAGGAGAATTCACAGATAACTCGGACCCAGGTTCACGCAAACTTGCTGTTGACATCTTATCTGCTTCCAGGATATTCTCGGGTGAAGTTTCCCCCTGCGCTCTCTGATAGAAAGGTAGTTCTACCTAGAGCATCGAGTCCGCAATACTTGGACTGTAAGGTACGAGTACCATTTCATCTAAATCACGCAGGGTGGAATTCCACTTTTCTCTATGCCCCCGTGGGACCAATGGTAATCAACATCGTTTTCGAGCAGCATGAGCAGCATGGGACTCTAGCCAAACGGGTGGCCCCGTAATTAAAGCTTGTCTCTGCAGTTAGCATATGCAAGTTTATCGGGATTCCTTGGCATTACCTTCTGCGGAACACGTAACTAGGATTTTGGTGGGTCCACCACCAAAATCCTAGTACCTTTAACTATCAACCCTATAACCACCACTACCACCACCACTACTTTATTAATAGTTAACCTATATATCCCAATTAGGTAATCGTGAGGCTCTTAGCGATAGATAATTTAGTATAGTAATCGTCGTAATCCGAGTATACTACGACTC
>JAABUI010000334.1_pt1 | contig 43132 bp, 41 predicted proteins | sample 5559111 | NCBI WGS metagenome assembly JAABUI01 (sample SAMN10711870, study PRJNA513365) | rock metagenome | isolation source: Antarctica rocks | place: Antarctica: Victoria Land, Buttleship Promontory | reverse complement strand
GGGTTAGCTTATGTTCTCCTGAGTCATATAGATAGCCGGCTCTTCCCTTCTAGATACTTTCCTTCCTTAGCATTTATATACTCGTTACATTACACTCATATGACTCGCTCTATGCTGGCCCCTAACAATTACGAGTATTTGATCATGTCTTTCAATTTAATCAATGCTTCAGTCACATTTCAGATCTTTGTGAATAATGTGCTATGATGTTATCTGAATCAGTTTGTCATAGTATACCTGAATGATATACTAGTATATTTCAAGACGAAGAAAGAACATATGCAACATGTTAGAAAAGTTCTACAGACTTTGAAGAAAGTTGATCTGCGCATCAAGTCAGAGAAAAGTGAATTTCATGTACAGAGTGTACAGTTTTTGAAATTCATAGTTACATCTCAGAATCTAAGAATGAACTTAAAGAAGATAGAAGCTGTTACGACTTGATCAATGTCAAAGTCAAAGATCGAAGTTCAATTCTTTTTAGAATTCGCGAACTTTTATAAACGCTTTATAAAGAAATACTTCAGAATCATCTCGTCACTTATGAATCTTACGAAGAAGAATATATCGTTCATGTAAACTGAGAAAGCAGAAGAAGCTTTTGAGAAGCTGAAGAAATTATTCATCTCTCAGTCAATACTGATCATGTTTGAATCAGGAAAATCTATTATGCTTGAGATGAACGCGTCAGACGAAGCTATTGAAACGTGTATCAGTCAATCAGATGATAAGAAATGTCTGCATTCTATTGCTTACTACAGTTGTAAGCTTACAGTCGCTGAATTAAACTATGAGATACATGATAAGAAGCTACTAACTATTGTCAACTCTTTCAAACAATGAAGAGTGTATCTGAAAGAATCTAGACATCAGATTCAAGTATATACAGATCATAAGAATCTGCTATACTTCATGATCACGAAAGTTCTAAATCGAAGACAGATTAAATGATCGAAGAAATTGTCATTGTACAACTTTCAAATTCAATATCAAAAGAAATCTGAAAACTTGAAAATCAATGTCTTAAGTAAAAGAGCAGATCACATGACAGATAAATCACAGATGTATCAGACTATCAAACAACAGAATCAAGATGATTTCATTGTCTACAATAAACAAAATGCAGCTACGCTACGAATTTACAATCGAGATCTCAAGAAACGAATAAAGCTAAAGCTAGCAAAGAACTCAGTTGCACAGAATATTATAAAGAATATCGCTGACAACGCGAACTTTGAGATGATTAATGAAATACTAACATTTCAAGATCTCATCTATGTTTCAACAAGATGCAGACAAGAGATAATAAATGATTATCACGAGTCAATGATACATGAACATCAGAGTTCAAATAAAATCATTGAAAGAATATCTAAAATCTACTACTTCTTTAAAATGAGAAAACAAGTAGAAAATATCATAAGAAAGTGTGATGTATGCATTCAAACGAAGCATAGTCAACACAGATTTTACGAACTTTTGAAAAGTCTCAGCACATCAGATCATGCATGAAAAAGCATAGCTTTGAACTTTATAGTCAAACTATTGAAGTCAAAAGAAAGAGTTACAAGAACAACGTACGACTTTATATTGATGATCACAAATAAACTAATCAAGTATAAATATTTCTTGTCATATAAGAAAGCAACATTCGCGAAAGATTTGATGTACACATTTCTGAGAATGATTGTAGCAAATCATGAATTATCAGACGAGATAATTTCAAATAGAGACAAGCTCTTCACATCGAAATTCTGAAAATTGTTGATGAATCAACTAGAAATTCATCATAAGTTGTCAACAGCTTATCATTCACAGACGAATGAACAAATGAAAAGAATGAATCAGACACTGAAACAGTATTTCAGATGTTATATCAACTATAGACAGAATGATTGAATACAACTATTGTCAATAGCACAGTTGACTTTCAATAATGCAACAACGAAAGTAATCAGTATGTCATCATTTTTTGCAAAATATGAGTTCAAGTCAAAAACTTTTAAGAAATCGCGTAAGTTTGCATAAATAACTCAGAAAGTTACAATACAGATTGAACAAATACATTTGTTGCATAAAGAGCTGCAGAAGAACATACAGTTTCTAAGCAAGCGCATGATTCTGTATGCAAATAAGAAAAGAAATAGAGAATTTACTTTTAAAAAGAGAGACAAAGCTTATTTATTAAGACGAAATATCAAGATAAAAAGATCAAGTAACAAGTTGAATCACATGAAACTAGAATCATTTGAGATTCTAGAAGAAAAGAGATCAATTAACTATGAGTTGAATCTTTCAGCATTTATGAGAATACATTCAATATTTCATATTTCTCTTTTAAAGTCTGCAGACTTGAATACATTAATTCAAACAGAATTTTCAGAAATTGATTCAGAGAGTCAGAATGTTGAGTACGAAGTAAAGAATATATTAAATCAACAGAATATCAAAGATCAGTCTCATTGATTGATCAAGTGAAAAGATTATGAACATATCGAGAACACTTGAAAATCGAAGAGAAATCTCAAAAACTGTCAGATACTTCTGTGATAGTTTCAGTTGAGAAATTCAGTCAGTCAAAGTCTGATGAAATCTCAATCTGCTCGAAAGACACGTCAAAGAGAAGATCATTCAGCAATGATTTGCTAGTCTTTATTTCTTCTTTCTTGAGTTCAACGATGTTTTGAAACTTTCATTCAATCATCATCTGTTTCTTATTCTTTAGAAACACAAATTAATTTTGCAGATGAGTAGCTTTTACGAAGATTTTTTGCATCTGCTTGTAAGTGTTCAGCAGCTCATGAAGAACATGATCATGTTCTGTCTTTATTCTTTTTCACTTCATAATCAAGAAAGTAAGATTGCATTTGCAATTGAAATGCACACACTCAATGCAATGATCAGTTTCATTGTCAACACGACATTTCTTTTGCAAGTGACTGCAGTGTTCACAGAGACGCATGACAGCACGCTCAGAACTCGTACGCTCAAGAAGATCTTTGCAACGCAAGATAGAATTTTTCATTGTGTGATGAAAAGACATGAAGAAAAAGTGATTTTCAAAATGAAATTTTTAGAAGAGAATCTAATGTTAAAACTCTTTCACATGAAATTATGTAACAGCAATGATTGAGTAATCATTGAGTAATCAGAGTCTCGAAGATAATTGCTTTGATTGCTTGAATCAGAGATGATCACAGTAAGCATGATGAGCATGATGCTCATCTTACTCATCTTGCTCGAGAATGATCAGAGTGATCATTCAGAGCAGAGATGACTTGACATGATTCTTTTATATCTATATAATGATGATTGTTCTCTTAAATAGAAGCTTCGTGCTCAACTCATGTAATAGTCAATACAGTCTATTGTTTTAGCTATTTTCAGATCTTCAGTCTACATCTGCAATTTGTAAAGAGTGACAGAGACAGATTTTAGCGCTTTTAATGATCAATATCTCAAATATTCATTTAATCTCATGTTTCAGATTTGCGTCACTTTTAGCTGATGCATATTCATAAAAGCATCAACATTTCTAGAACTTTTAAGAGCGCAGTATGTTTATTTATCATTTGATTCAACAAATACAATCTTGACATTTATAACAATTAAAGTCACAATGTCGAATAATATCATTGAAGCTTGTAATTCACTGTTATCTCTGCATGATCTTTCTTCATTAGAATCATCATCAATGATCAAGCTATCAACTGCGCAATTATCATACATTGCAAACATAGCTTTAATGTCACACAAACTGCTCAAAGTGTTCAGTGTATCTTTTGTTCTTTAATAATCAATGTCATCATAAACATCTTGATCATTCTTCTCAATATTGTCACTCTTTTCTTATTGTGCATTCACATCACTTCTAGCACTATGTTCTTTCATGACAGCATTTGCAACATAAGCGCTTGCGCATTCTTGAGCAAGATGTTCAAAGTGTTCAATCAATGTGCTTGCATCACTATCAGTATCATGTTTTCTCATGTAAGCACATGTGACAGAAGTGCTTTCGCAGTATGAAGCAAAATATTCGCTTTGTTTGAATCATTTGATTATAGTGACTACTGTGCTTAAGTTCTATTCTTCTTTAATTTCTTTCTTTTTGCAAGTTATGTTCATGATGCTTTTCTTTCTCATCTTGCGCATGAAGCTTTCATATTTCTTCTCATTGCTTAGAATCTTGTCTGTCTTGTCTGCTTTATATCACAAACGTTCGTTCTTCTTCATGTTTAAAACATTTCACAAGTCATTAAACTTTCATTCTCAGTTGATCTTAATCATTGTTAACTCGACATCATTCTGTTGCATTATCACAAGCTCATATTCATCGCTTTGCAATATGATATGAGATTGATCTTTAGTTTGTGATGTAGAGTGAGATCTCTTGCTAAGAGTTTGCTTCTTGCTGACTTGAACATCATCAATCGATGATTTGTTCTCTGTGTTCAATTCGATTAATCTCTTCTACACAGCGTCAATGATTAAAGATTTAGTTACAACTTGCAATATCTACAGCTTCATTCGATAATACTACATCAAAGACAAGCGACGTTAGTTTTGAAGATTGAAAGACGAAAATGCTTTCTGAACTCAAGAATGTTTTTTTATGACTTGCGTTTGAATTAAGTTACACATCATTTTCTAACTTGTATAATGAAAGATCATCAAGACAATCAACGTATACATTGAATACAGCTTGAATGTTCATAGTCACTTTGATATCATCATTATCAATCTGTTGCTTGATACAACATAGTAAAATCTTCAATATTAATTGTTGATGTTCATGAGCTTGTTGATTTCATGTTGCATTGACGCGCATTCATGTCGCTGTGTATTATCAAGTTCAGCTTCACTTCAATCACTTTAGTCACTGATATATGCAAATGTTCACTTACTCTTCACATTCAATCTTTCAAACTTGTCTAATCTGTGCTCTTCTGATTCATATTCTCATATACAATGAGTGATCATTGTCACTGCAATGAGAACGACATTAGTAGAAAGTGAATCAAAGAATATTTTCGAGTATTCTTGATATGCTATTTCATCTCTGACTTTGCAGTAAATTTTCTGAGTCAGTACATTCGCTATGATTCTTGCGCAGAATCTGTCTTGAGAAGTCTTTTCACGTTAGACGATGTTGCAATCTTTGATTAGTACATATCTTTTCACATGCAAAGTCATCATTATTTAGCAGACTTTTTATCAAATTCTTTCGCTCTTTTCTTGTGAATTGCTTCTGTCAGTCGTATTCACTCTCGACTATGATTCGTACTTGACTCAGTACACTAGATTATCACGTCTCAAAGATGTTGTACATTTATTTATTATGAGTCTTATTCATAATGAAAGATCTGAGCGTATTATCTTTCAAGTTTCTTTCATTGTTGAAATGTTCTCTACTTCAGAACGTTTGTGATCTGACTTCTTGTCTAAACGATTTGCAATATTCTTTCATACTTCTCTCATTTTCTCATTAAGTCATTTCTTTTTGAAGTCTGATCATGAATTGCTATTGCTATCAACATGATCGCTCAATATTCACGTAAGTAGATAACGAGTGCAAACTTCAACAATTGACTCATGATCAACGATGAAGTTGCATTTAGTTCGACGTGATATCTTTTCTCATAAATATGATGTTATTGATTCTCAGTCTGCATCGTTGATGTCATCATCATCAAAATCAATTCTAGTATGTCTGTTATTGATTAATTGAAAAGAATCAAGCTGTTCAATGTTGCATACGTCGAGTTTTTGAAATGTCGTGATGACTTCATGAAGATACTTTCACTGAATGCTTTGACAGCATTCAATTCTGTCTTTTTTCAAATTAATCATTTATTCTTTTGAATTCTTAAGTGAGTTATTACTTCGAGAGTGACACGTCTGTCTTCATTGAAGACTTCTCTCACAGAATCGCTATCGCTTGAGTCTGTTGCAATCTCATTGTCATCATGAGTCTCTGTATGTTCAACTGCGCTGCGCTTTGATGCATCGACGTTTCGACAAAGAGCTTAGATAGCTTGTGAGCTAGTGAGCAGAGTTCATTCAATACTAATGCGCTCGAGGCGCATATGCTAGCTACTAGATGAGACGTTTGCTACAAGCTAGCTGTCAGCTGAGTTTGCATCATTGATTAGCTTACATGCTACATAAATTAGCTACAAGCTGATTTAGCTGATTTAGCACTACTTTTCACTCTACTCGTCTATCTACTCGCTCATCTACTCTTCACTCTACTCGTCTATCTACTCGCTCATCTACTCTTCACTCTACTCGTCTATCTACTCGCTCATCTACTCTTTATTCTACTCGTCTATCTACTCGCTCATCTACTCTTCATTCTACTCGTCTATCTACTCGCTCACCTACTCTTCACTCTACTCGTCTATCTACTCGCTCATCTACTCTTCATTCTACTTGCCTATCTACTCGCTCACCTACTCTTTATTCTACTCGCCTACCTACTCTTCATTCTACTCTTTATCAAACGCGTCGATCGAGCGCATAAAACACATCAAACAGTGCTTCAAACAATGCTTTCTACATGACTTTCTATCTACTCGTCATTCTACATGCTCAGCTATCTACTTGATAATATTCGCTTCGAGTTCTATAGAGCTGACGCTAGAAAGTTCGAAGTTTTCACCTTCTTTTTCCCTTCATAGTTTCTACTTTCTAGAACAACAACAATCAAAATATCAACATGTTCAGCTATCAACTCAGCTATCAACTCAGCTATCTACTCGTTCGTCTACTAGTCAGTCTACTCGCTTCAAAACATGCTTCAAAAGACGCGTCGATTAAGCGCATAACACGAGTCAAACAGTGCTTCAAACAATACTTTCTACTGAGCTTTTCACTGAGCTTTCTACTGATCTTTCGATCGATCTTTCTACTGATCTTTCGATCGAGTCATCTAGTGAGCTTTCTACTGATCTTTCGACCGATCTTTCTACTGATCTTTCTACTGATCTTTCTATCGATCTTTCTATCAATCTTTCTATCAATCTTTCTATCGACCTTTCTACTGAGCTATCTATTGAGCTATCGACTGAGCTTTCTATCAAACACTCTATCAAACATTCTACATGCTTCAAAATACGCGTCGATCGAGCGCATAACACGAATCAAACAATGCTTTCTACATGGCTCTCTACATGACTTTCTACATGGCTTCCTACCAAGCACCCTTCATGTTTCCCTACCAAGCGCCCTCTATGTTTCCCTACCAAGCGCCCTTCATGTTTCCCTACCAAGCGCCCTCCATGTTTCCCTACCAAGCGCCCTCCATGTTTCCCTACCAAGCGCCCTTCATGTTTCCCTACCAAGCGCCCTCCATGTTTCCCTACCAAGCGCCCTTCATGTTTCCCTACCAAGCGCCCTCCATGTTTCCCTACCAAGCATCTTACCAAGCGCCCTCCATGTTTCCCTACCAAGCGCCCTTCATGTTTCTCTACCAAGCACCCTTCATGTTTCCCTATCAAGCATCCTTCATGGCTTTCTACATGATTTTCTACCAAGCATTCTTCATGTTTAAATAGATGGTTAAATAGCTACTTAAATAATCAATTCATCAAATGATTTATTTGATTACATACGAACCTTGAATGTAGAAACGTACGAAAAGTGAACATGTATTGCGCATTATATCTTTTGAGCAATTGATGTCTTTTGAGCAAATGACTGTCATCAAAAGATACAAGCGCTTGTAGCTAGCTATTAGTTGTTGATGAGTGACTATTAGAGCTTGTGAGCTAGAAGCTCGACTAAACAGATATTTTTGACTGATGCTAGCTTGGTGAGCTTGTAGTCAGTTTTAGCTGGTTTCGCCAAATGATCGATGTGATGATGATGTCTTGAAGTTGCTCATGTGATGATGTCTTTTCTGTAATGTCACTTAGTATCTTGATAAACTCATCATCATTAAGATCAATATATTCTTATGTTGCATTCAAGATGAGAATCATTTAGTATAATTCAACAATGTATGATCGTCAAGAAAATCTATGCAACAAATGATTGAGAAGAAGAATAAAAGAGAATGTCGAATTACGAATGATTTTTTCTCATGATAAGAGAAGAATTTACCTTATCTCAAGCACTAAGAATGATTCATTTAACATTGACAAGAGTTCATTGAATTCTTGTTGAGATTGAATGAATCATAAGTCTTATCACTCAGTCTTGAGATTTCTTAATTATGATATGATCTCGCTATGTCATCTTATAATGAGAGTCTTGAGCGTGAACATGTTCTCTATAAGCATTCTACATAATTTCTTCAGTGATCAGCTGCTTGAATCGAGTATCACAAGAAATCTGAAACATACAATCGTTGTTTGCAGCAAACTGAATTGTAAAAAGAAAGTGAATAAACTCTTCTGCATGCATTTCTTTCAATGCTGTTTTTCATTCACGCTTGTTGCTGATATATATTCTTGCGAATTCAGTTTGATCGTATATCACTGTATCTGTGACACAGTCGTAATTCAGCTCGTTCTCAATCAGCTTTATAAATCTGTTGTATTTCATGTCATCAATGTGAATCGAGTTCTTCACTGCTTCACGTCTAAGAAGATCTTGTGATTTGCAACATATGTTACAATTGAAATCATGACTGATTTGTATTATGATATTTTTGACTGATCTGACTAATATTGATTGAGATTTCTTGCAATTTCTTTCGTTGCAGACAACATAACTCAAGATATGTGAGTGTGTCTCTAATTGAAAAGATGATGAAGAATTGTACTTGAGATTGTTTTGTCATGTTTCTCTGACTCTGAATCGTCTTCTTACATTGTAATTTGATCGCTGTGTCATGAACATTAACATAGAATCACTTCTTGATCTTGCAACATCATTGAATATAATATGAAACTCGTGATATATGACTTCAAATGTTGATCTGAGAATCTCTTTCAACTTGTTTATATTTAACTTTCATTCTATAAGCTGTAGAAATTTCATCTGTTTTCATATTTGCATCTTCAATTGCGTGTATTCAGACTCATCAATGTTGAGTTTTTCTTTCACTCTGTTTATTAATTATTTGTAGTGTACATACTTTTTACATGACATCTTCGACAATGCATTCATTATACTAAACAGAAGACTTGATGTTTGTTAAATCTTTTCGCGTTTGTGACTAACGACTGCGCTTATCACAAAAAACTTTAGCGTCAGCGATTCATAACTTCAGAATTTGATTGATGTCACACTTGTTACATCTTGTTCATGTGATAACTGACATCAGCTTTCAGTGATCTACTTATTGCTTAAGTTCTCAACTAAATCTATGAAATACATATCGATTATCTAGAATCTACTACTAAGTCACTCACATCTCTTTATAACACAATTGCTTGCGATCATCAAGTCAATTCGATTTTTCAGATCAATTCATTAATACAATTGATCTTAACTGATTGACATCATGATATCAAATTTGTAGCTGATGATATTCTTGTGATGAGCAAAGCTTTGTTTGCTATATATATTTCATAAGAACACAGCTCTTGTGAGATTAAACTCTGATTTTAGTTCTCATCAGTTCATAGCTGAGACTTCTGTTCATCAAGAAAAATTTGATTAAGCAAAGTCAAGAGATGATTATAGTTCTTAATTGATTAATCATATAGCATCGTTGACTTTGATGATTCTGTATATGCTCTGAAACATAGACATAATACATATACATTGTTTGATTTTTGTCTGCGATGAAATTGAATCAGTTTCAAATATCTTCAGCTTTCACGTTTGAAGTAGTATTCTGCTACTTTCATCTCTTTATGCAAGAAATTCTTCTCGTAGATTGAATTGTATGAATTTCAGTCGTTAAAGTTGTTAATGTAAAAGAACTTGTTTTTGTTTGACTCGCTACGACTATCGTTTACTAATACAACATGCACATTTCTCAGAATTGTATGCAAATGAAAAAATCGACTAACTTCAAGCAAACAAGAATTTTTGATGTTATCTTTAGATCAATGCTTTATCTCAATCATTTCATGCATAGCATGTTGAGTTTTCTCATTGCAAGATTTGAGTAGTTCGACGAGAGCATCATTGTGTCGTAGCTCATTATTCTTGTTGTCTTGACGCAACGAATCTATAATGAAAAGAATAAGTCGTAGCTGATCAGACAGTCGATCATTTAGCAGAGTTGATGCTTCAATCGTCTCTTTCGATCTTTTCTGAATCAGAACATAGTCACGTCTTCAAACTTTCTTCTTTTTCTGTCAGTTTGATGAGCAGTATACTCTATCACTGACAAGATTTTCTAAGTCATTGACATCTTTTTCGTCTCGTTTTCAGCATTGAAGTGACTCATGAACGCTTACGTAGTATGATTCAACTCAAATCGAGTCTTTTTTCTTTTTATTCAACTCTCGATCTGATACAACTTTCTTGTCGACTATGTTGTGACACTTATGCATGAAGACTGTCAACGCATCAAGAAGCTTCTTCATGTTCAGAATTCTGACTAAGATCAATGCATGACATTATAACTTTGAATTGAGTTCTGTCTCTTGTATTTGATTGCATTGTTCACGAATGAGTGCATCTTGAATTTTACGAAGACTAAAGACATGACTGAATCGTGTTATCATAGCAGTCAATGCATGCTTGTTAATCTTGCTCTGTCTTGTATCTCTGTAAAGAAAAATATCTTTCATTGCAAGAAGATTCAGATGTCGAGTATTGTGATGCAATAACTGTGTTTGAAATGTGTCTCATTTATTGATGCAATTGAAAAAGATCTTTATTAAATACTTGTGTGCAATCTCACTGTGCTTTGTATTGAAAATATCAGTACTATTGTATCTTCAAATCTGACTTGCATAATGTGTCATCACATATAGTTTTGAAATGTTGAAATGATCGACGTCTGTATCTGAATGCTCAGATCACAAATGACGAAAAACATTCTTTAGCTTGTTCAATCGAAAAAGCGCATGTTCAAGATATTGAAGAGTTTCTTCATCATGCAAATGATATTGAGCAAGTATCACGAAGTTTATCACTGCTCAAGCGAAGTGAACTGCTGCAGATGCTTTCGTGATCAGAAGCGATGCAATGACTGATATAAGCTGACATACAATCGACTTTCAATCTGCATCAGTTCATTGCTTAATCATACTGTACTTGACAAATTTCTTCATGTCTTTAAATGATAAAATGACGCGAAATCTTTGATTCAGCTGAGTTGTTTCTGATGCATCATTTAAAGCTAATCTGATTTCTTTTCTTCTTCGACTTGTACAAACACTCTCGTTAATGATCTGACTGAGTCATAACATCAGATACAAGATGATTTCTTTAAGTAGTTGATGTAGCACATTTATCATCATTGTCTCATGAATATTAATAAACATATGTGATCATGCAAAGTTTTTCACTGAATGTATTCAAGCAGAGTCATTCTCGATCATATTGTTCTTTCTTTGTTGTCTCTGTTGATTTCTAGTGAATGCATGCGTTCAAATTGATCATGTCTTGTCTAAATTTTCACGCTCATAAGATGACACTTAACAGATAGAACATTGTTGATTCATCTTGATGTCTGTAATTAATACTTGTTTCTCGTAGTTCATCATGAACTCAATGATTATCAAATAACATTGTCTTATCTTATTGTCTGCGCAAAGAACAGAAATGTCGTTTCTGATTGTAGCTTCAATGACTGTTACATGTGAGATCATGTATTAATGCATGATGATACATGTTTAACGTACGCTTGAGTATGATTGATAATATCATGTGTCAAATCTTTGACTTGATATCATCATTGTCGTTGTTAATTATGAAAAGAAATTTCAGAAAAATCAATCTCAATCGTTTTTAAGCATGTCTTGTGCGTCGATTTAAATTTTCTATCGTTAGATATATAAATCATGCAGATAGATCATTTCGATGCTCAGTTAAGACTGTCTTATCGATGAAAATTAACAGTGATATCATGATAACATCATCAGAAAGCTTCTTCTGCGTTTCTCATCATCAATCAGCAGTACGCATCTCGTCATAGACTTGAAAGTTGTCAACATTATAATGTCAAATGAATGTGTAAATCAGCTAATCTTGAAATGATGAATAACTTAACAAGAATCGAAGTGTCTCGATGATGTCATAATACAAAATGCAGTGTTGCTCTTCTTGAACTTCTTCGTAACTGAATTCGACTGTGAATGTTCAAGAATGTCACTCATCATTTTCAACATCATATGAAATCTGATGTAGAAGTGTCAATCACTTGTTTGCATCATGAAAGCTGACATGTTGATGTAAAACTCGCAAGAGCGATTCTTGAAAAAATTTATTAACACTGTCTTTGATAATCTTCGTTTGATGAAGTCAGTGAGCGAACACGTAATTCACTTTGCATTAAAATGAATAATATTGATTGTTGTTTATGTTCTTGATCGTTTGAGAATTCAAGCTCAACGACTCTGATACTTTCTTTGACACGTCGACTGTCATCTCGACATCACGATCAGTTGTCTTGACGAAGGTTTCAACTTGCAGCGCTGATGATGTAAAGAGAAGTTCAGTCTGAAGTTGTATCATTTCGATTCTTGATGATATATGTTTCATATTTTGATTCAAATCAGCGCTATTCATCTCAATGTTCATGTGTTCTTCTGCAAAATCATCTATTAACATATATTCTTGATTCTCGTCTTCAATGTTCATCTGAATATTCTCATCATGAAAATCATTCGAGTTTGAATCTCATTCTGCAGTCTCATAATCGCGTCAGATGAGCTGCATCAAATCGCATGATGATGATTCTGATGATGATGATTCTGATGATGATGATAACTTTCGTCAGAAAATCTTTTGTGATCAATCATGCAAGCGAACATGACAGTGATGAAGATAACGTTCAAGCTCACTGATGTTGTTTATCTTCATTTCACATGAAGAGCATACGCGCTGCATTATTTGTAAGTCTTCGATTAGTGTTTTTATATAACTTGTACAAAGCAATGATGAATTGTAATGATTCTTTACACTCAACTGTTTATCTGTGCATGAAATGTCAGTAACGAGATGAATCAAAAAATGTCAATCGCAAAGTTGATGAATCACGTTTGTTCAGAAGTTATCAACTTCAATTTGAGCTCGATAGTTAAGATATGTAAATCATATAAACTATATTTAGCTAAACTGTCAAGAAAACGAAATTAATCACTTGCATAAATATCATCGCTATTCTTATGATTTAGCTATTGTCGTTCACGATGCGATCATCTAAATCTCTTATGAGATGAGAGTAATGATTGCTAAAGTGCTATATATCTCAAGTCAAAGCAATCTTCAGAATTTACAAACTTTATCTTGTCATCATCATTTATCTCGCTCTTGTCATGACTTGATGAGCAACTCAAAAGATATATGACTATGCATTTATTTTCTTCATCTTCATTTAAAACTCTCTGATAGCATGTCAATTGCACTTAAACTCATCGTCACTTCTTCTGAGCTTATCATAAGTGCAAGACTGCTTAGATTTTATAATCGTCGCTATCTGATGTACAATGAAGACTGAGAGAATTCAAGTATCAAAGACTAAAGATTTGAACTTAAATGAAGAAATTAGCTGATCAAAAAACGTAGAGATGAACTCATCAGTCAAATAAGTGACAGTAATGAGTGAAGATGATTGTTGATGATGAGATGACATTGAAGATGATGTAGTTTTGTTTCAAAGAGTTCTTCATCTGATGATTCTTCATGTGACGTTGACTGCTTGTTTGAGTGACAACAAGAATTTTGACGCATTTGATGACACATTTCGATTGAACTCATTTATTGCTACTGTCAATAGTTAAATCATGAGTTTGATTACAATGCACATATTAATGAATCAGATGTTGCTGCATACATCGACTTTGATGAGAGTGTACTTGATGATGTCACACTATAGACAGTGTCTGCGATGAACTGACTGCTTGATGAAGACTTTGATTTCATCAATGAATCTTCATTTTTTAAGAATGAATGAAGTCATTCAATGACTAAACTGAATGAAGAGTTGTTGCAGTCAACTTCTTCGTCATCTCTCGCGATTGCTGTTGCTCAATATCATATCGTCTTTAATTCTATTGCTTCATGAGAATGATCTATATCTTGATGATAACAGATGCGAGTGAAGTTTTTACACTGCTCGTGACAACATCGTCAACGAGTAAGAAGATTGAGTATGTATGACTTGTCTCTCTGCAAATGCTTCTTATGTTTGTTCTTTAAACACTTTGCATGAGTGATGTTGCTGATCTGAATGAAAGCAATCAGTTAGCTGATACACAGAAGAAGCAACTCAAAATGATAATTAAGATTTCATCTCTTGACACTTGTATCTTTCTGTCTTTTCTTGATACTTTGAGCTCAAAAGAAGTTTCAACATTTGTGATATAATTGCTGAGATCTTTGCGAGTTCATGAACTGATCAATTCAATGATGAACTCTCTCTTGTTGCTATTCTGCAAATGAAACAGTATATTCTTTAAATCTCTTCAGTCGTTGCGTTTCTTCAACGTCTTTGTCATCTCGATTGATTGATTGAAGCAATGAACAATAGTCTGATTGCAAAGTGAAAAATGCGTGTAGTTTCAGTTGATACATCAGTCGAAGATCAAACGAGATTGATCACTACGTCAAAGCTCAAAGTCAAACTCACTTGCATGATTGAATACTTTTGTATCTGAGTCGTGTGAAATCTCTCTATCATCAAGTACGATTGTTCAGTTTACAACGTAAGACAGATCATATACATCTGAATCATCATCATGAAAGTTTACAGACTTCTCGATCATGTTCTCATTTGTCTCTTCATCATATATTTCAGAATCAATTCTGTTCTTTCAACTGTTATCGTTCATACTCAAGATCTGCTTGAATCAATGCTGTATATCATGTTTGAGTCGTGAATTCAGATCAGTAAATAAAACAGTATCTTTAAAAAGATACTTGATGTCTTTCAAATTAAACTGTTTATTTCACGACTCTGTTCTATTTGTTTGCTTCAAAACATTCAATATTCTTTCTACGACTGCTTTTTCAACAGATTCAAGAGATGAATGAAGTTCAAAAGTAGTATTTCTTCGTCTCTTAACATGTCAAGTAGTGAGAGCTTGTTTAACACTAATCGTGATGTTTTGTATGCATTCAGTCAACACTATCTTCATGATAGTATTATTCAATGTCTATTAAGTCACAAGTAATGCAAAGAGTGATTGAAAAGAAAGTGAAATTATGCAATATGTTTGAAAAATTGAAGTGCGTAAAATTCAATGAACTTGAATAGTGATTCTTTGAATCTGCTTTAATTTGAGAATGTCGTTCTTTAACATCTTGACTCGAAGAAAATTTCTTGACTTTCTCTGCTGTTGAATCAACAACGACATCACATTTCAATGATTTTATGATGATCATCATCTCATCTTTCAATCATGTAAACTATGATTTGCATCATCAAACGCTTGAATGTAATCTTCACAACAAAATGTTAAAGCTGTGCTACTCATGAAAGACTTCAAACAAAGTGTTTATCTTCATAACTGTATTCAGAAAGTGATTGATAGTAATGTGAAAGTTATGCAATCATCAAATGAATAGATGCAACACATTTTGATTGAACTATATGATTAATCTGCTCACTGACAATAAATGAATCACTATGATTCGCGATGCTTTTATGAAAGTGCTTGCTATCACATTCTCATGAATCGCAACAGTGAGAGTGACAAGCAGATTCGTTCGAAAGCATTATGACTTGCAGTATGATACTGATTTTGTTAACAGATATCATGATGCTAGAAGATGATCAGTTATGCTTTCTAAGTAAAGAAAATCTCGATTCGATATAAATGACTGATTATCTTGATAGATTCTGATCAAATTATGAAGATACATATCGTATTTTCACTATGAATTGATTTATTCATCTCGAAGAACGTTCTCAGTATAGTCACGAAAGTCGACAAATAATCATCGCAGAAAGACTCAACATGAAGAATATGCAGATTGATGAAGATATGACTGAGATGTTTATAATGCAGCTTGTTTGCTCATGTCTCAGAGTGAAACATGATAAGCGATAAAAATGCAAACAATATTCATTGTATCATTTCTTCTATATCGTTAGTTTGAATATAGTGAAGAATACAGTGTAGATAAGCATGATTCAATAAAAGATGAATAACAGCTTTGTTGGTTTATGAATGAAAGATAATCATCATATCAAAATTGAGATCAACACTTCTATCATTTTAGTTATATTTAATAAAAGAATACAATTCATCAACGAGATCTTGCTCACTTTATTTGAGTGTGTGCTTTTTTAAGAAACTCAACTTTCGAGACATCATAATAGTTAAATCAGAATCATTTTCATTTTAAAGACTTTCTATCTTTCATCACAATCAGATAACAATCTCAATTCGAACTGCAACTGTTAAGATCAATCATTCAGTTTAGATTCACATCAGTCTAGAATTCTACATTCTGCAACTTTATCTCACTTTCTATCTTTTATCACAATCAGATAACAATCTTAATTCGAGCTGCAACTGTCAAAATCAATCATTCAATTTAAACTCACATCAGTATAGAATTCAACATTCTGCAATCTCATTTCATCTTATCATCATACATTCTACAATCTCACTGCTTCTTATTGCTTCTTCACATTTAACAGCTTAACATCATCTAACATCATTACTTTACATCTTTTAATAAACATCTCATCATGATGTTCAAAGAAAAGTTCAAAGCGACATCAACAGATAAAGATGCAGCGACTGATGTCATGTATCACACATGTTGAATGATGAAGCTTGAGAATGATAATTTCACTATCTTCATCTCGAATGATGAAAAGATGATGCAGAAAGCAGATTTAGCTGAGCATCAGAGCATCAGATCTGTCATCTTTTGAACTAAGATTATTTTCGAAATCAATGAAGTAGTTGAATCAGCAATTGATGCATTCAATTCTTCAAATGAAAGTCTTTATGTTACTTGCAAAATTATGACGAAGATCTTGATGAACTGAACATTCAGCATTCGCTTCGACATTAAATTACATCAAGTCACATCATCATTATTTGAAAGCTGTTTTTCTGTTCACAACATTTTACATAATTGAGTCTTTCGCTTACATTCAAATTCTGACATTCGCGAAATTATCATTGCGAACTATTCAAACATGTCTCTGTCACACACTTCTTATCTTGAATTCATGTTTTTCACACACAACATTGATGATTCAAAGATCAAGAATCTGCGTTGAGATGAATGAATAACTCTTCTTGAATTTATCTTCAGATTGATCTCAACTCATACTCAGTCAATTCTGCTTGAGAATCATGAAGATTCATCAGTTCTTCAGAATATAGAGAACACACTCAAAAAAGTTTTCGATTTGTCAGAAGATTGCACAATCAAGCTGAAAATCTTCATTTTGATGATCAAACGAGATATGTTTCTGAATCAGTATCGAAAATTCAACAGTAGCATCAGAATAAAGCGAGACTTTTCAGCGTTTAACATGTGATTCAGTCAGTTTAAAAATCACAAGCATATCATTCAAGTAGAACAAGTGACTTTAAAGAAGAATCATTCAACTATTTATCTATCATATCGACACACTTATCGCGATGACAAGAAGTGCTGACTTATCGAAGATTTTTCTAAACTACAGTCGATGAAGACACAGCGAGCACTGATTGCGAAGACTCAGACATTGCTCTGCGAGTTGCATGCACTCATCACATTCGCAAGAACAGACAAGAAGTATGTTGATTTGCTGTGTCTTTTCGATCGCTTCGACTATCAATTTGACTTGAAGAATCACTTTGAAATGCAGATCAATGATGACAAGTGAACTGCTATCATTCTTGTCAAATCATTTATTTTCTTCAACACGACAAATGTGAGCATAGCTCTTCATCGCTCTCTCATCAAGACAGATTGAAGCTCAATCGAGTTGAAGTCAATGTTTGATCTTCGCGAGCATAAGCGACAAAATGATGACAAACAAGTACTTCAGTATTGTCTTTTCAACGCATCAAACATGATCTCAGTTCATTCAATCATGTCTGACAAGCTCAACAGAATCAAAATAGCAACAATCAGAATTCTTAATTCTGCTCATATTGACGAGAAATATTATGAATACAACGATCGCTTTCGCGATATTATACTGAGTCAGAATCTTCATATCAAATTCACATCAGTTCTCTTTGAAGACTTAAATCTCTTGATTACTCTTGCTGAGTGAAATATCAAGTTGAATAAGTTTCAGATGTCGATCATGCAATATCTTTAAAATCTTTTTAACGATTTTGATCTTATCAAGAGACTCTTTGAAATCGAGAAGACATTGATGAATGTCATTATCACAATGCTACTCTTAAAGCTGAGCAAGAAAGTCAAAGTATTGAGTTCATTCAACAACACAGCTGATATATTTATTCTCAAACTAAATGAACAGCTTCAATGACTGAAAAACAAAGACATCATTCTGATGAATAAGAAGATTATTCGTTTTCACTCGCAGTTCATTGAACATCAGATAGTTGCTCAAGACAGTTGCACATCTCACTCAGTAAACAATGATTTCGCTCGACAATAATGAAATGTCTTTCACGAGTTATCTGATGTCTTCTATGATCAGCTGACACATTGAATTATCGATCAGAGCAAGAAGATTCTACATGACATTAAAGATCATCAATACAAATTGCATCAGATCAGTCTTGATACTCTGCTTTTAAAAGTCACGAGTTTAAGCAATCGTTCGATGAATAAGATGCAATCTCAGAGTCAACAGAGTGAACAGAATGACAAGCAGCATGAAACACAAGATTCTTCAATTGTACAAATCAATAATGAAGAAGTTGATATGATTCACGAAGGTTTTGAGAGCGACGAGAATTCATTCAATATGAATTACAAAGATCTTAATTTTCATGTCACACATCAATCTTTGAAACGAGATCACGAATTTGAATGTCATATGCTTCAGAGAATTATCAATGTCAAGCTCAATAGAATGAATAATGAGACTGAGCGCGACGCTGTTATTAAGACTTTCTGCTTGTACTTTTAAAGAATCAAGATGAAAGAAACTTTTGACATGAAAGATCAAAAATTCTTTCAGCGCATTGAGATTAAGTTAAGTGTGAATATTCTTGAGCATGATGTAAGCGCTGTTGTCTGCACGCTGATCAACTTCGACACTACTATGCTAAAAAAATTCAAAGAAGATTATACTGTCGTTCAGAAAGTTGCAAGAGTCGAGAACGCAGAGATTTTTATTGCTATGATTCACAGCAACGATTTGATGCATATGTTCAATGATGATGAGCAACTTCAATCAATGAAAAAAGACATCAAGAACAATTGCTTCGTGCATTATATAAACAGAAGTTTATTTGAACATCTGATTATGCTTGAATACTCTCATATGCTTCTCACTGAACAGTATTGCGCAATTCTCATCATAGATGACATTATATTCACTGTTTGATACAAAGCTCAGATGCAGTTCTTAGTTGATTCTTCACTTCGACTCAATATGACTATCACAATCATTGTATTGAAGAGCTTTTGCAAAATAGAATGATTATTGACATTTCTCAACGTCAATGAAATCAACATAAGAGTCGATGCATCTCAGTTCAAGCAGAATGAGATTGAAGTCATTGTAGCAATCAAGCTAGTCAAGATCTACGCTGAAGTCAAATATCTGTCAAGAACATCGTCATTCTTACAAAATATACTGCATAAGTTCAGTTACTGAAAAGAAGCTTAGTCTCAGACTCAAAAGTTTGAAATGTTGAAGCGTACATGATTGATTCTTTTCAAGACGAAGAAGCTTCTGTCATCATTTTATGTATGATGAGAATCAAGAAACTTGACTTCATGTTTCAATTCAATCATCTTCTGACTGTCTGTAATTATGCTTGCGACTCATTTGTTGTATTATGTAACTATGATGAACTTCAGCACAATTACGCTCGCAATCTACACATGATACAACATGTTCAAAATCTGTTCTCGATCAACGAAGTCTACGAGAAATACTCTAGTCAACAAGAATTCATCGATTTCATGAAAACAGAGCGTCAATTTCAAGAGCAAGAATCACAATAAAACGAAGATGACATTGACAAAATCGTGAGACGAGAAAAGTTGATATTAGCTGATTTTTGTTGACTTTTTCTGAGTTAGCTGTTAATCTCATGTGTCAGCTAACGATTGAAATTAGCTGACTCTCTCAGTTATTAGCTGACTATTAGCTGTCACTTAGCTGTCACTTAGCTGACTTAGCTGTGCATTCAGCTAATATCGATTTTGTCTCTTGTGACAATCATCACATCAATATTACTTATGTTATCTTTTTAAATGTTCGCGCATTCTGTCACTAGATCATTATATATAGTTAAGTTTCTTTGAATGTCTTTTTTCATCTGGTTGCTCTTCACTCTTTTATCATTTGAATTGAATAGATTGTCTTTGCTGCAAATTATGTTATGTATGATAAGATATATCTTTTCGTTATACACGTTTGAGACGATCTTCACTCTTTTTTCATCTGAATCAGTTAAATCATCTTTGCTGTAGATTATGTTACATATGACAAGATATTTCTTTTTGTTATACACGTTTGAATCGATCTTCACTCTTTTTTCATTTGAATCAGTTAAATCGTCTTTGCTGTAAATTATGTTATGTATGACAAGATATTTCTTTTCGTCATACACGTTTGAGAATAGTACGACAATCAAGTGATTTGCAACATATTGATTTATCTAGTCTAAATTTCAATCATCGTCGCTTTCGATGATGATTTTCATTGAGAGTCTGCGCTTGATTCGCATATACTGTACAAACTGCTTATATCTCTGAGCATCGTTGATGATGCTAGACGATTCAGCAGACTTATTGTATCAGACTCTTTCTTGTTTTATGATGCTCACTCTCTTCGCTCAAGAAGTTCAAGTAATACGCAGTTTGAAAATCATAAATGCTTCTTCTTCAACGCGAATTTGATATTCATCTGAAGTCAAAGTCTCTATGATGTTCAGTTCGACATCATCAACATCTGACTTGTTGACGAAAGACGTGTTTGCGATCTAGAGCTTAGCATACAGTATACAATCAAGAGAATGAATCAAATCTATCACGTTGATATCTCATTCTTTCAGTGTCTTCTGTGAGTTCATTGTACATCAGTTTCTGTTGATCAACGATGAAAAGAACTTTTAGATACTTATTCATTCATCTTGTTGTCACGAGAATATAGAATAAGTTTTCTACATAACAAGTATAGTGAGCATGCTGTACATCTTCTGCACAGTATTAAACTCATTGTCTTTCGCTGAATGCACTTACAAGTTTTTGATTCTTGTCTTCACGTGTCATGATGTCAGATCGTCACTCAGATTTAGAACATAAATCGCAGACATCATGAGTTCAATGAATCTGTTCGCAGTTCAATGAATCAGATCGTCATTCAGAGTTAAAGCATAGATCAGATCAGAGCTTAGTTTAATCATTACACAATCAACTCTTGAGCGTTGATTGTGAATTGATTAAAGTTAGCAAGCTATAAGAGCTTTATTCAATTCTGACATGTTCATAATACAGTCATCAATCTAATCATCATCATCTGAATTTAGTCACAGCAATCTTAAGTCTTAAAACTACTGTTTAGTCTTGATTCTGCCTGATTCATGTATAATAGAAGTCTGATTTTCGTTCTTTTCTTTCGCTCTTTGTCTTTCGTTTTGTACATTATCTGATGTATATCTTGTATCTAGATTCTATCAAGTAATAATAATATCATTCTTCTATATTGATAGTATCTCTAGTCTAGTCTTTGACATCATGTACACGCTATACACAGTATCATAGTTAGCAAAACAAAAGTCATCAGATGAGTCAGTTCTGATGCAGATGCAAGTCATTTCACTTTCTTGAAATCACTTACAGAATACTTTTGCATGTTTTCTTTCTATGCATTATGTCTCAATTAGTTGAAATTCAATCTAGATCTGATCAAGATATTGAGACAAGTGTGATTTGACAGTCGATACTCGATATGAAACACTTATGCATGCATCGACTCTCTCAACATCATTGTTCTAGAATAATATAATAATGAGCTTGATTCTGAACTGCGCTTGACTCTCTCATGTGCAGAATTGAAATCAATTATGATGAGTTACGACTCACTCTTGTCTCGAGTTCTTCACTGTTCATATCATTGTTCTTCTATCATCTTTGTTAGATCGAAGTCATGACAGAGCGAGAAAAAACATACTTTATTCTTCATGAAGAACTTCGAGACAGTCTCATGATTCAGACTGTTCTTTGCAAAGCTCTTCTTCTTTCTCTTTCTGAATTCACTTCACTGACAGTCGAAGTCATCATCGATGTCTTCTACATCAAACAGCGAGTGTGCAAAAGAGAAGTATACGAGTTTGTTCTTCACGTTCAAATCGAGTTTCACTTGACTTTGTTTCATCAGCTTATTTTGCAATCATCATCACATAGTTTCTTGTCTCAAGATAGACTGAGTAAATCACTGTCTTGTGATGAATATGTGATCATCTGTGATCACTCTGTCAGTGTATATGTCTCTTGATCTGAGCAGAATGAAGCATATCTTCAACTTCTCGTCTCTGAGAGTGATTCTTAACTTGCGCACTTTATCTGTATTTCTTTATACTATGTTGAATCATAGTTGTCATGAGAATGATCATCAGAAACGTGATAGAATTGAACATGTGCTGTGTTAAACTTGTGATGTCAAAGCTCTTGTGACAATCATTATGCATGAAAGATGTCAATGCTTTTGTTAAAATGAAGTCTTTGAACATTTCTGATAAGTTAATCTTCTTGACGTCAGCGTGAAAGTATTTCAAGAAGATTATTCTACATCGTGATGATCAACACTTAGAAAGACGTTGTTCTTCAATAAAGCATGAATTGAATTCATTGAAGCTGTGCTGTTAATAAAATCGTAATAATTAAGAATCAAGACGCGAATCTTATGCATCATATGAGATCAATAGTCGCTTATAATGTCATACATCTGAACTGTGTTAGTCTAAATGAGCATCATTCAGTCCCAATTGCTTTATTCTTCTCACTTCATGAGATGTTGATTTCATCTCTACATTGTCATCTCTTCGATTGATGACTCGAATTATGCGATTAATCACTCTCAATCATATGCTTTTTATGAGAGTTGAAAGATTGACTTTTTGCTGAGAGTCAGCTCATGATTCGCAGTCTTCGCTCGCGTATTCAATCATAATCATAGCTCGCAGATACAAAATCGTCTGTCATATGATGTTCTCATGCGCGACTGTTGAAATTTCTCTCTCACGTCAAATACTCTCACTTCAGATATATGATGAGTCGTGATGATCATCTTTTCTTCGCTGTCGATCATAGAATGAAGTATTCATAAACTTTGTTACGATCCTAGCTACGCACCTATGTTGGTAGCTATGTTGGTGGCTATGTTGATGACTATCGCCGGCCGCTCGCCGCTAGGCTATAGGGTTGTTCCGAGGCCAACCCTATTCAGGGTTAGCTTATGTTCTCCTGAGTCATATAGATAGCCGGCTCTTCCCTTCTAGATACTTTCCTTCCTTAGCATTTATATACTCGTTACATTACACCCATATGACTCGCTCTATGCTGGCCCCTAACAAACTTCATGCTGCGTGACTTGATCTTGAAATCAATGAAAACATGAGACAAATCATGTTGAGAGTTTGATAGCATGCTCAACGCGTTCGAAGTACGCGTTTTATTTCTTCTATGATTATTCTCGTTGAACGACAGTGTAGATGTAGACTGCTTATCATCAATAATGAAATTCAACGTGAATTTTATACACATCAGTGATTGTATTTTCATCGACGACAATTCTCAACTGTTCTTCTCTTTCAAGTCAGATTTCGACTTCTTTCTACGTCTCGCTGAAGCATGAACAGATTCAAAGTCGTTTGATATCGATTCTTCAATTGAGCTTGAATCATTCTAGCACAGAGATAAGCTGATGATACTTGAGATAAGTGCAATAAATAATGATCATGCTTATCTTGCACTCATGACTCTTTCGTTTGATCATGTGCATAGCTGCAAGATAGTCTTTCAATATATCTCATACTAATATGTAAAGCAATGACTAGATTATATCATAAATTCAATGAAGTCTTGAGAATAGAGAACGTGTGAAGAAATAAAGATTGCAGAAAGTAAACAAGAATATGAATAGAACTAACTTTTGATTCAATTTTTATTTGACTTGAATCTTAACTTAATCAGAACTAAATTGTTTCTAGATGCGCTTAAACTCGTATTTTCTGCATCACTTTTTGACATTGAATATATAGTTATCTGATGCTTTGACAACGTTATGTTGAAGACATCGCGTTGACACAAAACGAGACAGATTCTCTCATTTCACTCATCTTTAAGTACATCTGATGATGAGCAATTCAACGTGTCTTCAAGTGCATCTGACGAGAAATCTCAACTTTTCAACATTGAATCTATAATTGTCTGATGCTTTGACGACGTTATGTCGAAGACATCGCGTTGACGCAAGATGAGACAAATTCTCTCGTCTCAATCGTCTCTAAGTATCACTGATGATGAATAATTCAACGCGTCTTCAAGTGCATCTGATGAGAAATCTCAATGCTTTGAATTTCATTTCAGATCAAAAGTCATCAGTCTGAAGTTTCTTTACGTGAATGCAGCTACTCAGATCACATCTTCGACTGACGAGCACAATAAAACAGTCATCTTCGTCACATCTACAGATTGCACAACGTTTCATTTAATGCTCAAGCAGACTTTCGATGATATTGAAAGTTGAAGTCGTCTATCATTCATCTCTTGTCGTCGAAAGATGTCACATGAAGTGAACTCACTTTTCAGTTGCAAAATCTTGTCATCACTTATCATTCTCTCTGACGATAAATCTATTTCATCGAAAGTTCGTTGAGAGAGACGCAGAATCTTGATAGACAGTGAGTTGCTATCATCTAGTCTTGTGAGCTCTTGAGACTCAAGATTTTCGCTAGATTTGAATATTATGAATAGTACTTGATACAAGAAGTATGTTTTCTATCATTCATCATCATCATGTGAAAGCTTCGATGCATTGATCAATGATGCAGAGCAAGTTTCTGCATACGAGTCTGACAATGAGAACAGTCAAATGCAATATCTCTCTCAAGTCAACATATCAATTGATGAGCGTGATAGAACAGTCATCTTCGTCACAACTACAGATTGCACATCGTTTCATTTAACGCTCAAGCAGACTTTCCATGACAGTCAAATGCAATATCTCTCTCAAGTTGACATAGTCACATCATCGACAGAAACATCAATATTCATGAGCAAAGATGAACATCTGACGTGTTCAAATTTGAAGAGCGTCTGTCGAGAAACTATTAGCTCACTCGTCTCATATCATTAGATTTCATGCACATCAACATCACTATTCGTTTCATCGTCAACAGCTTCATCGATCGTTGAAATCTAACATGCATACGCAAGTTGTAAATGACGTGAATTACGAGAACGTTTAAAGCGCAAGACTTCGTATGCAAAAAAACATTCTAAAAAAAACGATGATTCTGAATAAAATATGATCACGTCTTTCACAACATATGTCAAGCAGAATTTGAACGAGATCTGAATTGACAAGATCAAAGTGAGCAAGATCTGAGTGAAATCTGAGTGAGCAAAATCTGAGTCAAATCTGAGCGAGATGTAGACAAGATCAAAAACAAAGACAGCGAATGTGAGACTGTCTAACTACTGTATTGAATGTTACTAAATACTACTATTACTATGTTACAAGCGAAAGCAGACATTTGATTTACTATCATTGCAATATACTACTTATCATTAATGACATTGCATATAAATGAATTGATGTTTCATAGAAAGATTTCTCAACAGTAGCTGTTACGATCCTAGCTACGCACCTTCGTTGATAGCTATGTTGATGACTATGTTGATGACTATGTTGATGGCTATCCTGAGAGCTATCGCCGATCGCTCGCCGCTAGGGCATAGGCTTGTTCCGAAGCCAACCCTATTCAGGGTTAGCTTATGTTCTCCTGAGTCATATAGATAGTCGACTCTTCCCTTCTAGATACTTTCCTTCCTTAGCATTTATATACTCGTTACATTACACTCATATGACTCGCTCTATGCTGGCCCCTAACATTATATAAATGCTTCTTCGTTACAGGCGAAGTGAAATAATCTGCATCGATCTCTTCGAATGCTTCTGCTAGTAGTTCTTCAATTCTCTATCGACTTTGATCTAGCGACTTGCGTCCGTGCAGCAGCACTCATCTTTCTTTCCTCGTGAGCTGATTCAGCGAGGATAAACAAAAGATTCGGACTCGTGCGCTGATCAGCGAGTATAAACAAACGATTGAAACCATTCGACTAGGTCAAAGATCAGCGAATTAACCGTTCATTCAGATTCGCAAGAGATTCTTCGAATTTGTTGAACAATCAAACGAGATCAGTCATAGAACTGCGTGAAGTCTCTACCTCGAGAAGCAAACCCTCAGTGAGCCTGCTTCAATGACATCGTCAATGCGATGACCTATCCGCTCTCATCGCCCTATCCATCAGTGAATCTGATCATACGTTCACGTGCAACTAGTGAGCCTGCTACAATGACGAGCTCAAAGTCGACCTCTTCGATGAGCAAGTCGATCAGTGAGTCTGCTTCAATGACACTGTCAATGCGATGATCTATCTTCTCATCGTTCTACCCATCAGTGAATCTGATCATACATTCACGTGCAACTAGTGAGCCTGCTACAATGGCACCTTCCGTCAATGCAATGACCTACCTATTCACATCGCTCTACCTATCAGTGAATCGATCTGTCGACTCGTTCGCGTGCAACTAGTGAGTCTGCTTCAATGACACTTCTATCTTGCATAGTGAGCCTGCTACAATAGACATTTCGATTCTACACAAGACTAAGAAAATACATTCATGCGAACATGAATCGTTGAAGAGAGAAAGTAATGTTACGATTCTAGCTACGCACCTTCGTTGATAGCTATGTTGATGACTATGTTGATGACTATGTTGATGACTATTCTGAGAGCTATCGCCGATCGCTCGCCGCTAGAGCATAGACTTGTTCCGAAGTCAATCCTATTCAGAATTAGCTTATGTTCTTCTGAGTCATATAGATAGCCGACCCTTCCCTTCTAGATACTTTCCTTCCTTAGCATTTATATACTCGTTACATTACACTCATATGACTCGCTCTATGCTGACTTCTAACAGTAGCTTTGAATTTATATAATCAATATTGATTGACATCGCTGATACAAGACGATTTTGAGCTTGAGACTAGTTGAAATGTCCACGTTATATAATTTACTTTATTCAGTTTGCTAAAACTTCAAGTTGCATCTCAACTGTTTACTGTAGTGATCTCTCATACACTTTCATTATCAATTATACTAACAAATTTGTAAATCTAGCTATTATTGTTTCTAAGTACGCTTGCAATCAGTCAACGCAAATAAATGATCATACTACTAGCTATCAAATGATTCTTCAATGTCATCTTTCTTACGCAATACATTGATATTCATTGCATGATCATTTCGCTGTTTAAACGTCTCATACTTCTCTGCATCTGCTAGTATTGAGTCGTCTTTAGAATTTCTAATATATCACAGATGTTCATCTGACATCAGCTTCAACTTCTTCATCAGTTGTGATCAAGTTCAATTTCACTGTGTCTAATATTTCTTTATCTTTGTCTTCTTCTTTCTCACTGTCAGCTTGTACAAGCGAATCTTCATCTCTTCATCAAAAGTCACATCGTTCAGACTCAAGCTTTGATCATCGATTTGATCTTAAGACATACTCGTTTGTTTATTGTTCTTGACTGACGTGCTCTCTGTTTTCGCTTTAGATTCTGCTGCGAGCTGAGAGTTCACTAAAGTCGACTGTACATTGAAATTCTATCAATCAACTATTAGTTTAAACGTCTATTATCAATTCATTTCGACTGAGAGTGATTCATTGAACGAAGCGTGATGATGATCAGAAGAACAACTTATGTTTCACTTATGTTCATCTGTTCTCAAGTGCTTTCTATGTCGTCGTTATTCTCATAATCATCGATTTTCAATAACACTTTATCGCTCTTCTTGATCATTTTATTCAAACTCTTTCACTGATCATTCATCTTGTTAGGGGCCAGCATAGAGCGAGTCATATGGGTGTAATGTAACGAGTATATAAATGCTAAGGAAGGAAAGTATCTAGAAGGGAAGAGCCGGCTATCTATATGACTCAGGAGAACATAAGCTAACCCTGAATAGGGTTGGCCTCGGAACAACCCTATAGCCTAGCGGCGAGCGGCCGGCGATAGTCATCAACATAGCCACCAACATAGCTACCAACATAGGTGCGTAGCTAGGATCGTAACACATCTCATCTTTTGAAAGATCATTCAAGAATGTCGCGTATTCATTGAGAACAGAAGTGATATTGAGAATTCTTCTTACATCTTCTCTTTCAACAAGTTTCATGATTCAAATACAAAGAAGTAATAGTATCATGTTTTGATAAGCAACGATTTGCTCGTTTCAAGTTGTCATTAAATGTCGTCAGTCAGCTATAATGATCAGCATACTGTCGTTTCTGTGTCTGATGTGTAGATTTCGATTGATCTGCAAGACTTACACAAAGATTTCAGACTCTTGAACTTTGCGAGTATGCATGTTTTCATTTGTCACTCTCAAATGCAGTGAGCTATCATTGCTGAGGCGAAAGTGATCAGAAATATCGATAAAACATCAAAGAATTCTCTGATATGATCTTGACTTGTAAACGATTCTCTTTCTTGAGTAAATGTCGTTCTGACAAGCATCATTGCAATGACTGAGATAAGAAATCTTTGTTTCGATGACTGTGTCACGATTAATCAACATCTTCTAATCAAGATGTTATCTCATCTTCATGCATATATAATTATCATTCTGTAACAAGATTTGTGTTGCTTGTTGAATCGCTTTCTCGCTGCGATACTGTTGTCAATTATATACATTTGATACTATTTCTTGAATCTTGAACATCACGTGATCTCGTCATATTTTGAAGCAGTCATACATCTGTTGATGTCAATGAGTTAAATATGTTGAGAAGTTCTGTTGCTTATCTGACGCGCTTCGTGAGACGTGAAAATGAAGTCAACTCTATAGCGCAAGTTGTTCATCAATGTTTTCAAACATTCAATCATATTGATTCATATCTTACAAATCTGATCATTAAGTCATGACTTGATGTCATTTGATCATGAGATGATCTTCTTACTCGCTCGATCACTCAGAATTCAAGCTTGAATGTAGAGCAGACAATTCTTTATCACTAATGCATGCTTTTTAATGAATATTTCTCTTTCTCGTCGTTTTACGCTCGATCATAGATAGATTCTTTTAATAACTGAACTTTCATAGCTCTGTTTCAATTTCTTTGACTCGTTCTTCATGAACTTCTGTTGTCGAGAACAATCAATCTGAGATGACTTGAAAGATGTTGACTCGAATGATCAATTTTGACTGCTTGACTCGTCACGTCACTGATGATGAGCGATGCGCTTTTTATTGCAATGACATCATCGCTTTTTGAAGTGCTGAATCGTTGATGTTGACTGTGTCTTTTTCTTCGTCAGTACTTAAAACGCTGAAAGACGTGAAAAGTCTGACACTCATTTGCACATCACTCTCATCAAACGTCGATTCATCTATATCGCTATTCGAGTATTCTTCGTATCTATCATTATTATAGCGATCGTTGTTCAACGAGTCTCTGAAGCGCTTTAAATGTTTCAAATCTGTAGTTTTCGAGATGATGTCTCGTTTCGTCTGTCAGCTCTGATATCAGCTGCAGTTCTATCTTTAGAATTTATGAGAACTGAAGTATGTACACTATGACTTGAGTTTATGACGAGAACGCAAGACATTCTCAATATCGTGAGAAAGTTGTCGATTGTTGAAGCAATAGAAGCTGCAGTAGAAGCGACAGTAAATAGTATAATTAACAACTAATATTTGAAAATACAGAGCGACAATGTGATGTATTGATGAGAAATATTAATACTATAGTTGAGAAAAAAACTCGAATGAGTAAACAAACGACATGTTCACATGTTATATTAGCAGAATTTTGACGAGCTAGCTGAGAGATGTCGATTCAAACACTCTTTACGACGATTAAATGATCGATTCAATGAACATCAAATTGATCAGATATTGTTACTTTCTTAGTCGTGTATTTCATAGTTGTTATAAGACACAGTGACTTGAACGATTCTGTCTTCAACTCACTTGCTTGCTCGATTGTTGAATGCTGCATTTTCTGATGATGACGATGCGCTTTCTCTTTGCATTTTGATATGCAAAGCAGATAGTTGAATAGCATCAAAATGAGTTATGAATACATACTGATCTTTGAAATCACTTTGCTTCTTCTAATGATGAAGCAGAATTGTAAGAATCTCTTCGTGTGCATTTCTGTAAAAGCTGCTTTTCATTCTCGCTCGTTCATTATGCTGATGTTCGCTGTATCATCACGTTCATAGAAAATTGTATATTTTCTTTTTTTATAACTCAACTTCAGACTTATTAAATCTATAAAAGTCGTAAAGTTCAAGTCGTTGATCTCAATCATGCTCTTTGCAATGTCTGATACTAGTAGATCTTGTGATCTGCAACAGATACTATGAAAGATATTGCAATGAACTTGAATCATGATGTTCTGTACTGTCTTGACAGATTCATGCATATTGATGTCGTTGATCAAAGAAGAGCTCGTACTCAAAGAATTTGATATGCTAGATGATGTCACTATGTGCTGAATTTCATTCACAGACGCTACTGTTTGAGTTTTGACTCGTCTTCTCTTATTGTAGTTGCATCGTTGTGCTATAAAGACAAGACACTTGTCTCTTCAAGATTTTGAAATGTTGTCGAAAACGTCAGTAAATTGTTTATATACATCTGCGAAGACTTGATTGAGAAGACTTTTGACTTTGCGTGTGTTCAATCTGACGTCTAGAATATTTAACTTGTTCATTTCACGCTGTAGATGACTTGAGATAAGAAGATATACTGATTCATCTATTTCTAGTCGAGATCGTACGATATTTTCAGATCATGTCGTTGAATCAAGAGTCTCATTAGTCATTACTTTAATCATGTTAAGTGTTATTGTAGTTGTTGTTTACATTCAAGTCAATAAATCTAGTATATTGAGTGACTTTCGCGTTCGTGTTCTACACTAAAGCTAGTCGATAATGATCGATTTTAGTGATTCATTGAATTTAGATTCGATTCAATGAATCTAGTACTATCTCATATCAATTATCGTTCATCTAAAAACATTGACATGCTTCATTTCTTCAACATAGATCAATTGCAGTGAGACTTAAGATATAATATCATACAAGTACAGTTTGTCGAGCATTTATATAATTTCACGTCATTAATATGATATTACTACTATATATCACTAACAATAAAAGTTCTACAAATATCAAGACGTGATGTGAAAAATAATTGAATGTAGAATGACAGTTCTCATGCTTCTTACTTCATCTTCGTTTGAAAAGACATATTTTCTTCATCATTCGTTAATTGCAAAGATTAGTAAGTTACGAATATTCATCTTTCATTTCTCAAGAAGTTCATATCGTCTGACAGAGATCATTCTACACTATATAAATCTCAAATATCTGTCTCAGTTATTCTTCTTTTTTATACATCATCAAATCATCTTTCTTCTTCTTCTTAATTTTATCTCTTATCTTTTTCCCTTAATATATAACAGTGAGTTATTGTATCAACACATATATTTTCTTCTTTTCTCGTTTAGTCTTTCTAGTGATTTAGTCTTTATCTTCGATAACATACTCTTTCTGTCAAGCCTGTGCTGAATTGAGACGTAGCATAGATCTTTAAGACTGAAATTCTAAGATTTCAAAGACTTTTCAATTAACTCATCGAGATTGAAAGAATATCTTTTCAAAGCGCTTCTTTTGAATCGTATTGTCAATCATGAACAACAGCATCTTTGTCGACGCAATCTCAGCTAAGTTATATATTGACAGTGATGATAGTTGCAATGTACACGCAGTCTTCTCTACAAGAAAATTCGATCAAGATTTTAATCTGTCTGTCATTGAATAGATGAATCATGAATATACTCTTGAAATTAACTTATGATGTTAAATTCTTATTTTGAATTCTTATTATGCTGATCTACAGAAAAGTTCGATCAGAGCTTCAATTCTGTCTATCATTGAACAGATGAATCGAGACTCGAAACATGTCTGAAGACTCGAAATCAGAGCTTCAAAGAAAGAGAATCAACTCTGCACATACATATCATATAGTTCTCAGCTCAATGATTATTGACTGATGCTGTTGATTCGTCAGCTGAGTTCGAAAAGATCAACTTTCAGAATGTCGACTCACTTATCTGATAAAAATTCTTCATCGCTGATGAAAATGTCATGTTCTATTTACCTGATCAATAACTTGATCACTTAGCTCAAGATCTTTCTTACACAGCTCTAATTCTTTCTGTCGTCTTCAAGCATACACACTGTATTGAGAGCAAAGCACGTATACTCTTGAAATTGACTTCTGATGTTAAATTCTTATTTTGAATTATTATTATGCTGATCTGCAGAATAATATAATCAGAGTTTCAACTCTGTCTGCAATTGAGCAGATGAATTGAGAGTATACTTTCGTAATTGACTTCTGATGTTGAATTCTTATTTTGAATTCTTATTATGCTGATCTACAAGATAGTTCGATCAAGAATTCAATCTGTCTGTCATTGAATAAATGAATCATGAATATACTTTCATAATTGACTTCTGATGTTGAATTCTTATGACGCTGATAGACTACAGAAAAGTTCGCTCAAGAGTTCAATCTGTCTATCATTGAACAGATGAATCATGAATTTACTCTTGAAAGTGACTTCTGATGTTGAATTCTTATGACGTTGATCTGTCGAGACAGAGACTGTCGAAGACTTTATTAAAGACGTTGTGATGAAGCGAGAGAATAAAAAAATACAGAAGCATTTGAAAATCTTTCAAGAGTTCAAATTTAATATTATGTCTTATCAAGAACTCAAGATTCATCTCAGATTCTGTGAACTTCTCGAATTTTCCTATACTTATTTAAAAAGTCAACTTGCTAAGATATAACACATTTCTAAAAGTGTAAACAAAGTTCAATGAACATTCAGTCAATGTCATTCTGTTCAGCGAAGTGTGCAACAAGAAAAAAATAAGATGATGTATTAAATCAATTGAAATCACACACAACACTTATACATTTGTTATTGAAAATGAGAACGTTCAAAGAGAAGACGCTGTTTCTTGTCAATAAGATACAAAAGATGTACTCAGATTGATTCATCAGATTCAAACAAACATCAATCGTGAACAAAGTCTTCGAAAAAATCGCTGCAACGATAAGCATAGTTGACTTCAGAATGTTCTGAAAGCTTATAAAGACGAAGTCAACATATGAAGTATCTCGATTTCAGCAAAATGTTCAGTGTGTCAAGAATGACAGACTGAGAAAAGACTTATTTACTGACTTGATGATCTTGTATGTTGACTTGACGAAGATCTGAACACGCTTTCTTGAAGTTGAAATGAAAGTGTTAGAAAAAGCTAGAATCTCTGATAGATTGAATGCAAAGTCAAATTTGTGTTTATTTCGAATCACTTCAGATTTCTTTGAAACTGTTCATCATCTTTGTCGACTATGATAAAGAAAATTCAGTCTTGATTGCTTTTTCTGTCTTTGTAACACATGACACTTACATACATACTATTTATCTAGTTCATTGAACTTCTCGACTGCTCTCGTTTCATTAGTAAGAAAGTCTTCGTCATAAAAGATATTGTAAATGTTTCAATCAATGAAGTTATTAATGTAAAAAAAGTCTTTCTGTTCTACTTTCTTTCGCTTAGTAATTGTCGACATAACATGTAAACTTCGTAAAACTGTTGACATGTTGTAAAATCTTCTGTCATCAATAAAACGAGAATTCTTGAATATTTGTTTTGATCAGTGTTCTATCTTCATCATCTCATGTACTTTTTGTTGTGTGCTCTTATTTCAAGACTTCAGTAAATCGATGAAAGCATCAATGTATTTCAAGAGACAGTCTCTGTCATCTTGTCGAAATCAATCAATGACTGATATGATGAGCTGTAGTCGCTCAGACAGATGATCATTCAGTGTGTTCGATGAATTATTGCTCGAAGCAGATGACTTTTGTATCAGAACACAGTCACGTCTTCATTTTTCACTCTTCTGTTAGTTCAATGCACAGATAACTCTATCTTTGACGAGACTATTCGAATCATTCTCGTTCTTTTCGTTTCACTTTCAGCATACGAGAAAGTCATGAATTGTTATAAAACATGATTCTGCATTGACTGCGTTCTTGACTCGCTTATCAAGATCATGATTGAATACTTGAATTTCATCTATGACGTTGCGAGATTCACGAATGAACACAGTCAACGCGTTCAGAAATTCGAGTCGAGATTCTTCATCAGTGTAGATGCAAGACATCATTTCTTTGAATCTAGTCTTGCATCTAGAATCTGATAGCACTGTGCGTGTGATACTGAAATGCTCAATTTGCTAAGATCAATAGCTCAGCAGAGAGTTGTTATCATTGCACTCATCACGTTCTTCTTTATTTGAATGAATTTAGTCTTTTCATACAATAGTACGTTCTTCATTGCTAGCAGATTAAGATGTCTTGTGTTGTGATGTATCAGTTGATTCAGAAAAGTATCACGTTTATTTGTGCGATCAAAGAATTTCTTAATCAGATGTCTATGACAGATCTTCTTATATTTCGTGTTAACATTGTCGACGACGTCATATCGACGAATGAAATTCGCGTAATGAATCATTGCATGAAACTTCAAAATATTGAAATGTCTCTGTTGTGTATCTGTATCGAGAGATCGAAGATGTTGAAAAACTTTCTTTAATTTGTTTCATCAAAAAAGAGCGTGCTGCATATATTTAAGAGTGTCTTCGTCGTGTGATGTATATTGAGCGAGCATTATAAAATCTATCATTGCTCGAGTACAATGCATCGCTGCAGATGATTCATGAGTAAGCAGTGATGCAATGATTGAGAGTATCTAATGAATCACGATCTTTCTATTCAAAGTCGTTCACTGTTTGATGATGCTATACTTTGTAAAGATTTGAGTTCGACGAATGCAGATACATTGCGAAATCGTTTGTTCAACTGAGCTACATTGAAAGCATGATTAATATGCAGTTGATATTCTTTCTTCTTTCTAAATGCAACAATTCTCTTTTCAATAAGTTCATCAAGTCAATCGAGCATGTAGATAACTGTGTCTTTGAGTAACTGATGCAGAATATCAATCATTATACACTCGTGTATGTTAATCATGTAATGAGATCACGCGAAGTTGCGAATGAAATGAACTCAGATACTATTCTTTTTAGAAATATCATCTTTTTTCTGCTGTTGAATCTGTCTCTGAGTGAATTGATGAGTACATGACTGTCAGATATTCATGAGATTCTCTCTTTTCTGAGAAAGTATCTGACAGATAGAGACACTGCTGATTCTTCTTTATGCTCATAATTAAAATCTGTTCTTCATAGTTCATCATGAATTCAATGATAATAGAATGACACTTTCTCGTAAGATCGTCAGCGCAGATGATGTCAACATCGTCTTTGATCGCTTTCTCAATCGTTGATATAATGAATATCAAACATATTCTTAGAAGAGTGATGCTGCTTACGTTCAAGTATAGTTGACAAAGTCATATGTCAAATCTGAGACTTTATTCTATCGCGATCGCTGTTGATGATGAGAAGAAATGTTTGAAGAATCATCTCTGATCTGAATTGTGCTTATCATATACATCAAGACAAGTTCTCAATGATGAGATAAAAAGATCATGCAACGAGATCACTCTGATGTTGAGTCAGAACTGTCTTGTCTGTTGTCAATAGAAGCGACACTATAGTGATGTCATCAGAAAGCTTCTCTTGTGTTTCTCATCATCAGTCAATCATATGCATCTCACTATAAACTCAACAATTGTTCGCGTTGTAATGACGAATGAGCGCATAAACGAGATCTTTTTCAAATGATCGATGTCTCAGAAGAAAACGAAGTGAGTCGATAATATTCTGATATTTAATATCATATTGAACTGCATCTGCTTCTTCGTACATAAATGATATACAGAATGCTCTTGACTGTCATTGTTCATTATCAATATCATATGATATTCAATGCAATAGATTCAATCACTCATCAGACATTCAAAAGCTTAGCGACGAATGAAGTGAGTGTAATCGTATATCATCAAAGTACTTGTGTACATTTTCTTTCGTAATTCTAGTTTGATACAGTTATAATGCGAATGCATAGTCTGTCTTGTTCTGAAAGAAATGATACTTCATAATATATGAATCATCACATCTTCGTTGACGTTTTCTTGATCTTTCTTCAGAGATCATCACAGATATGTCGATGATCATTGCAACTCTTTTTTCGATAGTCTTCTTGAATGACTCGACTCATATGATTGAAGACATTGACAGAAGTTTTGACTCAACATGAATAAATTCAGTCTGTATTGAAGCTCGATCTTCGTCTGATGCATATTTCTTTTCTTTCGATATAGAAACTGACTGTCTTTCGTCGTTGATTGAATTTAGCATATCACTGACTTCGTATAGTTTATTATCTGCTTTCGAATTCAGTCACTGACAATTCTTCTATTCAATATCTTCTGTAAGACGTATGTCAGCTACATCGTCAATTTTCTTTCATCGATCAACATCAAGTGTTGATACGATTATTGATGAACGTCTAGACTTGAATCTTGTTCAAAGCTGCTTATGTACGAGCACTTCACACTTGACGAGATGTCGCTCTAGTTCATTGATGTTTTTCGCGAGCTTGTCACAATGAGAGCATGCGTGAAACATTGAATTGTTTTCTTGAATCATGTTGTTGACAGAATGATGTCTAGATTATGTTTCATCAGAGAGATACGAGTCTTTTTGAACATCAGACTGCGCTCTAATAAGATCAATGCAAACAATACTCTTGTCGTTTAATAACAAGTCGATAGCAAAGCAATATTATCGATGATTGAATTAAAGTACTGTATTAAAGATTTGCATCTACTGTTCATATTCGATTAGATTGAATTTTATCTCTACTCAGATCTCACTATATTTAATTCAGCTCAAATGTCTTCTATCATTGATTCTTGAAATCAATAGAAATCAAACAATGAAGATGCTTATTGATGATCAGACTAGATGCTTGAATCAAATCATCTTTGTTTGCTGATGTCGTGTCTTATTCAAATTCGAACGAGAAAATTTCACTTGATATTCTCGTTAAATTCAATATGTATGTAAATCACTATGAGCAGTGCTTCAAGTATTACAGATCATACATACTTATTAGAGAAAGTCAGTAGTACTTCTATCAACTCAACGCATAGTGAATCTTTCATCGAACGCGTCGACAGCGTCGCTGATGTCGCTCTATTCGAAAAACTCAAATTCATCAAGAAGATCGCTTTTAAGACGACATAAATCACGTAAATCTCACTTCAAAATTCAACTCAAATAGTCAGCAATGAGATCAATGATGAAATCAAACAAGAGAAGAAATACATGTTGAAGCTGCAGATGACGTCTATGCGAAGTGTGAGTAAGAAAAAAATGAGATAGAATGACATGTTTCTGCTCTTGAAAGATCGAAAGCTCATATTATACGATTGTTCATAATCACGCTTGTGAGAAGAAAGATGCTTTTGAAACACAATATCGTTGTTTGTCAAACTAGAGAATATCGATCGAATCTCACATGACGCTCATAGCAAAATCTATGATCTTGTCATGTAGAATCGAGACTATCTCGCACATATGTCAATTTGACAGACTGACTTATGAATTGAAGATGATGTTCAGCAACTAGATGAATGCAATTGTTTTTCGTTCATGCTTCAGAAGCATTCTTATTAAAACATGCACTTGAGTACTACAATGTCTCTTCATCTTCTTCTGCAATTCTTCAAATCAAAAGTGTAGATTTTTGTCATCTTATTAAATATTCAAAAACATTTTCACATCTTGATTCAAAAGCACTTCTATCACTATTGCGCAGCTTCTCACAAGAATAAATCAGAGAATGCTGTTTTTAAGAAGACAGATACTTCGCATTCTGTCTGTTAGAAATATGAAATACAGAGAAATGAATAAATGTTTCATAAAGATCATCTCAATTCACGTCGATAATACACATAGCAAAAGAGATAAAGTTGCTCTAGATTCTTCAATCTTCTACTGAGCATTACTTCTGCTGCTACGAAAGCTTGTTAATCAAATTAAGCATTTCGCAAATGTAGTTCTGATTCATTGAACATATATCTCATTCAATGCAAACGATTCACACGTCTTTATCTTGACGCGATTCACTGCTGAACGTAGATATTCACGTTACAGCATGTAGATTGCAACACTACGTAATCAATTAGTTTGTAGTAAGTCTTTGAATTAATTTCATCTTTCATCTTTCATCTTTTGTCTACTCTATCAGAGTATGTATCACTTTCAGTCAAATCATCATAGACAAATAAGAAAGATATTACAGAGCAAACACGTCAGAATTTGCTTTAATATTTGCATTCAATCATTACATAAATGCAAGTCATCACTCATTGCTTATTGTGATAAGTATCATTGTTTATCAACGACACACAAGTGCAATTTACAGTGAGTATCAAGCTACAACGCGTGTTTCTGTAAGTTATATCTCATCAGCATTCGCACTTTTCAATGTACATTAAACTGATCTGACTTCAGTTGCTGTTGACATATACTCTATTTCAATTAGCTCACTTCGTTGAGTAAGATCAATCTTAAGTTACGACTTTCTTATCTTAACGTCGCTTCATTGAAGCTACAACTACAGATCATTGAAACATCAAATCATCTTACACACTCTTTAATTGTGAGTTACAGATGATCAATTTATCTAGATTATACATAATGAATCGACTAATGTGAAATTGTTCGCTACAGCTTCTCATTCTCTCATCTTACATTCTACGAGCGAGAATCAGTCAACATAACGAAGAAATCGAAAGCTTCACAAGATGATCAGATGATGAACTACTACGATACATCTCAGACATTTAGACGTGAGAATGTCAATTTCATCATCTCAACGCAAAAACACATTGAAGATCAATCATCTGATGATGAGTTTTTACTCTTTGAAAATATAGATTCTTCTCAGCGTACTTTCGTTACCTTCAAAGCAAAGCTGATACTACTCTACGAAAATGATCTCGATGAAGCAATTGATATCATGAGAAGCGTTGAAGATAAATATTATGTCAAGATGAAGATCATCTTCAAGATGATCTCAAACTGAACTGTCAACGTCATTTTTGATGTAAAGCTTCACTTAGTGACATCAGTTGAAGAACAGAGACTCAAGCGTGACATCATTCATAACTGAGTCTTCTATATCAACAGTGATTTGATGATCAAAGACGTTATCATTCACAAGTATTTGAAGCAACGTCAGAGTTCAAGATTTTGAACTGAAAAGATGTACATGCATCACAATCTCAAAGATGAGATGATGATTAATATCAGAGACTATGAACAACTGACCTTGCTTCAGCTGAAATTTCAATCAGCGACGACTCAATTCAGTGAAATCAAGCTTCACATGAAAGACATCAATGATCATCTTGCACATATACATCACATCATTTATGATCTGTTTATGACATCTGTCACTAAGAAGATAATCATTGCGACTTTTATCAGCACTGCGCAAAATGATCAATTTCTTGCTCAATGAGAAGTCTTTCAGCGCTTTTGTGCTTGAGAGCGTGTTTTTTCATCAACAAATCTTTGATTCGATCACTTCATTGCAAGCAAGCACATAATTCAAAAAGATTAGATTACGATCAGAGAAAATCGTCTCATTGTTAGCTTATCATATCATTGCACTTATCATGATGATCAAGAATGCTGATTGTATGAAGATGTAGATGTTGTACAAGCGAATGAAGTTCAAAAGATCGTAGTCTTTGAATCTCAAGCATTGAACTGCGAGTTACGTGTTCTGATTATTACAACAGATGATAATTGAGAATATCTAGATCTCATTAAATTGTCGAAAAACTTCAAATATTGATTCAAAGTCAAGAATCACTTTAAGATTCAGATAGAAATTGAGATCTGAACTGCAACAATCGTTTCTACATCTTTTATATTCGCGTCAACTACGAATATTATGATAGCACTTCATTGTTTACACATTGATAATGAATGAAGCACTCTTGAACTGAAGTCTACTCTTAATCTTCAATTCATGTTAAAGAAGACTAATCACGAGTGAATTCAAGAGTATTGTTTCAAAGATTCTTCGATTATTGTTCAAGTTAATGCAGTGAGATCAGACACAACGTTCAAGATTCAATTAGCAGCTATCAAAAAACTGAATTCTGTTCATATTGACGAGAAGAAATTGATTCACAATTTCAAATGAAGAAACATTCTCATCGATCAAGATCTGTATACAAAGAAAGAGATAAACATATTCAAAGATGATGATATCAAAGCGAAGCTTAATGCATGAGATATTTCTTTCAACGAAGAACAGATGAAGACACTACAGTATTGTTGTACTCTCTTGAATAACTTCAATTTGATCAAAGATATATTTGAATCAAGCAAGATGTTCATGAATGTTGTTATCACTTTGCTGCTGATAAGCATTAATCAGAAAGTCAAAGTGTTAAGCTCATTTAATCGCGCTGCAGATGCATTCATCATTAAGCTACATGAGCAATTTGAAGCTCTTTGTCAGAAGAAACTTGACATCATGAATTGACATTATGTTCACTATCACACATTCTCAATGAAGCACAAAGTTCTTGCATACGAAAATCTCAAGCATATAACTCAAAAATCTCATTTCGATCAGATGCATTGAACTGAAATCGCTTCACTTTCAAATATGATATATGATTTCATGATTCATCATCTGATTAAAAAGAGCAGAATTCAATCTCATGAAATTCATGATCGTTGTTATCGAGTACATAATGTCAGTATGTCAACATTGCTTATGAGATTATGTGAATTTGATAAACGTCAATCATCAAGTTTTGAGAATTTGAATTATCAATCAATCTCTGTGAAAATTATCAAGAATGATGATTTCAAGATTGATGTTCTCAAGACTGATGATTTCAAGATTATTGCATTCGAGAATGATGATTCTAGTAAGAACGACAATTTCAAGATCAGCGATTTCAGTGATGATGATTTCAGTGATGAGACATCAACGTTTCGACGAAGAGCTTGAATAGCTTGTAAGCTAGTGAGCAACAACATCTGAATCTTAATGCGCTTGAGACGCATATGCTAGCTACTAGAACAGACACTTTTCATAATTCAGCGATTAGCTGATTTAGCAACATAGATCAATCATCAGTCAGTCGTTAGCTGATTAGATCAGCTACAAGCTGATTCAAGGGAGTAGAACTTGTATCAAGCTATCGTGCGTTCATGATTCTGCGCGATGTTTATCTTAGTAAGCTTCAATTTTACTTCACTCATTTTTCTCATCACAGTTATTCAATTATCGTACATCATGTCTGTCAGTGATCGCGCAGAACTCGTCTTTCTACAACGTCTACAGTCTTATTTATCATCAGTTTCAATCACAGCAGTCGATCGTGCTCACAGCGATCTCATGTACAATTATCAGTCTGCTCAGTTTCAAAATAGATTGAAACAGATTGATTACACGTCTCTTCTTCTGCAATTGAAGATTTCAACTTTGATTGATCAGAATGCGAAGATCTTTGAGCAGAAGATTGACGAGACTGCGAAACAACTGATGATGAATATATACGATAATTCGATTCAAACATTCGATACTGAGAAGAAATGACATCTCATCGAAATCATCATCTACGCGAAACTCGTCATCAAATCTATTCTTCGCTTGAAAAATCGAATCGAAGCTTTCATTCACTTGAAACATTCTTCTTCGATGACAGAAAAGACATCGATAGAAGAAAAGAGTGCTAGTGTACATAGAAAGAGAACATTACTTCGAAAATTTACAGCTTTCTTCAACAAGTCGTGAACTTTTACTGACAGACGTCGTGTGTAATGCATCAGATGCATTGAAGAATGCATAGAGTAAGTAGAAATTTCGTTCAACGAACGAGTAGACACTATGATTAATAGATTAATTAATTTTAGATTTTCTCATCATCTGAACTATGTAAGTTCTTGTATGTCGCTAGCTGCTACACAATCAATCTCATTGTTTACAGATCTTTACAGTGAAATCTCAGTCGCTTGTTCGTTCTTAATACTCTGTCATCATAGTCATGATTAAACGCTATCGACTGAAATGTTTTGATCATTCATATATGCTTCATTCAACGTGACTATATGCTTTTCACTCATTTTCTTCGATTTATTTCAATCTACTTCAATTTATCTCAATTTACTCTAATTTATCTCAACTTACACAATGTCGAACTTTCTTCATTATCGAGTGAATTTCGTCTTTTCTCGCCTGTCTAAGCTCGCAAGCTCATTCGTCTTTCAAACTTTCTTTTTCAGAAAACTCTCTTCGTATAAGATGTTGAATGTATCTCAGTCGATGTAATTATTCACGTAAAAGAACTTCTTGCTTTCAGTTGATATCAGATGTGCACTTCGTAGTATAGTACTCATATTGTAAAATCATTGACATTCAAGATATCGAGACTTCTTGACAGTATTCTTCGATCACTGCTCGACTTCTATCATATCATGTAGAGCATCGAGTACTTCGTTGTTTTTGAGCTTTAACAATTCTATTAAAGTTCTCGAGTATTGCACAGATTTCTCA
>JAABUI010000333.1_pt1 | contig 43298 bp, 37 predicted proteins | sample 5559111 | NCBI WGS metagenome assembly JAABUI01 (sample SAMN10711870, study PRJNA513365) | rock metagenome | isolation source: Antarctica rocks | place: Antarctica: Victoria Land, Buttleship Promontory | reverse complement strand
AGAGGAATACCTGATTGCTGCGATGAACCCGTACAGCACCAATATGGCTGTCCTACGAATTCTGCTGTCCCAACTTGGCGATTCTCCTATCTCAAGCTCTGTGCTCGAAGCAGCTGCTCAACAGGGGAATCAATCAATGGTTGAACTTATCCTGGAACAACCGGGCGCTCCTCACCCGACCCCACCTATGCTAGACCTCGTCAAAGAAACCCCACCTCACATAGAGACCGATGAAGATGTCAGTTTCGAGGCAGTCTTATCAGCAGCGTCGAAGGAAGCAATGCCCGATCAATATGACGCTTTTGAGCTCGGCACCACGAAAATTGACGGTCTGCTCTCAAAATATGGTGACCCAAAGCTGGACAGCAGCCTTCTCATTGAAGCTGCAGCTGAGCGGGAAGATGGGAAATTCGTTGTGCAGTATCTCCTCTCAGGTTTTCCAAAGACGGTCGTGACCCGAAGAGCTCTGCTGGCCGCAGCGAGAAATGAAGAAGCCTTGACTACGCTGCTTGACTTTCTTTTGCACTATTCGGGTATAAAAGCTGACACCGAACTGTTGCAACAAGCTGCCGGAAACAAATACCGGGGAACCCCGATGGTTGAACTCTTGTTGGCCAGCTTACCTGCGGATACAGAAATCGAGAACCCTGTAATTGCAGCTGCGTTGCAAAACCCATATTGCGGCCGATCACTCCTGGAACTAATACTTGAAAGGCAACCGAATCTCAAAGTCACTCAAGACCTTGTGGATGCCGCTTCTGAGAATAGCTTTCAAGGCAACTTCCTCCTACACATGCTTCTAGATCATAGCTTGAAGTTGTGCTCAACGAGATCGGCGGATCTTGTTTTGTGCAAGATTCGTGGCAGTAAGAACGGTCTTCGCGACAACGTCTTCATCGCTGCATGCTACGAGAACGAATCCGTTCTTAGATTTTTACTATCACAAGCTGCACCTGTCAAGGTCGTTTCTGGCGAGCTCGGTACCCCACTAAATGTTGCGGCTCATGCTGGTAACAATAATGCTGTTGCTATCCTGTTAGATTCTGATAGTGACCCTGAGGCCTGCAGTGCGCTATATGGTACACCACTGCAATCAGCGTGCTATCAAGGGAACCTAGCCATGATACGAACCTTGTGCAAACACGGTGTCGAACTTGATCGCCAAGACAAGACAGGGAGGACAGCACTCCACACAGCACTAAGACAAGGCCGATATGACCTTGTGTGTTTGCTTCTATCTCTTCGAGCCTCGACAACAAAGTGCGACAATCAAGGAATGACTGCAATGCATCACGCATCTACCTACACACAGTCCACAGAGTGCGTCGGTAAATTGATTGAATCAGGCATGCCGGTTGACCACGAGGACTCACAGCAGTGGACGCCCTTGCACTGGGCGGCAAAGGCCGGCTCATCTGCCCTGGTAAGTCAGCTTCTTAAGGCTGGGGCTAGTAAGAGCAAGGTCGACGCATTGGATAGAACGCCGTTCCAGACTGCGATCTTTTGCGGAAACGTCCATTTAAGACCACAACTGTTCATCTCTGATGGTCCTGGCAGTCAAGTGGAAGCTGTAGGCGAAGAGCATCAAGGAATCACTTGTGACATTTGTAACATGGTAAGTCGTGATGCAGCAGATCGCGACGCGAAATTCCCATACATTAAACCTTGCTAGCACAGCTGACCAAATTTCGTCTCGCAGGATGTTTGGGGTCCAAATTACAAGTGTGCTGACTGCGAGGATTTCGATCTCTGTTTCCGCTGTATAGCTGATGCTGATAGGGTACACGATACTAATCATCACTTTAAGGAGTTGTAGGGTCAAGTGCGGTACCAGCGTTCGCTGGTAAAGCAGAGTCTCTTGGCTAGATGGAGCGTGCCGCCTTAAAGAGACTTTTTCTTTCCAGGTACGACTTGATAACGGATACCGACTTCCATATGAATACCTACGTTCCTTCTACTAGCTAAAACGGTACGGTTCAAAAAAATGTTGCTCACGGTTTGATTTGCACTGAAGGCCCTGCGTAAGTGGTCATATATGTGCGGGAAAATATGAGCCCCAATGAAGACCAAGCTCATTATTACTCTTCATGCCAAATTTCGTGGGCTGCACTGTTATGCTTTCCCGCCCATAGTACCTTGCCTTGATTATACTGCTATTGATGGCGGAATTTCAAAGCGAACAATCCATCACGAGGCATGTGAGATAAGATCAGAGGAGCCTGGATTACTTCCTGGCAATGCTGAACCGGGAGTCGTTACGTTGAATTTCTTGACAAGAGCCTGAGGAGCCCCCATGGATACCATAGGAATGGAAAGTAAGGCAGATGAAAACCGGCTAGAAACGCCTGCGCGACTTCCGGGTGAGTGAAAGAGGTGTACACTTCGTACTGCCTGTATCGTCAAGAAGTCGTCAATGCGCTCCGACCCGCAGTGCTACCTGCCGAGTCCTATGTGTGACACAGACTGTTGAATGTTCTCCACTAAATGGGCCATTTGTCATGGGTACATATCTCAGAGATGGAGCTACGTACCTGCTCTCGGTGTCCAATTTTGGAATAAAGCCTTTGCTGTGCCTCGTCTCCCGGCGTGTGAATATTCAGTCACACTCCACTGCGGAGGAGAGATTGCATCGGCTCCCTGCGAGGAGGCAGAAGCAGTCTCGTAAAGGAGGCTTAATGTATTGTCCAGTCCGAGTGTCAAGTATCAGCTCGCCAGCATCAACCCACACCTAGCATGGATGGCCCGGACTGGTGAGCGGCACGGTGCTCTCATTTCACAGTGAATTAGCCAGCAAATTATCACGGAACCATGGTCCAGCTTCAGGGCACATGGTAGAGCGAGACACTATGAATACATGACGTCAATTGATTCAATTACAGTCAGCCAATTCCTTCCGTATTGAGCAATTTTGTACAAATAGCACAAGTCTCCGCTTTTGCGACCCCAAGTCCGCTATGGCACCAAGAAGCGAGTCACAGGCCAAATCAAATGCTATGTTCGAGGCAGGCAAGCAACCTCTAGGACAGTGCCTATATAAGGTCTGATCCGCTGATTCTTCGTTCCCCAATTCAGACAGTCAGGTACCTCTTAAGACGAAAACCTCTCTAAGCACAATCCTCTTCTAGCAAAATTTCTATATCACACCTTTCGTACAGCAGGATCAATCATATTTCCCCCAAACCACCATGGACGGGTCGGATCTTATGGCAGAACAAGTAGCTTTGGAGGATTAGGATTGATGGGGTCATCCTGACTTCGTCCTTTGCTGTTGGCTGAGGTCGATTTGCGCTTCGAGTCTTCATGATGGGTAGAAAGCCGTGGTCGTACGCTCTTCGAGACTTCGACCGTCTCGCGAGACAAACGCGGATATTTCGTGTGCACGTGAATAAGCGTCCAATTTGAGATGGTCTGGACGCCGTTTTACGATAGCCTTTCACATTTGCTAAACGATCAATACCTCAAGCTAAGGTATTAATCCGTAATCTTTAAACCATTCGAGAGCGCTGCTAAGACTGCTGCCTCAACTAGCCGAGTTAAGAAGTAGCCTAGCTTTAGAACCCGGAATATAAAGTAATTGGGAAAAATAAGGAAATCAAGAGAGTGAAGACGATAGAGAGGAAAAAAATATATATATGAAACTTTCTCCCCAACAGGCTGCGAGAGTGTTAGAATTAATGAATTGATTGAATACGTGCGTACCTACGAATCGAACCCTGGTCTCCCGCGTGACAAGCGAAAATCTACTATTATCAGTATTTGCAGCTGTGAGCGGTGCAAGGCAACTTGCCATAACCACTAGACCATTGAGGAATTTAACTATCTTTCGTTCATTGTTTTACTGCCTTATATATCTAGCTATTTTCGATTAATGTATAAAATCTTCAAGAAAGTAATTAATAGGACATTGATCTTCAAAACCATTCATGGTCATCTTGACGACTCACTTAAGTCAGCATTCACTATGTCTATAAGTCCCACGATGCCTTTTTCACGCCTTTTCTAAAGATTCTAGAAAGACTGTTGGATTTCAGCCCTATGCCAGGTAGTCCAGGTTTCTTAGTGGGCTGCCCAATCGGGTCTAGCGTCTTGGCACTCTCCTGATAATTCTTCCTGTTCTCCATGTAACCAACTTAATGAATCAATTACACACATATGAGACCTCACGTTCTCTACGTATTTCAACAAAGACTTCTAGAACGGGACCATGGTACGGAGTATTCTGACCTGTTCTCTTGGTGCCAATAAGTAACCCTTGTATGAGGAACTTGGTCGTAAAAATTACGAAGAAGATTCCGACTTTTCTAGCCACCACAACGCTCAGATTACTTAGCAGCGACTTCAGAGTATTGCCTATACTTGGTACTGTTTTCGCGAGAGGCCGAGAAAATCCGGCCAGGATACCGCGGTCCTTAGAACGCGGATATTTCGTGTGCAGGTGAGAAAGCGCCCATTTCGCGATGGCTTTGATGCCGCTTTACGAGGAATGCTCACATTTTATTTTTCGCGTTTAATTTGACCTAACGGTACTAAGCTTTTGGAATAGATGAAACGACTTGATTTGGTTCTATGGGAGACGTGTCATATTTATGCTGCGTGCCAAGCATGTAGGGCTAAGGCTGATTTCCAACGCTAAGGTGTAATTTTCGGGGTAATTGAATAGCTGCCTGCTGCCTAGCCGCTGCCTGGCTCCTATTCTTGGCAAATGCAACCATAGGGAGCATCTGTTTTCTGACGTTTTAGTATGTGAAATCAAACAACAGCATCATGACCGTCCACATTGTCAACACCCCTAATGAAGTAGTGTCTCTTCTCAACGATATCGAAAATCGACCAACGAATCCTCCCTCACTCTATCTAGACATCGAGGGCGTAAGGCTCTCTCGCCATGGCTCCATATCTATCATACAGCTCTTCAACGTACCCCAAAACCACGTCTTTCTTATAGACATCTTTGTTCTCCGGCAAGCAGCATTTGACACCCCGAATCGGTGTGGCATTACTTTACGATCGATTCTTGAGTCAGAAATAATACCAAAAGTCTTCTTCGACCTTCGCAATGATTCTGATGCACTCTTTGCCCATTTCAACATCTTCTTACGGGGGTCTCATGATGTTCAGCTGTTAAAAGCAGCTACGCAGCCATGGGCTAAACGGTTGGCTGGGCTTAGGCAATGCGTCGAGTATGATGCTCAACTTCCTGTTGATGTACTCAAAGATTGGCAAACGGTAAAAGCCAAAGGAAGGAAATTGTTTTCTGCAGAGGACGGCGGATCATACGAGGTGTTCAACATTCGGCCTCTATTGCAGGATGTCATCACTTATTGCGCGCAAGATGTCGTGCATCTACCCATCCTCTGGAGTACGTATTCAGACAGGCTCTCTAAAAGTTGGCTCAAGCGAGTGGAAGCAGAGACAGCAAAGAGGGTCACGTTGTCGCAGGCAGAATCTTATGATCCTAGTGGAGATGGTAAAGTCTGGAGTCCCTGGGCAAAAAAGGTGAAAGGTAAAGATTGGAATGTTTCCAGAAAGGTTAATGTGAGGCAGAATGAGGGTAACGAACTCTCTACCATGGAATACCAAGGAACAAAGGATCCTAAGAGCGTGGTACAATTAGTCAATGAGAAGCTTGCGCATCCACAAGCAGAGAAACTGCTTGGCGTGCATTCATCCTTTCCATTGTCAGTAGGAAATACTGAGCAACAGACCTCGAAGCGAATTACAAACATCATGGTAGCCCAAGAGAATAAGGGCGTTCCCAAGGTCACACACACTATTCTGCCAACAAGAAGTCAACGCAAGGCCAAAGCAAAACCAGTAGGAGAAGTACACAATAAAATGCATACACCTGTGACCAGCACTATGTGGACATGTATTACATGTAGCCGAGAGATGCTTGAATCACAGAAAAATGCTCATTTGGCCGGTAAGGCGCATATTGCCCGTGTGAAGCAGGTTCCAAGCGCAGCTTCTACCGGACTTTCCTTGCCATGCACAAGTGAGGTCGACTCTTCTCGAGCAGCGAAAACGTCTCAAGCCAATAAAGGAAGGGCGAAATCTAAAGCCAAAGCTGAAACCGCATCCGAGCAAGCGAAGTTTAGGAGTACCGGTTCCAAAACTGGTTCCAAAGGCGCACAGCCCAGGGCTAGAGCAGCTGTAACATCCTCATATCCACCATATGAACACTGCGGAAACGCCGACTGGGGTTTTGTTGGCTTTCGCCATGGCTGGTCTCTCGGCGGTTCTGAACAAGATGACTACTGCCTTGGAGGAGGGGACAGCTATGGACTTTGCGATAAGGACTGTGGATGGTGCGGACACTGTATGGACAATTCCGATGTTTGACGCCATTAGCATGGAATATAATCTCACCGGTTGTTCCGCCTGCCATTATTCATGCTTCGGCTTGGGCGTCATTTGAATTTTAGATCAGCTCCTAATGTTCAGCCTGAGACTTTCTGGAGTTTAGAAAGGATGGGAACTCACGACGTTGTAAATGCCATCGAATACAATGTGAAGGTGTGAGTGGAAAGAAACGAGGGATGAGGTCCAAGAAAGAAAACCGGAGAATAGAGAGCACCAAGTCACGAAAGATGACGTCTTTAATGCTTATTCGATCCGGATGATCGAGTTGGAACCTGCTTCCCGAAAAGCAACTCCGCTACCTTTTCATAGATTTAAATCTCAGATAATATCCTTAACAAATTTGATATACTTAATGCTGTGACCAGTAAATATTTCCTGTGCATAAGCTATCCTTTTGCAGGCTAGCTGTTTCACTCCAACAGTCTCCGTAACGAAAGCGAGGCGCAATACTTCGTTCAGAGTCTTGTAATACCTTATGCTCTTTGTTCCGGGGGTACTACCCTTTACCAGCCTCCCGAGCTACTATAGACAACCAAGCAGTCAATACCCAAGTTTGAAGGGGGTGAAGTAGAAGGCAAAGGGCGGCGAGCGGCAAGCTAGCCGGATAGAGCACGCTTTACCGAAAACGGGAACTCACCTACATAGGTATATACGACGCGCTTTTGTGTAAAGGCCTGGCCCACCTCAACTAATCACTTACATTGATATCTCACCGTCTAACATGAATTTGTAGTCCAACATGCCATTGGGAGCATTGTAGCGATGGACATGGGCTAAAGCCACCGACATACAGATTTGGCGCACACCTGCGCCGCAAACGTCTCCTCCGGCGCCAACTATGCCTACAGGTATGGAAACACTACAGGACGCAGTTGGTAATATCCAGGACGACAGCTGATGTATTCGAAGGCCAGTTAGAGTCCAGATGGCCACCTCGGTCGCCCCACGAAGCTTTGTTGAGCTCCCCAACTGGTAGGCAGAAGATTCGACAATATCACGATCGAACATCGCCCTCACCTTCACCTTTGAAGAGATCATCCATTGCCCGCCTCACCAACCAATCAAAGTACGGTCTAGCGGCTGGACCTACCAACGAACGCGACGAGGAAGAAGATGAAGAGACTTTACAGCTACAATTAGCAGCGATCGAGGCGAAGCTCAAGTTGAAGAGACTCCGGGATAAGAGGAATGGCCTTCCCACCCGTGACCAGGGAAGCGGATCTCTTGGGAGCACCAGAGCAGCAGGAAAGGAAAATCATCAGCCGTTGTATCGGAAGGCTGGTGACTTCGATGTACCGACATTAGCAAGAGCCAGCACCTCAACAGATGTTCAGATCCCCGTGTCGCCACAACGCAAGCACTTTATTGCCGAAGAAGCCAAATCGCCCGGCCGAATTCTTTTGGGTATTGATAAAGGATTAAAGGGCAGGAACATCTCATTACGAAGACCAGTGGGGGAACCTTCGAAGGATGACGATCCTTTCCGTACTAGCGTTCCACCAAACAGCGTACCAAGAACGTATGCACTTTCAGGTAGCACTAGCACAGCTGGAGTAGATCAATCGAGCAGACCAAGATCATTCAGTGAGAAGATCGCAGAAACGCGACAGCAAGACAAGGCGCTCAAAGAGAGGAGAAATAACCTTCGGAAGCAAAGGAGTACAGGATTTGGTGTGGACCAAGAGCAAATCGACGGCTTCCAGAATGCTGCAGAGATAAGATGTAGCAACGAAAAGCAAGGAAAACAAGGTCGCCAGGGTGAATTTTCCAGGGACGAGATTCTCGAAGCTGCAAGTAAAGCAAACGGTGCAAACGGTGGCCAAGTGCATCGTAGTAATACCGGTGCCGGCATTAGACGCTCTCGAAACAAGTATTCCACAGACATCTGGGTCAATCCAAATGCTCCTCCGGAAGCCCCCGAACCTCCTCCAACAAAGTCAAACGCAGCAAAGAGACGCCCACGCTCACTGTCGCCAGCCGCAGAAATCACAGATACCAACGCAACGAGAGATTCTGAAACCCCCGAATCTCTCTTCGAGCCATTTTCATCTCTCCATCTCTCTAAACGCCTTCTGCCCCACGACTTCCTGACCCGTACCCTCTCAGGCAAACATGTATTCTTGCTACCGGACCTACTCGGCGCGGTCAAGTCGCCCGATTTCCTTCTACCCGACATCCCTGAATCAGATCATGTAGTCCTCACCATAATAGCGTCCAAATCGTCTCCATTAAATCACAAAGGTGCTCACAAAAGCACGAGTGCGGATAGTACTTCTGTAAGCGAAGCAGCAAAAAGCGAGCAGAACAATGATGGCAAATATATGGTCCTGACTCTCACCAATTTGAAATGGACCATCGATTTGTTCCTCTTCAATACCGGTTTCACCAGGTTTCGAAAACTAACTCCCGGAACCGTCGTTGCATTACTGAATCCTGAGATCATGCCTCCAAAACCTGGGAGAGCAGACACAGGTCGTTTCTCTCTCAAATTGTCATCTAGCGACGACACCGTACTCGAAATTGGCACGAGTCGAGACTTGGGATGGTGCAAGAGCGTTCGAAAAGATGGCAAGCAATGTGACAGTTGGATTGACAAACGCCATACCGAATTCTGCGAATTTCATGTGGACATCGGGATCGAACGCACAAGGCGAGGAAGGATGGAAGTTCAAGGCATGAGCGCGCCATTTGCCCCTGGAGGCAGAAAGCGAGGACGAACGGGCTACTTTGGAGACAAAAGACATGGAGGAAAGCCTACAAAAGAGGATGCATTCGCCAGAGAGGGGCCCCAATATGACCGTGGCAGCGCATCAACATACTTCATTGCCCCTTCCATACCTGGCCAGAGCGCAGCGCAGCTACTAGACGCAGAGGGCGCGACTGACAGGTACGGGAGCAAAGAAGAGCGAGTGAGGAAACGCCTCGCTGAAAGAGAACGAGAGAACGAGATCGCGAAGAAGTTGGGTGAAGGTGGGAACGGTGCTGGGAGTCAGTATCTACGGATGAAGCAGGGCTTGGGGTCTACATTGGATACTGCAGACCCACAGGCGGCTGACCCTGTGGATGCGACGTCTCTTGGCTTGGTTGGGAATAAAGCGAGGGATGTGCATTTGAGTCCGATTAGGAAGAGGAAGGGTGGGACGTTGGAGGCGGAGCGGGAGAGGAAAAAGACGAGGTTTGTGACGGATAAGGGGATCAAGGAGGCTGGGAGGGAGAGCTTTGGTGGGGGGCGTGATCGAGATGATGATGATGAGGATGGGTTGGAGGTTGTTTAGGTTAAAGCTTTTTGGGAGTTGCTTAAACCGCCGACTCTAAGCACATTGAATATGTGGCCAAAGTGAATTGACAACGTGCGTGTGAACCTGTATACGGGCTATCATACCCGAGTTCGCTGGACGTGAAGATGACTGCGTTTGAAAGAACTGACGATCGAAAGCAATACAAGGACCGCAGAGACCACCATCGAATTGAGATGCAAGAGTTGATGGAAGAAATTGCCTTGCGCCAGCGCCTGTCGTTTGACTTCACGGACAGAAGAGAAGCCAAAACACATTTTCCAGGTCATTCCAAGGCTCACAGTATGAAAATCTGCTATTAAGACAAGTTTCGCTGGATCAAATGCCTTGCTGGTATTTCCCTTCACACGCCACGCGTGCCTTACCTAACATGAATTTGACACGAATGACCCGCTGGAAAAAGAGCGAGATGGAAAATTGAGCCAACACTGCACAACAGCCGAGGCTTTGGGATTGGGGTTGGCAATGCAGCTCATACATATTTTGGCGATGCCAATTCCACTTCCAAGATCACTTGCAAGGATATCACCACGTCTTTGCGTAGGATGATATCCAATAAGCAAGAGTAGAAGACTTCTGCTTGTCATCGCTGATTGCCACTAGACGCGGACTAAGAGTGCTATTGTGACTCCATTGTACCCTTTGAGTATCTTTCACTCAGGTCGATCCTGAGTACCTATCAGCGGACTTTCATCGAGCCATGATGTTGTGAATCTGAACTTACAGCATAGATCCATGTCCAGGCTCACTAACCACAATCGCCTCTGCCAATTTCTCCTTCGAGATATTCGGCTCTCTCTTCCGATAATACCTCTCCTCCCACGCAGCTCTCACAGCATCAACCTTATCCTTCGGCACCAAATGAACAGAACATCCCCCCCATCCCGCCCCCGTCACCCGACCACCGTACGAGCCCGCCTGCAGCGCAATTTCGCACATCTGGTCGATTTCCGGACAGCTGTGCACATAGACGTCACGGCTAGAGGCGTGACTTTCATTTAAGATCACTCCAAGTTTGGGGAGCAGGGATGTGTTTGCGTCAGGCGGTGGTGATTGCAGGAGCTTTTTGAAAGCTTGGACGCGGAGGGCTTCGGTGAAGACGTGTTGGGCCCGTTGGCGGAGGTAGAAACGCTCAGCGCGGACGGGGAATTTTTTCATGAATTTCTCTTCGAGGGCATCGACTGAGGTCTTGAGGAATGAGGCGATCTCTTCGCGGGTGTAGCCGTCTGGTTTATCAAGCAATTTTTTGCTTAGTGAGAATATCGTCTTGATTTCTTGCTCTGGTTCACTTGGGCTGGGATTTTTCAAAGACTCAAAGTAGGCTATTTGGAATCCACGAAGACTGCTTCCAAGAGGGCCAGAGTCCGCTTTGAAATTTAGATCTAGCTTCGCGGCCATGACTTCTGCTGCCAGTGTACATTCAACCACACGCAGGTTGTACTGTTCAGGGGCTGCGACATGCTTATCAGCAGCGACGAAGCTTTGAGCAATCATGAACGTTATCGGAGGCTCGGTCTTTGGAAATGGCAGTGCCTCAACGTGTAGCTCTGGCGAGAAGGAGATACTGACAGCAACGCCTCGGACAGAAAATACGGACGCTGCTTGATCCATGCCGCCAGAGTTGACGCCGACAGATCGTTCTGATACAATAGCAAGCTCAACTAGTTCCTTTTTGGAAATGTGTTTTTCACCGTTATTCCGTAAAGTTGCGAGAGCACTTGCACACACGAAAGCCGCACTGCTGGATAAGCCACCTCCTGCTGGGACAGTGCCGTCTACAAGAACTTGCATACCCCATGGACCGAATCTGTCCTTACCCCTCTTGAGAAGGCCAAGAGCGCCTTTGAAGCCAGCTTTGAAGTAATTCGTCCATTGAAGCGTCGATGGGTCTATCTTGATATCTCTATCTCTTGGTATATCGAACTCGCCAGGTTTGAACCTTTCGGAATTGAGGTTAGCAATGTAGACTTTTAGCGGCAGATTGATCTCTCTCGGTATGGCCCGTACAGCGATGAGGACATCTGAAGCTATTGCCATTGGAAGTACTTCGTAGAGAGAGTAGTCGATATGTTCTCCAATGAGGTTGACTCGACCTGGACTCCGAGCCACGAAATCAGGGCCCTTGCATTTGTATATTTCTGAGAATCGGGTTCGAAGATTGTGTAAGCGTTCTCTTTGAGATCTCAGGGCATCGGGAGGATAAATTTCACTGATATCTTTTACCACGGGAACGGGATCATTCATGGTAGTTTGAGACATTATTACGAAAAACTTGTCAGAGCCTGCTGCTCGGTTGATAAAGAAATAAGGGAGATGTACAGATTCTATTTAAAGGCTAAAGATCGTCTGGATATTTCCCATCTTGGTGAGTATGAAATGTATTGAAATGACTATCTTCCCACGTCTCAGATACAGGATTGTGGCTTGCAGGGCTTGCGGGGAGGCGGGTCGCTAGTTCCAGACCTCCTTCGTCCCGAGGCTAGCGAGGCTAGGCTGTTTAGGGACGAGCTGATGAGACCTCGCAGAGTGGCTCGAATAGGTATCCACCACCACGAAGCTTTAAATTTGCAGCAAGACGAGACTGTTGCATATACACTGCTGATAACAGCGATGGTCCCCATGCTTACCTCGCTCCTTGGCGAGCTGTATTGGCTTGACCATTCAAGTCCCTACATCTGCCCGTCTAGTTCCGGAGGCTTTAATCTGTGTGCAAACATAATGATTATTGCTTTAGTAGATGTGACCAACAGAAGCGGATTTTGAATGATCTTGTATCACCCTTGAGAACAATTCTCAATCAAAAAGCGTGTGAATTCAATTTTGCCCCAGGCCCTAATTAGTGAACGGGTATCAGAAAAGAGCGTGACCATAGCAAAAGTCAACTGACATAGATGACACTCCTTCTTTGCTCATAGTGAAGGTCAATAAGCGCAGGTGGTGGCTCAAATTTGCGTACACGTTGTCACGTTAGACTCTCACATCCCGCACAATACATAGCGGTCTTGTCCTTAACATTGGCATACTTCGTCGCCCCCAAAGTACAAATCTTCCACAATGCCTGCAGAAACACGAGATTTGCCACAGTAACCGTAATGATGAGTGAGCCGATGGATTTGCGCACAGGCACTTGGCAGATGTACTGCTGATAGATCGTCGACGGCACGATGGCGAGAGGGCCCGTCTGGGCCCTCAGTTCATCATAGCTCGACGTCGCGGGCCCTGCTTTAGCGTTCGCGGTGGAGTTGGGTTTGAAATTCTGCGTGTACTGCGAGAGTAGGTCGGGTTTTGAGAGGAGGTTGGGGCCGGAAGATTGGCCGAGATCGGCGAGAACCGTGGAATAGAGGGATTTCCCGCAGGCGTCTACATCGGTCCAGATGTCGGGGTCGACGGCTGGTTGGGAGTAATCGAGGGGAGTTTTGACATCTTGGTTGACGATAATGGGGATGTCACCGTTGGGTTGCATTTCGCGGATGAAATGGTAGTTGGCGTCGAAGAAAGCGAGGGTGGAGAAATCCCGTTCGAGGTATGGCTTTAGGTCTGGATTGCTTGAGTGGATTGGTCTTGTTAGGAAAAGGGCTCACTCACTGATAGATCCTTTGCGGATCAAGTTGCTGCTGTTGCCTAGATTCGCTTCTCGTATGGCTTGCATTCTCGTCGACAGCGAGACCCAGCTCTGCGACCTTGAGGGTTTTAGTCAGTCTAGGGGGCCGAGAAAGGGGCATATGACCGACAGCAAGGATTGGCACCACCACAGGCTTGCTTTGTTTTGTTGGTCATGGCTCAAAAAATGCTGCTGTTGACCACTGCCGATCGTTTTCGGAAGCAGATCGTACCCCGTGGTAAGGTTAAACTTTGTTATTTGCTTGTCCTGATTGATGGAGCATGTCGCGGAGGCCTATGATATTAGCTAGTGGCGAATGACTATCTGTTAGATCCATACGGAAAGTTGTGGTCCCCACTGATTCCATCCAAACTGCTCGGCCGTCCTATCTTCTGCGAGCAATTCGATCAATATATAATTGATACTGCAATTGTTTAATGACTCGTTAAGGTAGCCGACGGATGGTAAGAGCTGGGGATCGTCATCGGGCAGATGCCAAGCGCTCTCAATCCTGTACGTAAGAGCGAGTTTATTGGTGAAAATGCCTGTCCCTTTGTCAAACTGGCAAGGCTTTGGTCTCAGTCGTAAGAGAGGGTTATCCTTACTCAAGCCCACAGCAATATCGTTTGGCTGACATGATGCGTTCGCCTTTACAATACTGTAAGCATTGTCTTAGCGTAGAATCGTTTATTCGGTTCACCTTATGGACCGCTGTGAACGGCCAACTATGCATCCAACTCGGTAATGAGTGGTCTGAAAAGATCCGTGCCATATCGGTAGTGTGGACGACACTGGGATGAAATCAGCAGGTCTACTATGTACATCTTTGTCAAAATTGCGTGTATATACCTTGATTCATAGCCAACTGCAGCTATGTTCAGGAGAGAAATGAAAACTGTAAACAGACCTCCACCGAGGAAAGTGATCGGGGTGAACCACTTGAACGGATATGGTCGCGAGAGAGTGTAAGAAAACAAATAATCTGGCATTCTGTCAATCCTTGACCAATGATGGTAGTGTCAAATCCGTCACTAGGATCCGGCGATAAAGAAAGACATAGTAAGAGAACGACGGGAAAAACCAGTTGATTAAGTAGGAAGCCAATCAAGCCATCGTTTGACGACGCATGTCGAAAAGAGATCGGCTGCCCACTTATCAAGACGTCGAGAGTTCTCATATCCTGCGCCAACAGAGGCTCTGCTGTCTACAAGCAGCCACGTCTCGGAAAAGAAATGCATTACCGATGTAACGTCTTTCCTGCCTAACGCTCTTGAAGGCCTAAACACATGTATAGCATTTCTCAAGGATCTTACCTCTACGGAGCAGCAATCCAGAGAAAGCGGGGACAGCGTCGCCCGTATCAGCCTTGTGGAGGGGTGTTAGATCATGCATGATGTATGCAGAAGGATCGGGTATCATTCCCCTTTCAAAGCTGCAAGCACACATCCCAAGATAAGGCTGATGGTGTCCTCCTGCGGAAAGGAGTCTCCCCTGGACTAGTATGCATTTTCTCTCACCGATTGACCAATAAGCAAGTTCAAATATGTTCGCCGTGGTGACGAGGACTGTGAAGCTGCTTTGGCCCTTGACAACCAATCTCTGCTACCCAAGCATGCAGACGAGTCCAAGTAGATATGTCCAGGAAACCCCACAATTAAAATGCCCAACCATGCAGTCAGCCGATGTACAGATAGCGAATAGACGAGTCGGAGAGCGCTCAAGCTCAAGGCAGAGACCCAGTGCATGGCTTATATGATAAGGCTGAATCCTGCCATCGTCATCACGCATGAAACCGCATACGAGCGTCGTAGCGAGTTGTTTAAAGATTGACGGCATTCATGGCTTTGAGAGAGTTACCGATGCAATTGCATGAAGATCATCAAGCCACCGTATATAGCAGCGTCCCACCCTCAGCAAATAGAAGATGTTTGTTCGACTGAGCCGCTATCCGCCAGCGGATCTCAGCTCCTCCTTGCTAGTCCTGAACGCTGTTCCTAAGCAGCAACAGTACTTCCACAGGTAGAAGCCTTACCAACTCAATCTATAACGCCAATTTGACCCGTAGGCCCACGGCCATCAGCCAGCCTCTTCTCAGTCATCTTGAATTCCCATAGACACCATACACCCCGAATCATGCACTCGTTGGGCGCTCACGCTAACTCTTTGTATTCAGAGGGAAGAGGCTCTGGTCGTGATGGGATATCAGCTGGCCATCGTTCCATATTACAAGACTATATCTAGCCTCGCATCCGATATCAATTGCCCTCGTGATTTTTCCTTCGATTGTGCAAAGCAGCCCGTGACCGAGTCTGCTTCAATCGATTGCAACATCCTGAACTCTAACCAGACCACTACCCCAGCCTACCGCTAACCAGCCTCCATAGGGGAGATTAGAATTCCATGCTAGAGCCGTAACCGCCGTCTCCTCTTCATAGATCGTAGTGATCGGAGCCGTTTCGTTCGTCTTGCCAAAATTGTTCCTCAAGAGTAAATTGACCTTCTCGGCCTTGTAGCCTTCCGTGATTCGGCTTAAGCCTCTTCTACGCCCGAGGTTTTCTTCGCTTGTTTGTACAGTAGTCGCAGGCCGCCACTCATGTTTGAAGATACATTGCTGGTATCCTGACTGCTTCCTGCCCAGAACTTTTCTCATAGGATTCGTGACCATAACACTACCATCAGCGCTTCCGGTCGCAATGGTTGAATGGCACCTCCCAGCATCTACGGTTCCGTTTCCTGGACCTGGTGGAGCAGGTAGCTTCGCGCATTGAAAGGAGGCGTAGAAACATCTCAAGCCCCAGAGCTTGATCGTTTCACTACTCTCCTCAGTCCCCACTACCGACATGAGAGAGTCGCAATATGCTAAAGATGTAGGTGGTGAGCGGGTACGGGCTGACAGGACATAGTCTGTCTTGGGTGCAACGAGCGACGTGAGACGAAGGTAACCGGCTAATGAGATTGATGTGAGCAGAGCTGGATGCGTTGGATAGGCACTACTGAGAGACATTATGTAGGTGGTATGGAGGGGCATTGACAGCCACGGGACAGGCTCCTCCTGATGAATAGTGCTGCTCTCCCGGGGTACATTTCTGTCGGCTGTGTCTGATGGAATGGATCTCGCGCTTGGACAGATATCATATATGGCTAGATGTCCATTCGAATAGCCGATGGCAAGATCCGTACTCGACAGCCAGGCTAGACATGTGCTCACGTTCCCAGCCGGAGGTGGCGCAGCGAACCCTGAGCCATGGTACTTCGCAAATTTCCCGAGGCCTTGATTTGGATCGATTCGAATGTCAAGTACCCTGGTGTGACCGTCGCCGCAGATCACAGCTAGCAATCCAATGTGCGCATCGGAAGGGGATGACCTTGCTTTTCTCGGCACTGGACACCACTTCAATTGCTTTGTTTCTCCCCAGTCAGAGCATAGATGGGAATGTACATAAGGGCGCTCTATATTCTCTTGGCTCCCGAGTGTGGGAAACGTCCATAGTTGTAGTACAGATGGTGCGGGCAAAGCTGTGAAAGCCGGAGGATCCGAGGTGGAGGACCTTGGGGAATTGGCAGTTTTGGCAGTTGCTACCGCTAGATATTGCACATTCCCGTCTTGAATCGGAGCCCAGTCCAGGCATTTGACGCATGTGCCAACATTCAGAATCCAGCCATGGCGTCGTCGCTTCAAGTGTGGTTCTTGGTCTTCGGGGGTCCTCCATGCTTCATCAAGGCCCAGAGTCTGTGCAGGTGCGAGGCTGTACCTCTTTTGTTTTTCATATGGCCCTATGACGAATTCTTGATCGCCATGCCGGGTAATTTGACTGTAAGGTTGAGCCTCATCTACGGTCAAATTTTGTACATTTTGTCTCGTGGTGAATGTCTCACGACCTCCCTGATCGTAGTACCAATCCCAGCCTATCGTTGCTTCCATCTGGCGCTGATCGTCCGTATAAGAGATCCCATGGCGCATGTTGCGCCTTTTGGGTAAAGTCGGGTCAGCAGCCCATTGATCTTTTGCTTTGACAATATGAAAAATGTCTTTTTCACCTTCACCTGAGAAAAGCTTGATAATGCTTCGAGTATAATCCTGTTTCAACGGATTTTCTGGCATACCTCGAGAATGTACATTAACATCCTTATGAACATTGCGTTCGATAGGCTTGCGCCTAGCGGCTTGAGGGACGCCTGGAGACGCAGAATCCGTGCTTGCATATGAATGAGCATCTTCATATACCTCTACAGGCGTCAATATCTCGGAGCCGTCTGGACTGTCTTCCGCCAGAGACTCGTCTTCATCTTCATCATCCAGGTCCTCAGCGACCTGATTTTCGGGAAAATCATCGCTATCGTCTTCTACTAGCAGCTGCTGCAGCAGAATCTCCTCATCTTCCGAATCAGAACTCAACACCAATTTAAGAGTTTCAAACACATCATCTTTGAGTTTCTGAGTTGGCACTCGCTGTCTCCCGGACCTGCGTGCGGGCGTGGAGTCAGTCATAGTGGTCCCCTGCTGGGGAAAGGCAATTCTAAATGGTCAGGGACTTGGTCGCTCTGGTATCCACGGTGCCTCGGACAGTGAGAACATCTCTATATGAAGTATTGTCTCTGTAGCATTACTCATTAACAGATCATGTACCGATTGCTGGTGTTGATCTAGAACAGGATTTGCTAGATGCCAAGAAGGCTACAATTATTCTATTTCCTTTTGAGCTGCTCGGCGGCAAGATTCAGGGCAGACTTCCGGGCACTCGGACCCTGGGGTAACCCAAAACGTGTCCCTTAGCGACCTATCCGTGGGGGCTGATTTTCCCCTGAAACGCGTTCGAGCTAGGAGGTTACGTGATTTTTGCTACCAAATGAAGTAATTCCTACTTCCGATGAAATTATTGCACACAGTTCGTGAGAGAATTCGTGACCTGTATCTTCCATGTTCTAGGTGGTAAAAGCTCCCTCCTTCTCAGTCACAATTTCACAAGTACCTCTCCATGCATACACCCAAACCAGCCATCCTCAGCATGAATCCATTTTTTCCACGCCTCCGACATTTCCCTCACGTGTTCTTCTGTCACAACCTCCATCTCGAGCGCCTTCTTGGGCACATTCCCGTTCACACAGCGGTCGGCCATCGTTCCGCCCCAGAGCTGTCTCTCCTCTGGCGTTGAGTAACACCATGTCCCCGCTGACGCTGTGATCTGATCCCTCCTCACCCCGGCCGCGAGTGCCCAAGACACGAGCTGAGTGCCAGTATTCATGTGCGCTCCATTCGCTTCATGTACGGCACATAGCATTTTGTTCATGGCCAGTAGGCCTGAGAATTCAGGGTATACGCTCCACGCTCGTAGGTCAATCTCCATCATCGCCACAACGCCGCCTGGTTTCTTTCTGAGGTTGAAGAACAACGCTTAGTCAGAGCTAAATAAATGCTGATCATAAAGTCATCCTCGAACTCAAGAGAGACTTCGTTTAAAGTTCAGAAAATTTGAGCCTATCACTCACTGTTTGAACCAGGCAGGGGGAGACCCTCTAAGAGAGACACTAGAAGATGATCGAAAAACCTACGCAACCCTGATCATCTCCTTTACCGCCTTCTTTGGATCATCCAAGTGCGTCAGCATCATGCTTGTATGCACGACGTCAAAAATCCCATCTTCGAACGGCAATTCGTAACAATTCGCCTGCTGGACCTCCACATTCCCTGCCCCCATATCGTTTGCGTACGTCTTCGCTTGTTGCAGAATCTCCTGGCTAAGATCTGTCGCAATTACTTTACCCTGCGGCATGTACGAGGCGAGGGAGGCGGTGATAGTCCCCGAACCGGCGCCGACATCGAGAAGTGTCAATTGCGGGTTGAGGGTTGCTAGGTGAATGAGGGTTAGAAGGAGGTGCGGGGCAGAATTAGATGCGTTGCGCCATTCGTGGTGATTAGTCGCCCGTTGACCGTAGCCAGAAAGATAGGTATTGTGTTATTGTTGGCGTTCTGAGGCTGGAGGTTGGGGCTGGGACATTGTGGATAATGAAAAAGGGTCAGATTTATTAATCGAACAAAATCAGACTTCAAAAATCAGGAAATGATCAAGACGCTGGGATAGATAGACAAATCCTATGCTGAATGAATTGAGTGCAAACAGGCTTGGCTTGAAGACCGTTCTGTCAGTTGGATGAACATAGAAGCGGTGGTGAGGGCTTTTTCTGGCCTACAGCTTCCCTGAATCCTACCTTTAAATTAGGTAGAGAATCCTAAGGCTACTCGTCGAATATGACTGTACAAACTGAATGCAGAATTGCCCGGATTAGGTACTTCACGTGGTGGTGATGACCTAAGGTTGAGGTTTGTCCTCCCAGTATTAATCATAGTGCCAAGAGCCACTAGCGCATGTCAACACCGGAACCGTTGATCTTCTGGCAACTTAAGGCAATCGCGAAACGGTTACATCGCTCACCACCATCTTCTGCATCATATACACCACTGGCATTTGATGCTATCCTTGCTCAATATGGAATCCCAACCACCTCAGCGCTTTGCGTCTCAGCAGTCCTCCCAACCTCAAGCCCCCACTCCCAGTACCTCCTTTGAAGCGACAGCCCCAGGGCAACATCGCAGATCAAGCATTCCCCAGTCCACCAGCTCTGAGGATTCACAGACTGTGCTCCTCAACCACCCTTCGTCATCTGAATCTTCTCCGAAACCAGAAGCTCAACAACAGCGAGCCCCATCCAGACCAAAGCCCCAATCTGCTCCATCAACCAAAGAACCTCGAAAGTGCTGGATCTGCTTTGGTGACGAGACAGAAGATAGTCCGACGTCTTCACAATGGCGATCGCCGTGTCCTTGCGCGCTCACCGCTCATGAAGCATGTCTACTTGACTGGGTGGCAGATCTCGAGGCACCAGCAAAGAGGACGCCAGCAAAGATCGAATGCCCCCAATGCAAGGCGAAGATTACGATCGCGCGGCCGCGAAGCCCGATCGTCGAAGCCGTGCGGGCAATAGAGCGTGCTACGGGGAGGCTGCTTATACCGTTTGTACTGGTCACTCTGGCTGGTACTGTGATTACAGGGTGCATGATGCATGGCTTCAGTACCGTCTATCTGATTTTCGGACCAGAGGATGCCGAGCGCCTACTTAGTATCGATAATGGACTACGAATCAGCAGCAAATGGGGTTTCACCTTGCCATTCATTCCCATGGCCCTGATCGCTTCCAGGACTTCTTACGCAGACAACCTATTACCCATCATTCCGATCTTCTACTTCGCCTCAAACGCCCCACGACGCGAGGGACCTCTCTGGCCGCCAAGTGCAGCATTCACACTAGCCACATTGCCGTATATACGCGCTGTGTACAATGAGCTCTATAGCAGAGTGCTTGCGCCAAAAGAGAGAGCGTGGGCCAAGTTCGTTCAACCACGGGCTGGTGAGGGTGAAAATGACGAGGGGCAGGAGCAAGAGCAGAACCAGGAAGAGGCAGCGAATGAAATCCCCGAGGGAATGAACTTTGAGCTTGACCTTCAGGTAGAGCTCGTTGAGGAGGAGGAAGTGGAGGAAGAGCAGCAAGAGCAACCAGAACAGCCTGCGGGCAACCGAGCTGAAGGAGACCAGGCTGAAGCCGGAGAAGGACAACCCCAGAACCCACCGCAAAACCAACCACACAACCATCCTCACCCTCAACATGCACACCCCCCACTCGCGAACCAAGGCGGTCTCGCAGCCGGTAATTTCGTCATCGACGCCATCTCCACAGCTCAAATGGTCATCGGCGCCTTAGTCTTTCCCACAGTCTCCGCCGCCATGGGCATTTTACTCAAAGTAGCCCTTCCAAAAACCTGGACGACACCACCTAGCCGCTGGGATCGATATCCCGCCGGATTTCTCCAATCGCGGTTCGGGAGAAGTATCGCCGGAGGGTGTCTTTTTATCGCGCTGAAAGATACGCTGATTTTGTATTCGAAATATCGGTTGGCGCAGGATCATAAGAAGAGGAGAGTGGTGGATTATGTCAAGAAGAAGGATGGGAAGGCTACGGTTGCCGGCTCGTGGTTTTGAAATTGTGATATTGCATTAGCATTGGGTTGCGCGGATGGCATAGGGATGCCTCATGATGATTGGGATGCGTGGTTTAAGCGAGCGAGGAGCGATAGACTCAATATCACGGCAGTCTCAGCTCTATTTGATAGCGAAAGCATCTGGTTTTTTCACGGTTGCTATCTTCTAATGCGTACGTGATTGTGTCCAAAGAACCACCAGCTCTTCTCCCTTCTGTCCTCGGGGATCATTCATGTCAAAAGTGTCCCAAATTTCAGACCCCTATCAGCCTTCTTATAGGTTTCGTCTACTCCCTTACACCTCGTCCTCACTACTCTCCCTCCCCGTTCTACTTCGGAACTGGCCCCTACTTTGTTCCTTTCTGTCCCCGTCTTTCATGGCCGCAAGCTGCTAATACTAGATGCATTCAAAGATTTGCAGCGCGGTCCGACTGATTCCTGTCGCTTTTGTCGAGACCCTCTCTTCAATTTGTGGCTCTGTTCGTTTTCTGCTTTAGAAGACAGCCATAGCGTAAGTTACGACCTCTTCTCATATGGCCCCTTATTGCTACTCGAACTCTGGGACATCAGAACAATGACATAAAGTGAATGCGTTAGGCAGCGACGGAGAACCTGCTATTCAGGGACCTTTGGTACCGGCTAAGGGCATCGTCCGTACACCTGGCAGTAGCAAGTTTCTTCATCGGGACAGCTATAGAAATATGCGATTAGCATTCACACCTCCAACTAAAGCGAAGGATTGATTTTCGAACTTACTAAACAGCTTCCATGCCAAAAATGACATGCCACAGAAACTCGAATACCCGGCCACTCTTCGCATCCGTCTTCTCCGTATCCATAATCCATTGTCGGAAATGCTCATAATCACTCAATGGTCGTTCCGTCACCCTAGAACGCGAAACGGCAAACTGTGCGCAGCACCCAGCACCAATTCGAGACGGGGCATCATCACTTCCATCTTTGCCCGTCAATGTACCGCGGAATATCTCTCGCCATATTTCTCCCGTGACATGTTCATTTATGGTGTGTTGGGCGCGGCAACCGGGGTTCCAATTACAGCGGAGATTGGCGTAGCCATTTTCTTGCACAAAGGGTATTTGAAGGGAGTTGAGCGAATCGACGTTGGAATGTAGAGGGGTATCGGTATGCCAGGCGGACAGGAAGCCGGAGCGGTGGGAGTGCACGAAAGCTATTGTGGAAGGGAGGGAGGCGTAGTTGTCGATGATGTAGGTTAGGTAGGCCATGGCTTCGTGGCCCTTGTTCGCCGGAGTGGTGAACGTGGTATTAGGAGATGATGAATCGGAGGGATTGACTGTGTAAATTGCTGGCTGCCAGCTAGCGAACGAAAGGTCGAGTGTCAGCATATGGCCATGCTGCCTGGAAAGAGAAAGGAGTTATGACGAACGAGGGAAGTTCCCTGGCGACCCAATCCGCATCTTCGCTCTCCATTTTGGCCATGACGATGACCTTGTCATCGACTTCCACGCCTATCGTGGGTGGGTTTTCAGGCGAAGCGTGGAAGAAAGACTTTGATAAAGAGGTTCGGAAATAAGCAAAGGCGCTATACTGGTTCGCAAGGTCTAAGAAATGTCTTGTCAAGAGCATCAGGAGTAGTATCAATACAAGTGAGACACCGACCACGGCCCTATTAGTGGTCTTCATTTTTGGCATTGCTTGGAAGTAAGAGAGATGGCTACAGGTGACTCTCAGCCTCACAGCCAAGTGGAGCTGGGACCAACATCGGCACGTTATCTTATCGTCTAGTGGAAGGCCGCTAAGCGATCCTCCCGAGAAGCTTATTCTCCTATATTTAGAACCAGGGCCCATCCACGTGCGCGATCGCAGTCGTGCACGCAAACTGGCAGTAACAAACGTAAAGCGTAAATTGAACAAGATATCACTGAGCCGGCCAAAATCATGATCCACTCGATCTCGCCGTTAGGCTTCACTAGGAGGAGTTTGGCGACGAACACGCGCGCGAATGGCTAAACGTTTGCGACTGGTGAGTCGACACTCAAGGAGCATAGGAATGGCAGAGGAGGAACAGCCGTTTCTGGGGCTCGATCCTCGCCCTGGTATAAACCACACCCAAGGGCCGACTGGCATAGGAAAATGGTTTTATAACCATCTGTCTCCAAAGTATCGAATTGGTCGAATCGCCATTATGACTGTGCTCGGGTTAGCCGTTCTTTCGATTATTTCAAGGTGTGTGTGTCCCATTACAAATTGAGTGCACCGAGATTGAACAACAACGTTAGAATATCTCTAGCATCCAACAAGAGCGTCTTGCAGCCACCAGAGAGCTGCGACACAATTAGCAAAGGATACCGATGCCAGCCGGAGATCTCTCGCTTGTGGGGACAGTATTCTCCGTACTTCAAAGTTCCATCCGAGATCTCTTCCAACGTGCCGATAGGGTGTGAGGTCACATTTGTACAGGTCCTTTCGAGGCATGGAGGTCGAGATCCCACGTCTGGCAAATCAATACTTTATGCAGAGACCATTGACAAGATCAGGACCCATGTTCAGGACTTTGATGAAGATTTCAAATTTCTTGAAAATTACACTTACACCTTGGGTGCCGACCAACTGACTGCCTTCGGAGAGCAACAGATGGTCATGTCAGGGATTGATTTCTTTGACCGGTACAAGCATCTCGCTGTTACATCGGTTTCTTTCATCCGAGCTTCCGACCAGCAACGCGTAGTGGAGTCTGCACAGAGATTCGGTCAAGGGTTCCATCAAGCCAGATTAGGTGCTAAACATTCGAAAGACGTGGAATATGCGTACGACATGGTACTCATCAGCGAGGAATCAGGCTCGAACAACACATTAGATCATGGCCTGTGTACCGTTTTTGAAGCCTCCAATTCCAGCTCCGTCGCCCAAAGCACATTCGCATCTACTTTCATTCCAGCAATCAGGGCTCGTCTCAATGATGGACTGTCTGGTGCAAATCTGACCGACCAAGACACCATCTTCCTCATGGACCTGTGCCCTTTCGAAACCGTTGCGTCCTCCCTTGGCAAGCCATCCGATTTCTGCGCTCTCTTTACGCACGATGAATGGAAGCAGTACGATTACTTCCAAACGCTGGGCAAATACTATGGCTACGGACCGGGAAGTCCCTTAGGACCAACTCAAGGTGTAGGTTTTGCGAATGAATTGATTGCCCGCCTGACAGCGCAAGCGGTGATTGATCACACGTCCTCCAATACTACCCTCGACAGTGACCCTGCCACATTTCCATTGAACCGATCGTTATACGCAGACTTCGGTCATGATAACGACATGACGGCCTTTTTTGCCGCCTTAGGATTGTACAATAGCACGCCGCCTCTTTCTACGTCGAAGTTGATGACAATCGAAGAGATGAGAGGATATTCAGCAGCTTGGACCGTGCCCTTTGCGGCGCGGACGTTCATCGAGAAAATGAGGTGTGGTGGAGTGGAAGAGGAGATGGTGAGGGTGATTGTCAATGGGAGGGTATTGCCCCTAGAGACTTGTGGAGGCGATACCTTTGGTAGATGTACGCTTGGAAGATTCATTGACAGCCTTAGCTTTGCACGAGAAGGCGGGCATTGGGACCAGTGCTTTGCAGGCGAAGAGGGACTGGTATCCATTGATGGGCAGCCTTTGAACGTTAATGAAGACATAGCTACGTCCTAAATTGTTTGTGTACACATATTCTTTTCCAATAACCGACAAAGTTCATGTTTGTGGCGGCTTCTTTGGCTCGTCACATCTTTTTATCCACTGATCTAGCAACTCGACAGCAGCAGGATGTTGCCCCGGCTCATGCAGCCGCGCGTGCTCCAGCGCATTCCTCCCACAGGGATTCTTGGCCATCGGGTCAGCCCCCTGCTCAAGCAAATACATGATCACTTCCGTCTTTCCAGTAGATGCGGCTTTTAGTAAAGGCGTCTCGGTATTCACAGAATCCCTCAATTCGATGTCCACACCCGCGTCCAGCAGCAATTGAACGATTACTAAGTTACCAAGTACACATGCCGCATGCAATGGCGTGTCCCCGTACTTGGAGTTCGAAGGGCCACATTGCAACAAGTATCTCACACAATCAACGTGACAGGTGATGGCGGCGAAGAATATTGGTGTAGCTCGCAGGAACCAGAAGGCGTTCCATCTGTTCTCGTCAGTGGTAATGGCATCAAGCATAACCGGGAAATCGCCCGTTTCCTTTCCTTTCGCGATCAAGGTTTTTACGACTTCAAGTCGGCCATTATAGCAGGCTTCATGGAGCGGAGTCCCAGCCTCGTTGTCTGCATTAGTGATCGCAGAGCCCCTTTCTAGCAACATTATTGCTATACGATCATGACTTCTCCAGATCGAATCTTGCAGGGCTGTTCTTCCAGTCGCGTTTCGAGCGAGGACATCAGCCTTATTTTCAAGTACGATGCGAACGATGCTCTCGTGACCCTGTGCGGCTGCCCAGTGGAGCGGGATTCTGCCGGCTTCGAATTTTCGTAGGTCTTCTGTACCTCGAATATTTGGTTTCGACATCGCGTTGACTTCTGCATTGCGTGCTAATAAGGTCAGGGTTACATCCTCGTGACCATATTGTACGGCTATGTGGAGGGCCGTCCTTCCATCTGCTCCTCTGATATTTACCTGCATGGTATCTTAATAAAATGAATCTTCGGCATAGAAACGAAATATATACATCGCAACCCTCTTCGAGCATTATTTGTACAATCAAATCATCCCCATCTCTAGAAGCATTGTGAAGTCCGGTTCGTTGATTCTCCATTGTTCTTAGACGTTCTAGGGGATCAATCGTACTTCCTGGTGGTGTCAAGGGGTTTAGGTTCGACCTACATGATATTTATTAGCCTCTGAAGTTTAGTGTTGCTCGTTCTGACCTTGAACTTGAAGAAGGGGATAACTCCTGAGGTAAAATTTCCTCTCGGAACCCCTTCTCACCGAATGTGCTACGTATAGTCGGCGATTGCGGTGCAATAGACTCGGCGTATTTAAGCAATGCCGATCCAGCATCAGTATCTTGCTTTCTATGGAAATCTTTTCGAGCGAAGGAGGTATCGGGGTCGCGGCCAGCAGCCCGAAGACTACATAGTCTTTATCAAGACTTTTCAGTACATCCCTGAAGAATGGTACTAGTCTTACTTACAAGACATCCGAAGTAAGGGCAGTGTCAAGGGTCGACTTTGTAGCTTCAAGCCTGTTCCTACAATCCATGACATCCCTCTTCTTGAAATACCACTTGAAGTCCATACTGCTCATTCTCAAGCCACCGTCTTCGGTGGGTTTGAGATGAGATTGGATTTTCGGCTTCAGCTGCGCAAGGACGCTGGAGCAATTTTGTAATGGTTCCGACAGTCCCTCAACGACTTCGGACAACTTTGCATCGTCGATTACTACTCGCTCAACCACAGGATCTCGCAGTGCAACTTGGACCGAGAAGACGATTTTATTGAAAGCATGTGTATCCTTCGAGATAGCAGTGATTTCTTCTGGAGCATGCTTAATTGTATCTACCAAATCGCTTAAGGCTCTGGCAGATGCGATGGCAGCGGCAGTAAGTTGTACAACGCTGGCGATGATACCCAATTCTGCCATGGTCGTTGACAAAAAGCCGTTATAGATCAGAAAGCCTTAGATCTCATCAGACGTACTCATAGACGCAGTATGTCTTGGTCAAAGATATGGACACAGGTGGTATCGATTGCCAATGATAATCTTCAGGAAACATGAGTTGACATACTGAATACAAAGAAGGGAAGAAGGCTTCTCCAAAAGAGCAATTCTCCCTGAGCCAAGCTTGGTGAATGCGGCATATGAGCGCTCGGGTCGATTCCACGCTCCACTCTCACCGAGACATATATTGCAGGGTCAACGCCATATTATGATGGAGATACGGTTGGCATTCTAAATCAGCCAATCACGACGAAAAGCAGCTGCTTACTTAATCATCAATTGGTGCATTTTGAGTGCACCGGCACCCATTTCAGCAGCCTGCCCGGATGTCCCTCCCAGAATACCGCATGGATGTACTCAAAGCTTTGACATGGGAAGACCCAAGTCAATGAACCATACATAGTGAGTCGTAAACAAATAGCGGTGACTTTGGAAGTCTGCCCAGAATTGGCGTTGCAGTCATTCTATTTGTAAGAGCGTACAACTCTCATGCAAATTGAGACGGTAGGCTATGAACCTCAGCAGTCAGTATATGAGAATGACATGACGATCCATCCGCCAAGCCACTCGACGAGCACTATCCCATGAGTATCGGCTTCGCTAGTATGAACGGAGCTCGACAAATTTACAATAAAATCACACTGGCCGAATCCACACCCGCTTCTCATATGTTCTCCGCGAAATAGAAACCTCGTTTACCTTCCTAATCGTTACCTTACGGCTCTCCTCGCGTCTATAAGGCCTAGCAAGGCTGCAAATAGTTACTTGGAACCAAGCCAGGTCTGCCTCTCTTACCCGTAACTTCGGCCTCCCACCATCCATCATCTTGCAGTCTCAAGACAGCGAGGATGTCTCCCTTGGCGAAGCTGAGTTCCTCCGGAATGGCGGCACGATATAAGTACAATGCTTTAGCTACACGAAAATGTTAGTATTGCCTCGGTCAAGACATGAGTGTCTTCTGTAAAGAAACGAAATGCAGACGGGACGGGGGACTCACCATAATGCAAAATCGGCCTTCCGTCTTGTGTATACTTCTGCCCGTCGGCAACACTCTTGCTCCTTGATCTCGGCGCTCCGAGATCCTGCTGCGCCGGCTGCCCACCATAATAACTCATGGGCCTGCCACTGTTACCACCTCGTGTTCTCTGACCAGCACCGACATCTCCATTAGACAGCTGCATAGCCATGCCACCACTGCTTTGAGGCCGTTCTTGGCGACCATACTGTGGCTGTGGTGATGGTGCTCGACCGACGTCATTTGGCGAATTGTGTCGAGAATAATTTTGTTTTACCGGGCTGGTATTTGGCGTCTGCCTAGGTCGGCCACCATTATTATGGGGATTCGGGCTGGCGGAGCGAGAGTAGCTTGCTTGTCCTTGGCCTTGATACCCAGGTCGCGGGCTCGTACTCCTCATTGGACGAGGTGATGTTGCACGAGGCATCTCAGATCCATTGCCTCGAGTGCCGGGACGGGATGACCCATACATATCCTGGGTTTGGCCGACATATTTCCGTGTCGTCGACTGCATATCTTTCGAGGTAAAAGCTGGCTGTGGCGCTCCGAGTCGGCTTATGGGTTGATCGTGATAGGAAGGTGGTGGTGTACCCCGTTGAGCCGCTCGAATGTCAGCATTCTGCGTTCCTGATGCGCTCGACGGAGCTGGCGTTGCAACACCGGCGTATCGATCTGCTGACATGCGAACCGATGACTGTTTATTCACACCTTTGAGCTCAGCCAGCGCAGCAGCGATGGGATCCAGTTCCTTGACAGGCGAGCTCATGTTCTTGGGAGCTACTTTTTTGCGATTAGAGTCTGGTGAAGCGACATCAAAGACATTTGGCCCGACATTAAGTTGAAAGTTTGCTCGAGGATCCACTGGTTCTGGGCTATCTGAATATCTGTCTCGTGAATTTGGACCTTGGCCGTATTGGCGAGTCGGGCTCGAATTGTCGTTTTCCATGTTTCTACTATTGGCAGAACCCCAAGTGTTCCGAGCTCTTGGGGTTGTGAGGGCTGGAGCTTCCTTCTCGTGCTTGCTCTTCCTACGAAATGGGCTATTGCTGAAGAAGCCACTCCTCTTCTTCTGAACCTGCTTTTCTGGGCTCATATCGGGAATCATCTGGTTGGCGCTCTTTTTGGTCGGCGACTGATTTCCACTTGGAGGTTCTTGACTGGAAAAAGACGTCGGATTTGAGTACTCGCTTTGAGAATCTCGACTTGATGGCCTCATTGGGCTTGCGGCAGAGCTACGCTCTGAAGGAGGAGCGTCCGTTCGGCAGAACATGGTCATCCCATTCTCCGGATACTCATTGTGAGGTACTTGGCACAGTTCGTCTGCTTTGTACTGATATGGTGCTTGTGTCTGGGCCTGTCTTCGATAATCGATTATTGGAGGCTGCTGTCGCATCGCTTTCTGCGGAGTCAATGTAGTCTCCCGGCTAGGAGGTGTATTTGTCTCCAGGTGCCCCATCCGCACCGCTAAGTCTGATTGGGGGTCATGATGAGACTCGAATGTTGATGGTTGGGGAGATGAGGTACGGAATGCTGGATTGATTGTCCGCTGGAATTGAGCTACCGAATAGTTTTCGTCATCTGAAGCCTCAGAAGCAGTGTCATTCACATCGCCTCTACAAAAGTTGATGTATTTGGGAGGGGCAGGGATCTCCTGGCCAGTGCCTCTCTCTTGAATGAAGCTCAGAATATCTTTCTCGACCTCGCAACTCTCGAGTGATAGTCGTATCTTTTCACAGGACTGACTTGGATTAGCCTGGACTTATGCGAATTTGCGGTGATACTTACGGCATCGTCGCTGACACAGATAGTCGAGGCTACATTCGCAAAAGTCCACAAGCTGCTTTTCATGAAGTCCAGTCTTTCCTCCTCAAGATCTTGAAATTTCTGCATTACCAGTAAGCAAAGCTCTTCCGCTCGTTTGACGCGTATCTTACATCACAAGCAGCCTTCCAATCTCGATTCCATCTGCCTGTTGTCTCTTCCAATGCTTTGATAGCAGCCTCATATTCATTACTGGTAGTCGCTAGCTGGATCTGAGTCTTTTCCATTTTGGCCTTGTTCTTCCGCTCTTCCTGGCCCATGACCATGTGGCCTTGTGCTAGATATCCCTTAATCTTAAGACAATCCTGCTCGTACCGATCTCGAGACTAATAGCGATCAATCCTCGTATCCCGTTCGCAAATACGTCCTCACATACCTTGTTGACCGCTTGAGTCTGCTGCTGCTTCACCTTGAAGAGCTTCTCAACTCCATTTTGTACAATCTTCCTTCGCTCCTTCATTCCCCCCGAAAACGCTGTCAATGGCTCTTCCAGTTCACTCTTCATTTGGTGCGCTATAGCTTGATGCGCCTTTCCCATCGACTCTACTTCACCGCGCATTACATCGAGCGAGGCTCGCACCGTTCCTGCTTCTGAAGAGCCAAGTGGTTTGCGGCAGAGCGCAACCATTTTTCGAGCGTATTCATCCTCTATACTGGCCCGTGCTAGAACAGAGCTTAGCTTTTGACATAATATACTCCGAGTACAATCAATCATACTGTTGTAGAAGCTCTTCAGCTCATCGCATGTGACTTTCGCATTGTGCATACGATCGAGCAGTGGAGATACGCCTGCATCCTCCTTGCCCCAGAAATTGTTCGCGACTATGAGTGTCAGCCGGCGCCTTCATCTGTGTGAAATCCTCCTCGACCTACAGGAAAGAGCGACAGTTGGTCCATCAGCAACAGTACCCGGCATATCGCTGGCTTGCCCGCTAGGACCTCGACGATACAGCGCTTTCGCGTCGATGCGCAAGGAGTACACGAGAGACGTCTAGCAGACTCTACACAGTCCAGTTTCGCATGCGCTTCAGAGATGAGTATCGACAGCGCTTCTCGGAATGCGTGTCTAAAGTGACCTTCGGTTGTGTTCGACGGTCCAACTGTACTAATGTACTTTAGTCGTGTTGATACTATAATCTGTTGGCGAAGCAACGGCGGCAACAGCGGTACCAGCCTTGCCGCGATAAGTCGTAGACTCGTACAGTAGGGCGCCGTGCTAGCGTGGTCTGGCGGGAACTTTGAGAGGCTCCGACGGGATCGATGCCAACTCCATCAGTGCCTCCCCACCCCCATGCATAGCGGCCTCGCTTCACTTCTCATCCCTTCTACCACGTCCGCTCGGCATGCAAAGGGCCTCTCACATCATCTAATTCCGGTCCGGGCTTGCGAATGTTTGCATATCCTAGATGAGCTCCTTCCCTGCAGCTCAGAACTCGATTGCTTCCAATTCGAATAAGAGTTCTGGGGCTGGCATACAGTCAGTGAAGGGACAGCAGTCGGCCTGGGGGCTGCCCGCCCCAGGTACAAGCGCTCGTCGTGGGCTCACTCCTTTGTCCACTAATCTTGGTTCATCTGGCCTCGAATCCTCGGGATCGGGACGTCTGCACAACACATCCTCCCCCTCACCATTCACTCCGTCTTTCTCGTCCGTGCTCAACTCTTCCAACACTCACGATCACAATCGGCACACACACTCTTCGACGTCTACCTTCTTCACTCCGCAATCTGGATCTCAACAAGCTCCGCCAGGTCAACTGCTCTTGTCCCCCAGATCAAGAGCCATTACGCCATCATCGAATTCTCACTCGGCTTCCTCCGCTGCGGTATCGACCACCGCGGTTCAAGGAGGAGGTGGCGGGGGCAGTGGTGGCGGAGGAAGCTCTCGCACTCAAACCTTCTCCCCATCTTTACACCAGCACGGCCTAAGCTCACCTACGAGTAACACCTTCGATCGATCTCCATACATAGGCTCCAATTCCTCCTCTGCTGCGTCGGGACAATCGTCCGTATCGAAGATTGTGGTGACTCAGGTATTCTTGCTGCTGGGCTCCATAACGGAGAAGGAGGGCAAGGCAAAGTGGGATTCTCAGGCCGAGGCGATTCACAAGGTACGTCTAAAATTCCTGCCTCCGAAACGTCTGTCTAATTCATCGTCCCCGATGTAGTTGGTTGAATCGAACGGCATGGAAGTTTATTCTAAGTATTTCCGCCGTCTCCTTGTCGGAAACTCCCCACACATATTTCCTGGCATCCATCGAAATGTCGAGAATCCGAGCAATTACCAATTGCTGGTTCAAGAGATGGAGAAAGTCACCCTAGACCCTGAGCAAGCTTCTAAGATCGCGGAAATCATAGACACTTCGGAGGGCGATACATTCCGTGACTTTGATCTCTCGACGTTTATCGGTCACTTCAAATTAGATCCGTTGGCAAAGACATTACTGGCCTCCGCCTTCACCCACGTTTCAAAATCAGATCTTAAAGCTAAAGGTACGTTCGCCTTCACATTCTCACTTCTCTCTTCATTCAGCTGACATCACTCTAGCTGGATTGATCCTATCTAGCGTTCGAGATAGCTTGTTCTCGGTTCTTGGCAATGCTCAGAATGACAAGACTGAGGTGTCACCCTCCTTACTCGCAACATGCGCGATCAAGTTTCTCGAAGACTTGCCTCAGGCCAACAGAACTGACCGTGATACGAACACGCTTGTGTATGCTCTGAAACATCGTTATTCGAAGCAGAATGTAGCCATTCCCTCTGAAATACTCTCAACGCTCGTCCTGGTTGACTTATTGGAGATGGACCATCCTCTGGTGAGGGCCATCCAGCTTCATGGGCCTCAAGTGACAAGCAGTCTCGGAGCTGCAAGAGACTTCATTTCACGAAACTCAAATCAAGCCACTGACGAGAAAGAAGTAGCTGCTGCACTTTTGTTTATGGTCTTAACGCCTACTCGCCAGCAGTATGCTCCAGCTATATTCGTGTCCGCGATCCGTGATTCTTTGGACGCTGGATTCTGGCAGGCTGTAATTCAAGAGTTCGATTTGAAAGGTATTGAGATATTGAAGGATCAATTTTTGATAATTTTCAATGCACTACTTCCGATCGCGCGGGAGAACCCTCAATTTGACATCCAGCGACTATGGGGAGGCCAATGGCGAAATCCTCAAACACAATTCTCGTTCCTTCGGTCTTTCTTATCGTGTTCGTCAGAAGAGCTCGATGCCGTGTTGATACCTGGTTTGCGCCAAGCCTACAATCCGCTAGAGTCGTCTGACGGGCTCGAGGGTGGTGTACAGCAGGCTGAAATTGCGCAACGCGATCCAATGATCTCGTTGGATGCCGTTACAGCCGTCTACGATATCCTTGTGCGACCTGACGAGCTGCCAACTCAAGACGAAAATCTTCTATTGGCCGAGACCATCGGAACAAAAGAGGCACTATTCCTATGCTCATCTGTTGGAATTCAGAAGCCTTGGACCGAGGGACAGCAGTATGTTATGAAGGGTTTACTGACCATGTTTTTGAAGGATGATCGGCCAGCTGGGGCTTTCGTTCTCCACACCTTATGGCAGCAAGACAAGCACTGGGTCGCCTCAAGTCTTATCGAAACGCACATGAAAGACCCATTGGAATTGACGATCATCCTAGACCGCGCCAAGGACCATGACTGGCTAGAAGACCTTTTCACGCTCATAAATGGGTTTGGTCTCGACCTAGCTGCATTAGCTCATAGGAAGGGATGTCTAGATCTCGATCAATGGGCAGAGGACAAGCTTGCTCAAGATCCCAACACTCTTGTCGGTGCCCTCTCGAAGCTCCTGGTGTTGAAGGCTCAAGACGAGCTACGAACTGCTCGAGATGAACAGCCAGTACCATGTACAGTCAGTCTGTCACTGAAAACGGTCCGCGGCATGCTTGACATACTAGACCACAACATGGCGGATCGAAATGAACTTAAAGCACTCCAGCGGCAGTGTCTTCAGGCATATCCAAGACTCATTGTTGACAACGGAGGTGCGAACAAAAGTCTCGACGTGGACTGCAAGCAGAGTAACAGACTGTCGAGGGCAGCTGACCAGGAAATGCAAGATCTGTACAAGCGAATGTACAACACCGAGTTGAAAGTCGAGAGCATTCTCGAGTACCTCCAAGAGTGTAAAGTTTCTAATGATGCAGCGAAGCTCGATACTTTTGCTTGCATGATTCACGGACTGTTTGATGAATTTTCATGCTTTGGTGAATATCCTCTGGCACCTCTAGCAACAACAGCTGTGCTCTTTGGAGGCATCATTTCAGTCGGACTCATAACGGACTTGGCTCTCCGAGTTGGTCAGGAGATGATATTGGACGCTGTCCGCGATTATCCTCAGGAGGCTTACATGTATAAATTTGGACTTCAAGCCTTGCTGCATATCCTTGAGAGACTCAGTGAACCTGAATGGATCGAATACTGTTCGCAACTCGTGCAAATTTCAGGACTTCGGGGCACAGAGCCATACCGAATAGCACTGCAGACTCTCACCGAGAATGGTGCCCCTAGAGGCGATAGAGACGAGGCAAGTATCAATGGTATGGCTGATGGGCTTCCCAACGGGGACATCGACTCCTTTTTGTCTTCAGATACTATCTCACAGTTCAAGTCTGTTAGTGCCGAGCCTGCTTCCCCCTACGACGAACCCGACGAAGACACGCAAGAAAAACTAGTCTTCTTCTTCAACAATGTTTCCGAGCAAAACCTCAAGAATAGACTCGGGCAACTCCAAGAGGCTCTTCAGGCCATACATCCACAGTGGTTTGCTAATTTCCTGGTTGAGGGTCGGGCCAAGGTCGAGCCGAATTACCAGCCTCTTTACCTCGACATCCTGAACCTTCTCGGCAACAAAGTCCTGTGGAATGAAGCTCTCAGAGAGACGTACGTCAGTGTCAAGAAGTTACTCAATGCTGAGTCTACTATGCAGTCAGCGTCTGAACGGAAGAACTTGAAAAATCTATCTACGTGGCTCGGGTCTTTGACAATCGCTCGTGACAAGCCCATTAAGCACAAAAATGTATCATTCCTGGATCTCTTGATTGAGGGGTACGAGACTCAGCGACTGAACCTCGTCATTCCTTTTACTTGCAACGTTCTGGTACAAGGCACGAAATCTGTTGTGTTCAAACCTCCCAATCCCTGGGTCGTCGAAATCATGGCCGCCTTACTGGAGTTGTATATGCATTTCGACATCAAGCTGAATCAAAAATTCGAGATTGAGGTGCTGTTCAAGGAATTTGGCTCCACCATGAGCCCCGGTAATGAATCAGATAATATTCGTAATAGACCTCTCCATGACGAGACACTTTCAAATACCATTCTACCAGACGGCCCCGAGGGTTTCGAAGACATGTCATTAGGAAACATCAACCGAACAGTGCGCAATCCTCGATTTGAACTTGACTCCATAAGTTCAGCACTACCAGATCTTGAGTCTGTGCTAGTATTTCCTCCGGCTACCGGCAGCAGCGCCAATCAAGCTAAATTACGCGATATCGTACAGGACGCTGTCAAGCGAGCTATACTTGAGATCATCGCCCCGGTGGTGGAGCGTTCTGTCACGATTGCAACCATCGCAACAAGTGCGCTGATTCACAAGGACTTCGCTCGAGAGCTCGATGAGGATCGAGTCCGTCGGTCTGCGCAGCAAATGGTGCGCCAACTCTCTGGAAGTCTTGCTCTGGTAACATGCAAAGAGCCCCTGAGGATGAGCATGACCAACTATATCCGAATGGCGCAGGCTGAATTACCAGATCAAGCATTTCCTGAGGGTGCAATCCTGATGTGTGTGAACGATAACTTAGACACAGCTTGCAACGTAGTAGAAAAGCAAGCAGAAGAGCGGTCTATGCCGGAGATAGAAGCCCACATCGAAGCCGAGATTGCTTCTCGACGGCAACACAGAATCAGCAACCCTAATGAGTCTTTCCAGGATTCAGCCTTCAGCCATTGGTCCACATTCATACCGGAACCTTACAAGCCATCTTTCAACGGGCTGAACCAAGAGCAAATGGCCATCTACCTCGATTTCGCGCGACAGTCTCGGGGACCTGCTAGCCATGGTCAGACTGGCTCAGCAGACAGTGGGCGGCAGCTGCCTGATATTCTGCAGGATACCTTCGCACCTGTACCTAATGTCCACACTCCAGCAGTAGACCTTGCTATACCACACCAGCAACAACAGCAACAACAACAACAGCAATCTGGCCGCATGCTTCCTCCGCCAGTACCGAATTCAATCCCCCCGAACCAAGTAAATGGCTACATGAATCTCGGCGCAATCTCGGATCGAATGCAAGATCTTCTCGGAGATATTAGCAGGCTGATCAAGGACAATCCGGACAAAACGGTCAACGATATACAGAACGACTTACCAGTTGTGGTAGAAAACCTTAATCAAATATGGGATCTGATCGCATCGTCACCAGACTCCATAGCGATGAATTGCGCGGAGGACATCTGCAAAGCAGTCTATGGAGATTCCATGATTCGTCTCGAAGTAGAGGTCTTTGTGCATCTGCTTGCCCGATTGTGTCAAGTCTATCCAAATATCAGAAAGGAAGTGGCAGTCTGGGCAACGAGCCAGAGTGAGATGAAGTTGCTGAACGTGGACGTTACGCTTGCACTGGTAAAGGCTGAAATCATGCCCTTGAAACAAATCGATGCCTCTGTGAGTGGACTCCTCTATGATCACATAGAAGGTGCGGTGGACCTCTTGTCAGATATGATGGATGCTTTGTTACTTAATGAACATCCCGTCGCTTTACGAGCAGACTTTGCACGAAGTCTGGGCGCTCTTGGACAATGGCTTGTGGATAATCCAAATCATCACAGCGCCACAGAGCTAGTCCAAAAATTGAGCGATTGGGGTGTGACCAACATAGATGACAACAGACCAGACGAGCGAAGCTTGGTCAAAAAGCACCAGTTACAGTACATCTTCGCTGAGTGGACCACCATCTGCAATTCTTATCCGAAAGCTCCGACCGATCAAGCTTTTACAGCCTTCATTTTCCATTTACACAGCAAGCAACTACTCAATTCTGAAGAAGACACGGCTGTTTTTCTGCGACTTTGCGTTGAAGAAGCTCTGGAGACTTATATGCTTTCCAGCATGGATACCGACGGAAGTTCAAATGAGGCTTTCTACAAAATTGATTGGCTAGCTAGGCTTATCGTAATGTTGGTCAAGAATCAGGGTGAACAAGAAGGAGCCGTTCAACTCGACAAAGCTGCGTACATGAACTCGGTCCTATCTGTGATCAACTTGATCATCAACAATCATCAAGTCATGCATGGGGAACGTTTCAATCAGCGCCTGTTCTTCCGTCTTTTGTCAAGTATACTGTGCGACTGGCATGACTTTGGCCGAGAAGGCTATGAACAAGACAGAGATATGCTGCTGATCTTTGCAGAGAATTTCAAGGCACTGCCACCACGCCTCTTTCCAGCTTTCACTCACAGCTGGTTGATGCTAATCTCCCATCGACTTTTCATGCCCAGCCTCCTCAAGCTTCCCAACAATCAGGTATGTTATCGAGTCATTCCTAGTACCGTTTTCGATTGCTGCTGACAGCAGGAAGGGCTGGGAACTATTCGCCATAATCTTGGAAGAGGCATTATGGTACATCTGCCAGTTTCTCAAGCCGAATACGATCATACCTGTAGCCATCGATCTTTATCGAGGCATACTCCGCGTTATCCTCGTCCTCCACCATGACTTTCCCGAATTTCTGGCCGAAAATCATTTTCGCCTTTGCAATTCGATCCCACTTCATTGCACGCAGCTCCATAATCTTGTACTCAGTGCTTACCCTTCATCGTTCCCCGAGCTTCCAAATCCCTTTGTGGCTGGACTCAAAGTAGATCGCTTAGAAGAGATGAGGAAGGAACCTAGATTTACCGGCGACTTTACCTCTCCACTTTTGCGAGCAAATATCAAGACTCTGATCGACATGTCTTTGAGAACTCATGATATCTCGGGTGATGAGCTAAATCGTCTCTCGAGTACAGTCTACTTTCCTTCCAGCCAAGGCTTGATGGTCAACTCCCCGCTTCTGCACGCTCTGGTCTTATACATTGGCCATACTGCAATCTTCACCTCCGCGCATAAGGGTGGACAGGCATTCACCAGCGATTCGCCTCAAGCCTCTTTATTGACCAAGCTAGCTAAGGAGCTACACCCGCAAGCTCGCTATTCCCTCTTCAGCGCAATGGCGAATCAACTGCGTTACCCCAATAGCCACACTCAGTATTTCAGCTTCGCTCTTCTCCACCTCTTCGGCACGGACCTTGCCGATCAACAAGAGTCGGACGTGCGCGAGCAGATTGTCCGTGTATTGCTTGAGCGCCTTCATGTGATCAAACCGCATCCGTGGGGTCTCGTAATCACAATGCTCGAATTGATCAAGAATCAAGACTATGCGTTCTTTCAGCTGCCGTTCATCAAGGCTTCACCATCAGTAAATGCCCGTTCGCCTCCTTTCCCTTGTGCGTACTGACGATTTCAACAGATCCGCGCCATGTGTGAAGATTTACTGGCAACTGCACAAGAGCGAGAGCGTTGGGATGACCAATTCACTCAGCACATATGATTTGGAGGAAAGAGCATTGCATGGCGCGACATGAGACATATGCAAATGGATACGGGATGCTCTTAAAAGGAGTTTATGAAGCTAATTCCAAAAGTCTAGCGGCGGCGAATAGAGGCTGGACTGTATTCAATGGTCCTTTTGCACACTATCCTGATCATCGATTCATCATCTACCTTGTATGTAGAGCGCAGATGAAGAGGGATGATATACTGGCTTATGACGTTTGCTTTTGGTCAGAAGCATTGCGACGGGGCCGTCAGCCCAGCAATGATATCCTATCCTTACGACTGCAAGCGGTGGTGGTAATTTCGAGCGTTTGTAATTATAGGGGGCTAGCTTTTGTAGGATACTCGATCGCTTTAGTGCTACTCAAGATACCTTACTTGATCCTTGGTCTGCCTTGTTCGTTTTCTGTCTTGTTGCAGAGCAGGAGCCTGAGATACTGAACCATTCGTCGCGAATAGCGGCCAGTGCCTGTAGTATCAAGATTATGAGACCTTCATAATCATGCTAAGAGCATTTTACGGTGAATGCGAGCATGGTCAGTCTTAGAACATATGATCACAGCTTCGACATTCTCTCCGACCATAGCGGATTTAAGACTCCAGGATCGAAAGGCGGCTGATTCTCCCTCCTTTTCGTTGCCTCTTCCTCCCACTTGCTCAATTCCGCTCGCAGCCATCCGGCAATAGCTCCAGCGACTTTACCAGGTAGCTTGTACGGCATGAGATGATCTCCGCCTTCAACGTATTTAGACTGGACCTGGCCAGTCCTAGTGCCACCACCGCCTTGGTCTCCAGTGCCTGTTTGATCAATGACTCGTTGCGGATAGGTGGAATTACCGATGTCAGACTCGGTGCCCCAGAGGTAGAGTATTGGAGGGTAGATGTCAGATAAAGCACGCTTGATCTGTGTTACTTCCCCTCTGTAGAAACCAGTGATAAGCCGTGTCTCCAGCGAACGATTTTGGTAGCCTGGAGCGGCTTCATATCCAGGGAATGGTGGATCCGGGCGACCAAAAGTGTAGACCTCCTGCGCTTTGGGCGTGGTCAGCGTCACGGCGTGTGGATGTTCTGTCGTTGGTCTGTCGCGCAGACCGTACTTGATCACCCGCTCAAACACCCGTGAATCGTAAGCTGCGAAATAAGGGTTCTTTAGCAGACGAGTTCGTGCGTCTGCGCGTGACGGCCACATGTCTCGGCGCTTGGCCAAAAGCACTGTCCTGGTCTCGGAGTCCTTGGTCGGTGCAGATTTCCCAGTGATTTGGTGGCGATACCCAGTTTCGAATGTGGGCTCCATCATGATCATGCCTGCAAACAGACGGTTATGGAAACTGGACATCATTAGGATGTTGACGCAGCCCCAGGATTGGCCGATGCCGTAGATTGGAGGGGGCATTTCAGATTGGAAATGGTTTACGACGTGGGAGAAATCTCTGGCGGGGTCAAGCCAGTGGGGTTCGTCGCCTATTGTGGTTTCGTTGAGGAGATAGGACTGTCCGTGGTGGGCTGCGTCTATGGACCAGGCGGAGCGAATGGGAAGGGCTTGGTTCAGGAGTTCGTCGAGATGGGGTTCATAGACTTCTTTGGCGGAGCCGATGCCATGAGCGACGATCAACGTGATTTTTCCGCAATTTGCTTTTGGGGTGTACTGTTTCACGGAGAGTCGCAGCTGGTTGTTCTGTTCGTCTCGAACGCCTCTGCTGAAGCCCCGGATGTGGGAAGCCGGAACGACATGTTCAATTACGGTCCATAGGTTTGTAGACATGGTCTATCTTGAACAAATGATATTTGAAAATGCGAGCCACGGAGACATCAGAAACGAGAAAGAAAGGTGACACAGAGAAAGCACGATACTTCCCCAGCTTTGTTGGCGTGAATCCTCCTTCGCGGCGCTGCCTTCAAAGGAGTAAGGATTCGATCATCGCTTCTTTTACATAACCGGGAGCCCGATGAAATCGTTCGATAGTTCTAGGTATATTTCCGGGTAATGATTGGACGAAGCTTGAATAATCAACATGTAAAGTACCTACCAACTAGCGGCCATGTGAGCCGACTTCAACCGCTAATCGCGCTTCTCCAACGAGATATATCTCCAATCACAATGACTTGATGGACGAGTCCAATAATAGGAGGACGGTGGTCGGAAGGGCCGTAGTAAGATAGAAAGCCCCTCTCAAGATGTCCCCGCTAAATCCTGTAGGACACAGCACTCGTTCCATTCCATGCAGCAACCTCGAAGCCCGCCCAGAAAGCCTATCTGGGGACATTTCTCTTCGCGGCAACAAGCCTCCTCTTGTTTGGTATCTCGAGCTTGGCTTACACCCTCTTCTACTACAACTATGTACCCCAGAACATCGTTGAGAGGGTGATCCATTTGCAATTTGGGTGGGTTCTTTGCAACCCACGCATACGGTCCCAGTACTGATCCTGGGCTTGCAGCAATGGCAATCCTTATGGCACTGCAGCACTCTCATCAACCCTGACATCTCTTCAAGCCTATGATGTCTCTCTGTTCCTTCGTCTACCACGGACACCGAGTAACATCCGCGCCGGAAATTTCATGCTAGATCTATCCCTCCTTGCCCCAGAGAACACCCCTTCGTCCGATATAATCACCTCCTCCCTCTATGGCAAATCCTCCGCCTCTATTCTTGCTCAATCTAGCAGACCCGCCATATTGACTTATGCTTCACCCATAGTCGACACAGCGAACACTCTCAGCGGTCTACCGTGGCACGTTTTTGGTTGGAAAAAGGAGAGTGAGTCATTGGAAGTGGGCATGTTCGAGGGTGTGGAATTTGCCAAAGGGTGGGCCAATGTACCACAAAGTGTGAAAGTCACGGTGGAGGCAGATGAGAAGATGCAGTTTTACGAAGTTGGGGTTCGGATCATTGCTAGATTTGGAGGTTTGAGGTGGATTCTCTATCATCATCGGATACTATCGTTCCTCTTCTTCACTACGACTTTCTGGAGCAGCTCGATGCTTTCCATGCTCTTCATTTGGTTTATACTCTCCTCGCATTTCGCGGCAACCTCTCCCCCCGACAAGACGGAATTTGATACCGAAGACAATTCCATTAAGCGCGAAGCCTCGGACTCCGATGCGTTTGATCCCAACTCCGTCGAAGACTTTTCAGACACCTCTCGCACATTTCCTACACTCGGTCGACAGCTGCCGCTGCATTTCACAGGTCGGGGGGGTGTCAAGAAAGAAGAGGAGGAGGAAGTGAAGAAAGACGAGGTTCTTCGGTCAACAGCCATCCAGCCACTAGTTGCTGAAGCGGATGATGAAGATGATGATATGACAGAATGGAGGGACTCTGGAATTGGGACTGGCTTGGACGAACAGAGGTTGGGCAGTGTTCAGCGGAGAAGGAAGGCGTTGCTCGGCAGCGGTGCTCTAGGTGGGGGCTGAGATGTGTTTTTTGATACCCCACGGTCTGGTTTCCGGAGGCTTATGATAGCGTAATAACGAAATTTCGAACGAATTACTTCATGGGTATCTTGTAGTAACCAACGCCTTACCATCAAGGGTGATGTGTACATCGCAATCTATTCCGCATCCACAAAGGAACTCGCCAGACCTCCAAAGAAAGGCAGTTCGAAGCGGTCTAATCCATCAGCTGCTCATGGGTCAGTCTAGTGCATGGCTGGGGTCTGGGCAGATGGGGACTTCATACCATCCTGATACGCGTGCAGAGTCAGAAGTCCTATGAGACCCAGATCCGCAACGAATATCATCCATGACAGGATGCTCGACCAAGAAAAGATCAGGTGGAGAACGAAGATTGCCGAAAAGGTCAAACTTGACTGCCATGCGTGGAATCTATGGAGACCCCTCGTCAGAACCAGTCTTCTCCCAATCAGTGCAATTTTCAGCAGCACATACCGGACGTAATCGCTCTTATGCTCAACCAGCAGCAAGAACACTCCTCCTGCCGGCGGTAGAAGTAAATATGCCAGACATGCCTCATAATCGAGCCTCAATGGTAGACTTGTCTCGAAAAGGTTCACATCTAGCCTTCCGTCCTCGATATCTCCTCCGCCAAAGGCGGCATTGCTTCGAGGTTCATCACTGAAGTGATTGGGGGCAGGCAGAGAGGACGCGCGGAAAGGGTCAGTGGTTGGTCGGTTTGGAGGCGGAGAGCGGGCGTTGCGGACTTGAGGGGAGGTTGGACGGTTAGGTGGTGGAGAGAGCGCTCGTGCAGATTCTGGAGCTGTATCCTGATAGGGAGCGAAATCCATGGTGGTTCATAGGAGAGCGTCGTGGTACTCGGTAGTAGGATGTGTGCTACGAGACGCATTGGCCCATTTGAAGGCGTTGCTTGGCGCTTCTGCCGCGAAGCGAAAGGCAATCTGAATTCTGAATCATTTATCGTACCTGTAAAAACTCTGTAGTAGCGCGGTTTTTCCCCGTCGGCCCCGCAAACGCACACCAAAATTCGGGATTTCATAGCAAATTAATAAAATCCACCTAATTGCTTAATATATGACTAATTGCCACGTCCCAAACGGTTAAGTTTAAAGCTATATAGGTAACCTTCTTGCTGTATTAATTTCTCAGCCCTACACGGGCGCAATGGATATACTACTACCTATATTACCGTCGCTATTAACTAGAGGCCCTAGGGTAGCTATACGCCTCTCTATAGGTATCTCGAAGAAGAAGGCTAAGGTCGTCGAACCCCCTATTACTACTAGAGCCTCTAGGAGGAGGCCTATAGCGAAGAAGGCCCCTATAAAGCCTCTACTAAAGAAGGCCCCTCTACTAAAGAAGGCCCCCGTAAAGCCTCCTACTAGGAGAGCTCCTAGCGAGAAGACCCTAGGTAAGAGGCTAGAGGTTCTAGTCGGATATTTAGACGATAA
>JAABUI010000332.1_pt1 | contig 43299 bp, 39 predicted proteins | sample 5559111 | NCBI WGS metagenome assembly JAABUI01 (sample SAMN10711870, study PRJNA513365) | rock metagenome | isolation source: Antarctica rocks | place: Antarctica: Victoria Land, Buttleship Promontory | reverse complement strand
TAGCGTCGGCTGAGGAACACACATATGTAGCCAGCTTCTTTCCCGTAGCTACCTTTCTTCCTTAGCATTTATCTTCTAGTTAAATGACACCCCTATCTGACCCGCTCTAGGCAGGCCCCTAACATTCTTCTTTGTACACATATTTGTGAATGTACTTAATGATCTGTATAGATTCGCAAATTTTGACATTAATATGCGCATTATACTTACAAGTCAGATAAGAATTGTATGACATTACTCATGTATTATTCAGATGAACATCTCTATCGTTTACATGTTTCATTCAAATACGATCATTCTGACATCTTTTGTACAAAGAATAGTCATTGAGCTGAATCATGATTTCAATTTGATATGACTTTGAGAACTTTTTTTCACAGACTCATTCAGAATCTTTTGAATTATCTTTCATGCACGACGCAGAAGAATTTCAAACATCGCAAGAATCATGCGTCAGTTGATTCTTAATAATGCGTTGTAAAGATTCATTCAGATCAATATTGAGATTCGAAAACTCTGCACAGATCAGTTCATTCATGCAAACTCATTCAAGAAAGTTATTCTTTCGATGCAGAAACAGTAAGATATATATATGAGATAAATCGCGTTTCTGATACTCAATAGTTCATACGATGTCAAGATATTGATTGTACTGAGTTTTAAGATTCTGCAATAAAGTCTTTATCTTCTCATGAAAGACTCATGTGATTATATTTAATCAATTCTCGACTTTCTGATTCAATTTAAATGCAGCAATAATTTTAAATCAGTGTGAGTTTGCAGTACATGTTACAAACATGATAGACTTTTCAAAATAACGAGCAATGATCATGAAATTCTGATACAGCTGTTGCATTCATCTGTTTTTCTCTGTGTAGCTTGATGACAGTATAATTCGATGATCTATAAGCTCAGAATCATCATTCTTTTTAGTAATTGCATTTACAAGATCTTTGTAAAGATCTGCGTGAATAATCTTTTGATTATATCAAGGAAATTTCAATTGACTTTGATCAATAATTGCAAAACAATCAACAATATATTGCTGAAATAATTGTTGATCTTTCTGTACAACAGAGTACTGATCTGATCTTTTAAAGAGATGATATCACAGTCATGCACGTCGACTGTAATGAGTCTTTATGCGTGAGTGATCATCGTTATGCAATCGAAGTGCTCAGTGTCAACTCAATTTATCTTCAGAAAAGAATAGTACATAATGTAAAGAAAAGTATGCAACGTTATCATGATTAATACGATGAAATCGCGATTCTTCATCGACAGCTGTACACTTCGCAAAAACAATATCTTAATATTCAATCTCATTATACTCATCTGAAATAAACACAGCAACTTTACTGATCATAAGTAAAGTTGTACATCATTGATCAAAGTCACGTTTTACTATCAACTTAAGTTGCAAATTTAGAACAACATGCATAGAATTTGTACTCTGTTGAGCAGTTTCAAGCTGTTCTCATGCAAACTTGTACATGTCAATAAATGAATTGTCACATGCTTATATCATCTTGTTCAGCTGTCTTAAAAGACTTTCGTGAAGAGTGAGACTTTGAGTCAAGCGCATAGTGATCATCTGAGCAGAATCATAAAAGTAAAGCTGTGCAAAGCATGATAATTCTTGAACAGTTGAATGTAAAGATCTTTGCAAATGATACAACTCATCATGTACAATAAATGCTTGAATTTCACGTTGATTTGTAAGACGTTTGTTTGCAGTGTACATGCAAGATGTAAAGATCAATGCATGATTGTAATCTTGAATGTGATTTAGAAAATGTTTTGACTGAGTTGTATCATCTTTGAAAAAACTTTTAATCAAAGACGAAGAATCTGATAAAGAATTTAGCAGTTCATCATCTTTAAAACAACAAATGATATATGAATATAAATTGAAAACAGATTTGAACTTTCAGTGCAATGCTGTACAGTTTAAACAACGTTTCATAAAGAGTTTTAAAGTATGTTCATCATCTTGATAATTGACTATGAGTTCTCAATAAGCATGGCAAGAAATGTTAATTGAGCGAGAAGCAGATGTTGTCTGTCGAAAGAACTGTATAAAGTCTAAGAGATTTATAAAGATCAACAAAGAAGTTGTATGCAATGATGAAAAGACAGCGAAAGACGAACGAAATTGAACAGAACGAGTATGTGAAGAAGATAAAGAAGATAAAGATTGTAGTAAAGACAATGAAAGAGAGCGCGTCGATAGTGCAGAAACGATGCAAATTCATTTTAATTGAAGCGTAAAATTGAGAACAACGTTAGAATCAATATTCTGTAATGATTGTCATCATCATTTCTTTGTCTGTATATCATTAGTCAATAACAGTTCAAGTCTGCACAGAATGTACACAACAAGATAAACAAAGAACTAATACATGCGCAGAATTAGATTCAACAAATTGATCAAGTGAATGATTATGAGCACAGTGAGTACAAATGCATTGAGACATGAAAAAGAATCATAAAAAGAGATAAAGATTGATATATACGCGTACAATGAAGATAATAACAGATGCAAATATGTACAAATAAACAGATAAATAGATGAAGAAAATTTCAATCATCAATCAGATGATTTTCAATCATCTGATGTATGTACAACGACTTCAATGAATCATAAAGATCAGAATAATAGTTGAAGTGAAAGAAAAAAGAAATGATGACAGTTTAAACGAGAAAAAACGACTTGCACGAGTCAACGCAGCAAAAAAACATAGTGCAAGATCGAAAAAGTTTTGATGTTAAGTCACGTGATGAAATTCTTGACAATCAACGATCAGAATAAGTCGCTATTTCAGTACTATATAGACGAGAAGATCATCATTTTCGATGAAAACTGCTTTGCACTACGTCTTTTTAATTAGATATCGTTGATTGCAAAACCTGTGTTATTTTTTAGAATTTGTTGAAAGTCTCATCAAAATTAGTGACAAATCTTCTAAAAGTGCAAAATAAGAAACAGATTTGTAAAATCAATTTCACTGCTCTTTCAATGCTTCATATGTAGTATATTCAATGCTTCATATGTGATGTATCGAGTGCTTTATATGTGATATATTCAGTGCTTCATATGTAGTATATTCAGTGTTTCATATGTGATCTACTCAGTGCTTCATATGTAGTATATTCAATGCTTCATATGTGACGTATTCAGTGCTTCATATGTGATCTACTCAGTGCTTCATATGTGATCTACTCAATGCTTCATATGTGATATATTCAATGCTTCATATGTGATGTATCGAGTGCTTTATATGTGATATATTCAGTGCTTCATATGTGATCTACTCAGTGCTTCATATGTGATATATTCAGTGCTTCATATGTGATCTACTCAGTGCTTCATATGTGATCTATTTAGTGCTTCATATGTGATCTATCGAAAGTCAATGAGAAAGTTAATGGAAAAGTCAATGAGAAAGTCAATGAGAAAGTCAATGAGATGTAGAGAACTCGTTATCATTATTTCAAGCTCTTCTTCATAACAATAGTTGATGTAGTTCTTTCTTTTATGCGAAACAGATAAGATGAAGAACTCAATGAAGCTTTGCGATGAGAAAGCAAACGAAAGTGTAAATAGAAAAAGCAATGAAGAAGCTAATGAGATAGAAAGTCATGTAGAAAGCATTGTTTGAAGCACTGTTTGACGTGTGTTATGCGTTCGATTGACGCGTATTTTTGTTATGAGTCTGCATAGAGCAAATCATATGAATGTATTCTAACTAGAAGTTCAAAGCTGAAGTAGAAAGAAGATGCAACACGACGTGAGTTTTACTCACGAAGGCATGCTAGATTGCTAGCGTGTCAACAACAGTTCTACTCACAGCTTTATACTAGTCTATGTTAGACTAATCAGAAGTATCAGAGATGCATGCTTGCAACATTATTTCTCTTCTTCATCTAGTAATGTTCTCATTACTGCAGTTCGATCGATCAATTCTTGTTGAGTCAATTTCTAACTTGACTTGTTCAAATACTTCTGATAAAAGTCATTTACAATCTTCATGCAGTCTTCAAACTCATTTTCATCAACATTGTATCAATGTAAATCAATGTCATAGCTCTTTCAATTGACACGATATTGCAGTTGTTTTCTGTAGTGTCTGAAGTTTAGTATGTTCTTCACTTCTCATTCATTTTCGTCATCTATCACTATAGAATCAGATGACTCATTTCGTTGTTCTTTCAGAGAGTCTTTCAAATTCAGTTGTAGCAGATTTGAGATGAACTCTGAATGAATCTTCATTGTCGATGACAGTTTCAGTTGATATGCATGTTCAATCTCAGTCAGAATCTTGAAAGATTCTAGCATCTTATCATTCAGCTTCTTTGATGATCTTGCGATCATAATGTTTCTAGAATTCAGAAACATCATGTCATCTATCTTGTAAATCATTTTCTTTCGATGCTTATCAATCTGTTTCTGCATTGTGATTCTGACTCTTACTAATGTTTGCTTGATCAACGCTAATGATCATTTCATATGTTTGAATATATTCTCTGCTTTGTTCGCTTGAATTCTAGTTCGAATGATCTCATATTCAGTTGAATTCGAATTGAAGCTCATATGAGAGTGAAAGCTTTTATTCAGAAAGAACGCTGATTGTTCAATTGACGACGAAATAGCATTGTTATTAATGAATTCAGTCATAGATAGTCAGATGAATCAGTCATCTTGCATGTATGAGCAATAGCTTCGTAGATATCATTCTACATTCTGATTCGCTCTTTTCATTTGATTGTTGATCTGTGAGTGATAGTTGATGAATAGTTTCATCTTAATGTTGAGTCTCAGACATAAAGACTTTCAGACAATCAATATGAATTATAAATCTCTATTGAACATTATTGATCTTGATAGCTCATGAGTTCTGAAAACTCATATCAGCAGCAGCTTGACTGTTTATTCAGCGAAAGTTTCTTCATCATCTGATCAACAGAGTATATAGTGATGTTCTTTAAACAATCGATTTATCATTGTCAGAATTGCGTTGCTTTCATCACTTTTCGATAAATTGATAATGAAATTCAATGATATGTCTTGTCATTGTTGTTCAGATATAGACAACGACTTCAATAGTTCATTGATTTAATCTCTTGATGCTTTTGATCTACAACAAACGTAACAGTTTTGAATGTAGCGTTTGATTGTCATTCTCATCTTCAATCAGCAATATGATCATCTTAACAAGTCTAACGTTCAATTCGTGTCAGAGTGATCATTGATCGAAAGATCATATGCTTCTCTTATCAATTGAGTGATCATTGACTGAGAAACTCACAGTCTATCATTCTTTCAAAGTACTTCGTTCAGTACTCTGCAATTGTTTAGACTCATATCTTGACAAGTTCTTCTGTTCTGTTCTATGACTGTTTGAATATCAATACATTGTTGATTCATTTGATTTTCGACTATAATTTGATTCTGAATAGAAATCATCTCTTTGATTAAATCTTCATTAGCTTTCGAATTCTGTTTTGAATCTGAGTCAAATATGAGTAATATCTGAGTCAAATCTTGATCATCTTCTATTGATTGCAGTTCAAATGTGCTTGCTGATAATAGCATCTGATGCTGATATAGCTTTCAATCATCATTTGATTCAACTGATTTGACGTCTGACATTCTGATCAGCGCGTCTGCTTTCAGATTCTGCTTTTCTGACTGATATATGATCTTGAAGTTATATTTGAATAACTTCTCAGTTCATCTAGTCTGTCATCTGATCAGTTTCTTGATGATAATGAAGTACTTCAAATTCAGATGATCAATGAAGATCTTGATCAAAATATCAGTACATTTCAATTCGAAGCATCAGTGCTTCAAGCATCAAATAATAGTCAAAAACTCTTTGTCGTAGATCTCGTAGTTACATTCTGCAGAAATCATGTTCTTGCTATAGAAGATTATTGAATGTAGAATGTCTTCATCATCATACTGAAACAATACTTCGTCGTTAACATAGTTCAAGAAGTTCATTTTCAGAATAACTTCTCTGATTGAATCAAAATGCTTCAGAATGAAAGCTGTTGTCATCTGTTACTTCAGTTTCTCAAAGATCGTCTGACAGATCTCTGTTCATTCAAATGAATGATCTTTTTGAATCAGCTTTATCATAGATCGAGCAATCTTCGAGAAGTTCTTTATGAATTGTTGATAGAAATTGCAGAAGTCAATGAATATTTGTACATGAGTCAATAATCAAAGCACTTCTCAGCTTCGAATTACATCTACTTTTCAAGAATTCATTCGTAGATCATTAATGAATATCAGTAGTTTTAAAAACGAAATCTTCTGAATCTTGAATTCGCACTTGTCAATGTCTATCTGCAGATCGACTTCACGAAGCTTGTTTAGCATCTCTTTCACATGAGTTTTATGTTTCTTCAAGATCTTACTGTAAATGAAAATATCATTCAGATAGATCTGACAGAATTTATGCAGACAGTTGAACAACACATCATTGATATAGTGCTGAAAGAATGTTGATTCATTGATTAATTCAAAGAGCATTACTCTATATTTGTAAACATTGAAGAAAGTGATGAATGTGATTAGATTCTCACTTTCAATGCTCATGCGAAGCTTATTGAACGCGATGATAATGTTAAGTTGAATCAGATATTTACTGCCTTGAATTCAAGCGAGTACTTCGTTTATCAAGAGTATTGAATAACGATTTCTTTTGATCAGAGTATTCAGTTTTCGATAATTCACGCAAAAGCGAAGACTATCATCTTTTTTTTCAATGAATAGTATTGACGAAGTGAATGAAGCTTTGCTGAGTGTAATAAACTTCTTCTTCAAGTTCTTTTCTAGATACTTCTTGATCTTCTGCAACTTGTGACTCGACATGAGATACAATAAACTTCTAGAAGATTGATTCTCATCTTTTAATTCAATCTTATGATCATATGATTGATGTGAAGACAACTGAATTGTCTTTTCTCTGTCAAAAACGTTCAGAAAGTTATGATAAACTATTGAAAGCTTCTTCTTCAGTTTCTTTAATGACATGACAAAGATCATTTCATTCAGTTTCGCTGAATCTTTGATCAAGCTAAGCATCTTGTTGATTTCACTAATGATCAATGTAAAGATCTTGACATTCTTCTTCTTGACTAAAGTTCAATAAGCAGCGACTTCGATCATGATAATATTGATGAGCTCTTTCTTCTTCAATGACTGAATGAATTCATGTTGATCGAGATCAACTTGAATGCTTTGCTTTCATATGAGAGCTGATTCAATGAATTGATTCACTGATTTTGAATTTGTAGTTCGCTTTAAGATGATCATTGACATAGACTTCAAGTTCTTTCATTTCATTTTGCAGATCTTGCTTGCTTTTGAAACAATAAGTTTTGAGATTCGAATATTTAATGAAAATATCAATCGATCATTTGCAGAATCTATCAAAATTTGATTTCTTTTCAATCAGAAATTGTCAATGATTATCTTGTGCTGATCTAGACGAGTTATTAATAAAGACATCATTTCATTCTTATGTTCTTGTATAGTGACTGAGATATACAGAGCATGTGTAATAGATCTTCGATTGAAAATTTTATCATATGAACGAATCGTCTTCGATTTGAACAGTGAAATTGACTGAATATCAAAGCATTCACATAGCTCTGAAATCAATGAATCATTTATGAACATCATGTCAGTGACTTCAATGTTTATCAGAGCGAGAAATCAAAATATCTTTTCTAGACTACTCAAGATGATGTTCATAATAAATGATTTGAAATCAAATGAGTCATCAAACATATTAATGAAGCAAAATATGAGCATGTCACTCTCAATCACTACTTTGACGAAAGCAGATTGTTTCTCAAATTCGCTGCGATTTCATGCATCTGAGCTGACTTAAGACAATCATATGCTCTATGTTCTGACTTCTTGCATTTGAAGCAAAGTTCTTTTTTAAACAACTTCTTTCTAACAAAATCAACATTCGATATTCTGAGTTTCTTTTATGCAGAAGTTGAAGCTGAGATTGCAGTAGTGATCATCATCAAGATGCTAGCGATAAAGCGAGCGACTTGAGTCGTTGATGTCTTAAGAACTGATCAAGCATTCAATTTTGTCAATCGAACATTGATTTGCATGCAGATGTTGACGAATTCATTCAAATTTATAGTTTGTTCATTGATCATGACTTGCTGAAGATCTGAGCTAATCTTATGCTGAAGATCATCTAGTAGAATTTCGTTATTGTACTTTAGTTTTACACTAAGTCTCTGAAATTTCATTCAAAATTCATGAAAGAAGATCTTGTTTTGATACAGCTTCAAGAACTGTTATTGAGTCGTGTGACATCAATTGAGATCATCGTACATCTTATTTATGATCGACAGTATCTTTTCTGCTTCAAGAAATGAATTCGTGATCATGTTTCTCATTCTGAGTGCTATGTGTTTGATCATCATTTCACTGACTCGACTTTTCACATATGCAATCTTCATTTCTTCGATAGAAAAATGATTCTTGTTCATCTTCAGCTTGTTTCACATTCAAAACAATCAATTATTCACATTCTGCTTCGAATCTTCAAACAAAGATGAGTCAGATAGCTTGATTGACTTCGAGAATCAATCTTTCAAAATCGAAGTGCTTAGTCAACTTGATGTCACTTCTAAATGACGTATCATCATGTTCTTTTTCTTTATTTCTTTCTGTAAACGCGTTTGAACAGCATTCAATGTTATCTGTGTAGCTTTCAACTTGATGTTGATCTTGTTGATATCATTCAACATCTGAATCATGTCATTGTGAATCTTGATTTCGATGTCATGCTGTTAACACATGTACTTGATAAAGATAATGAGATCGTCTGCTTCATGAATGCTTATTCAAGCATTCAGTTCAGTGCTGATGCTGATCTTGATCATTTCATGATTGAAGAGCAACGCATTCATGTTCTCTTCTTTTGTATTCAATGATGCATTCATGTCTTCTTCTTCTGATGCTGTTCGATTCTGTGATAGAAGTGATTCTCTTCTAGCATTTCGAAGTTCATAATGAGCAATGCTCACTGATTCTGATTCTAATTCTGTACTTCTAGTCATTGTGTAAGTAGAAAATTGCTGATCGAGATTCAACTGAAATTTCTGATTTCAGTTCTAGAACAATGCATTCATGTTCTTCTGTTCTTCTGTTCTGACGACAAGCTCAGTAAAGAGTTAGTCTAGAGCAACGCGTTCATGTTCTTCTGTTCTGTTCTAGAAATTTCTTGATTTCTAATGAGTTTTCTGAACTCAATTTTCGAATTTCGATTCTGATTCAAGTTTGAATAATGTAGCTTGTTTTTATATCATCTACACATCAATAGCAAGATTGATGAACTTTGAACTAATGTTATGAGTCTGCATAGAGCGAATCATATGAGTGTATTTTAACTAGAAGTTCAAAGCTGAAGTAGAAAGAAGATGCAACACGACGTGAGTTTTATTCACGAAGGCATGCTAGACCGCTAGCGTGTCAACAACAGCTCTACTCACAGCTCTATACTAGTCTATGTTAGACTAATCAGAAGTATCAGAGATGCATGCTCGCAACAATTTTGAAGCAGATAGAGAATTCAATAGAAAGTTTGATAGAAAGTTTGATAGAGAGTTTGATAGAGCGTTTGATAGAGCGTTTGATAGAAAGTTTGATAGAAAGTTTGATAGGGAATTCGATAGAGCGTTTGATAGAGCGATTGATAGAAAGTTTGATATCGAGTTTGATATCGAGTCATGAAGAGTGCTTTCTATTGAACTAATTAGCATGTGCTATAAAGCATGTACAAAGCATACAGAGTGTATGAATAAACAGATAAATCGATAAACAGAGATGAACAAAGATTCAAAACACGCGTTGAATTAGAATCGAGAAATTCATGAATGGGACGATTATGAGCACAGCGAGTACAGGTACGTTGAGACATGAAAAACGATCGTAAAAAGAGATAAAGATTGATATATACGCGTACAACGTAGATAACGACAGATGCAGGTAAGTAATGAAAGCATGCAGGTATGTACGGGATGAAGATTTTCAGTTCGATCAGGTGATTTTCGATCATCTGATGTAACGACTTCAATGAATCGTAAAGATCAGGATGGTAGTTGAAGCGAAAGGAAAAAGAAATGATGGCAGTTTAAACGGGAAAAAACGACTTGCACGGGTCAACGCAGCGAAAAAACATAGTGCGGGGTCGAAAAAGTTTTGATGTTGGGTCACGTGGTGGAACCCTTGGCAACCAACGATCAGAATAAGCCGCTATTCCAGTACTATATAGATGTTATAATCATAGACAGCATGTTTTAATAAAGAGAAGAAATACTGCTGTTTTTAACACTAATCACTAATAATAATTACATGTTTCACTGATTAATAATCATGATGGTAATATCATTGACATACATCACACTTTGATCACAACTGGTTGCAATCTATCAGGTTTTGTTGTACAATCTTGATCAAACACAATGTCATCAAAATCGGAAAAGGCTTATATGGAACCCTTCAATTATTCGGAGCGGCCGATGGTCAAGGATGAAGCTCGAAGCAAGAAGAATACGCTGGAGCAAGAGACCCTGACGTTTCCTCACCTATCCAACAACATACCAATAGCTGCTAAGACCATCCCGAAGTCCCACTTTGTACAAAGCGATGATGAAGAGCCTGCAACAGCGAAAAGCTTTCAACGTTCCACTAGTCCCACCTCAACAGCGCAGAGGAACAAAGGCGCAGAGTACCAGAAAGTTGGCGAAGAAGGGGTCTGTAAAATGCACAAGTTCTCGCTGTACGAAACAGCCAGCCGATACTATTTGGTAGGAGGAGATATCGTAGATCAAAAGTTCAGAGTTTTGAAAATAGATCGAACTGCTGAGACCGGGGATTTGAGTATTGCTGAAGATGATATCATATACACCAAGAAGGAAATGAACCAGCTCCTGAATACCATCGATGAAGGTAATAAGATATCTGGGGGGCTGAAGCTCAAGTGTAGTGCCTGGGGTCTTTTGGGATTCATAAGGTTTACCGGTGCATACTACATGCTTCTCATCACTAAAAGAAGTCAAGTGGCCATGATCGGAGGCCACTACATCTACCAAGTTGATGGAACGGACCTTGTTTCTTTGAACACTTTGTCTTCGGCTCGTTTCAAACTTGACCGAGACTCGGATGAATCTCGTTTTATCGGAATTCTCAATAATCTTGATCTCTCACGTTCATTCTATTTCAGCTACTCTTATGATATTACGCGTACTTTGCAGCACAATGTCGTGTGTGAACGCCATGCTTTACAACAAGGCCGGATTAATGCACCTCAGCAGTTTCAAAATCCAATGTTTGTATGGAATCACTATCTCCTCGATCCAGCATTGGAGGCGTTAAAGAACACATATGACTGGTGCCTACCCATCGTGCATGGTTTCGTTGATCAAGCTAGTAAATGGCACCTACAAAATTAAACGTGCTGTGCTGAGTGACTGGTTAGCTCTCTCAATATACGGGCGAACTGTTTATATTACTATCATCGCAAGGCGATCAAGATTTTTTGCCGGTGCAAGGTTCTTGAAACGTGGCGCAAACGACCTGGTACGTTATAGAGCGCCAGAGCTGCTACAAATAGCTAAAACTATATTCAGGGTTACGTCGCCAATGATGTTGAGACCGAGCAAATAGTTTCGGAAATGCTAACAACCTCGTTCCACGCACCAGGGCCAGAGCTGTATGCGAATCCCAATTACACTTCATATGTGCAGCATCGTGGCAGCATCCCTCTATATTGGACCCAAGATAACACCGGAGTCACGCCGAAGCCTGACATTGAGCGTAAGTAGCGCTTATCTCACTAACATATTCCACTGAAAGCTTGCAGTGAATCTTGTGGACCCCTTTTACAGCGCCGCAGCTCTCCACTTTGACGATCTCTTCGGGCGGTATGGGGCGCCACTATTTGTGCTGAATCTAGTGAAGGCGCGTTCTTCTTGATAGCCACAAAGCGAGGAAATGCTGATGTATTCAGTCACGGGAGCGGACTCCCCGAGAGTCCATTCTGCTTAAAGAATATACAGACGCCATTACGTATCTTAACCAGTTTTTGCCCCAAGGTAAGGAAATCGTATATCGAGCGTGGGATATGAGCCGAGCTTCGAAGAGGTATGCTATCGCTCCGTAGAAGAGGTACGAGTGACCGATTAATTTACTCCTAGCCGAGATCAGGATGTCATTGGCACGTTGGAGTCCATTGCAGAGGATGTGATGATATCGACTGGCTTCTTCCACAATGGCGACGGTCGATATGTTGAGACTCGGATGCAGAATGGTGTTGCAAGAACAAATTGTATTGACTGCTTAGATAGAACAAATGCTGCTCAATTCGTGATTGGTAAACGTGCGTTGGGTTATCAACTGCATGCACTAGGTGTCATCAGTGACACTTCAATCGATTATGACACCGATGCGGTAAACCTTTTTACACATATGTGAGTTCCCCTAGACCTTACTCGTTCTGGATTAGCTGATCAGGTCAAATGATATCAGGTACCATGACCATGGCGACACCATTGCCATTCAATACGGTGGCTCACATCTTGTGAACACAATGGAGACGTATAGGAAAATCAACCAATGGACCAGTCACTCTCGAGACATGGTGGAAAGCTTTAAACGATATTACAACAACTCATTTCTCGATCGACAACGGCAGGAGGCATACAACCTGTTCCTGGGGAACTACATATTTACCCAAGGACAACCGATGCTATGGGACCTCTCCACAGATTACTACCTCCATCATGCAGACCCGCGGGCTTGGCATGCGAAACTGCGGAAAAGCTACGTTGATTGGTACACAGCTGATCACCTCTTACCACGGGACATGCTGGGAACCACGCAGCCCCAAGGAGTCCTAGCTTTAAAGCCCATCCAATTCTTTGACGATTACTGGCTTGAGTACTACCGCCCTCTCGCTATATCTTCGTTCGAGAAGATTTTCTCCTTCAGGATGAATTCCTCTCTGAGGTACACTCCTTTCAAATCCACTCAAGAGGGTAAGTACGACCTTAGCCCGTTTCGAGTTAGAACCGGGAACGAGTATGACTCTCCTCTCAAGGGACGGTCAAGGAAGGGAGTTACGATTGTAGACCCTCGGGAAGATCTTCTCAGGGATGACTCTTCTCAAGCTTTTCCAACTTCTTTGCCGTCAAAGCGCCCGGCATTGCCAGGGTGGTTACAGACCCAGCTAAATGAGCAATCTCCGCTACATCAGAGCATTTTGAAAGAGCCTTCGCTAGATCGTAGCCGTGAAACCCAGGATCATGCAGACCTACCCAAGGAGAACAAACCACTAAAGGACAAGTCCGCAGTCACACAATGGACCTTCGACCAATTTGTCACCAACTCACTAAACCCTTCGGTAGCGGACACTGAGGCGCGCGAATATCAGCGTTACATCAACCACCCCCAAAACCTTCCCCTGGTAGTCTCAAACGAAGTACCGGCGAATACGAATCTAGAGTTCCTTGGCTATATCAACAGCATATCACCGAATACCGTAGCGAACACGCATTCCACCGAAGATGATATCGCAGATTACACTGAATTTCTTGATGTGGGGGAGGACCCATTGACTGTCACCGACGCGGACACGCCGAAGAAGCGGTACAAAGCTTATCGGCAGTGGTTGAAAGGGAAGTCTTTGTTCAAGCAGCAGCGTATAGATGCTTGAGACAGGCTTTTCCGGGCTGCGATTTTTATGCAGGTGGTGAGTTCATTCAATGGCTCTATTGGATGGGGTCTTTTGAGCTGTGCGGTAGGCGGAGTTGCTATGAGGCTCTCCCTACTATCATTGAACGAATAGAATGGATTGGAAAGTTCTGACGGTTTGACTACAAAGGGCCAGCATGGTCACCCCGGATTTGCTGGAATAGACATCGTCGCCAGCCGGATTTTAATACTAGATTATTATCCGCCTATTCTAGACGATCAGCAGATCGCGAAGCCTACTGTCGCTGTCTATCAATACCCGGTATTCTTCTTCAACGTTAATGGTTTCCTGTAAGGTAGCTGTTAGTATCTTTACAGTATGTTGTAAGCTGTCCATCACTGGCTCAAGATCGCTAGACAATGACTCTCCTTGGATGCTACACCAGCATACGATGAGTCCTTCTAGGATTTCGCCTCTGTGGAACGCAACTCGGGGCCAGCCATTTGAGACAATAGCATTGAATGCTTGCAATGCCGCTTGTAGCAGTCGAGGATACGCGGTTGCGAAAGGAGCTGTCAATAACCTCGAGAGGAGAGGAAGTATGTGCTAAGAGCGAACTTTAGCGACCATTTCGAGAGACTACCTTCCACCTCCCTTACCTTTAAGTGCTTAAGAGACGCAATCCCCATCTCTTTAACCAGATCCGTAGTTCTATACACTAGGAACTCCGCAATCCTCACATTCTCCCCAGCATGAGTGTAGCCCTTGAACACTCCGTACCGGAATAGCTGATCAAAAGCTTTCGTTCTCGATGCCAGGTCCTTCTCTTCAGCGAATCGGGCATTCGTAAGGGCGATTAGCGTCGGATATACTGCACTCAACAACTGCAGAGACTCCTTCTCGGGCGTCAGAGTTGGCAAGTAAAGGAGATAAGGCATCAATGCATTCTGAAAGACTTCGCCGAGACCTGTACGCTCGAGCATCTGTGTTGGAGCTGTCTTTAAGAATTTGGTCAGTATCTCGCAGCCTTTGACCTTGTAAGCTGTTGAGGAGTCGTCGACCATTGTCAGGAGCGGGGGGATGATTAGGGGCCAATTGGCTTCTATTTGGGATGCCTGATCTCTGGGATTAGTTCAATTACTTATGTAGAAGGTATGAGTTTTTGGTTAGTACATCTAGATGCTCCAAAACCCATTTGACCACCGTAACGACATAAACATTGCGGAACTTCCAAGGCTTCTCCGTGGCCTCAAGATCGCTAGACACGAAAGCTCCAGGTAGTGGACTTACTGCCTTTCGCCCTTGCTCTGTGATTTCTCTGCTTCTGGATTTTACAAAGAGAGGCTTGATTTTCTCTTGAAGTAGTCTAGTCAGGAGGATATGAGAGTCTTTTGGGCTAGCTTTGATGACCTCGAAGTATTGGCCTAAAAGAGGGTTGGCTTCACTGAAGGCCTCTGGGCTTGTCCATGGGTCTCGTTGATCCGTGAAAGATGCTAGACACATGACATACTCTACTGTTGAATCTGTGTCTTCAACTGCTAGCAAATTCTGTATGTGGGACAATAGTCGCAACCCAGCTAAATACATGGCTCGAAGTCTCCTTAGCGTAGCTGGATTTGCCTCCGAGTCATTATCTATGAAAAGAAATTAGCTGTCCGGTCAAACAAACCCTCCCGTCGAGATAAGCGTTACAATTAGAGAACGGCGCCCTTTCGGCAAAGATCTCGAGCGGAAGAATAGCATTTGCTGCCCAGTCCTGCACATATCGAAGCGCGGGGACAGTGTAAGTCTGCACTGAATATCGCAAGTATGCCTCAACTAGAACGATATCTTCATGCAACTCAAAGCAAGTCAACGAATTTTGATGTTAGACAGATGTCGAGACTGACATACTGGGATACTCCTCTTGTCGTTGGATGGATGAATATTCTTGATTACAAAATCAAATTGTATGGATTCGGAAAGGCCTGTGCTTGAAAGGCAAGCTGGCGTTTCTGCTCTCAGGACGATATCTTGAACATGCTTCCGGGTAGCTTTACGTAAGGAGCGTAGATCCATGACATAGATCTTCAATCTCTGAGCTGTCACTGTTGTGAAATCTTCATGCACTCGGGGTCGGCTTACAAGGCTAATGGCGACAATTTCCTGTTCGTCACATTGAGTGAAACATAAACTTCATGGTGTAGAAGAAAACGATATATATCTTCAGCTTCTGTTCATAAGCGAGCGCCAATTGAGCTAAGCGCCAGCCGCAGCCCAGATATGCCTAGCGATTTCATTACATGTTGTTCTACCTAACTCATGATTGAAATTGGATACCAGGTCCTACCACAATCTCAAAGGTTTTACAGGGTTGTGTCTGCTCTTAAGCACGGCAATGCATAGGCCCTCGATTCCGTCTCTAGGTGCCCCATCGCTAACCTTTTCTTTTGGCGTTTTGTGAAGGAAGTACGCGAACTGGTCAGCTCAAGTCGTCGAATCAGAATAGTACGATGTAGCCGCTCTGTTGTCTTTGGCTGGAAAACCGCAGCCTAAGTTTTCAAGATTGCGCTAGGGACTATGCTAGTTCCTCGAGTCCGAATCGTCGTCCAAGTTGTCGCTCTCTAATACCTGGCACCATATCCGTCCGTTTTCTAAGGATGAGCTGATACCGAAGTCTATAGTATAAGGTGGCCTGTTGCTTGAGTCCAAATTGGTTGTTCCCCCGGGCAGTAAAATAACAAAGCATCAAAAAGGGCCGAATTCCTTTTTCCTTCGCTTTACTTCTTCGATGGCTCTATCGGTATCCGTTTCATCTGGATTTTGGAGCTGCCACTCTATTAAACTGTCAAGGGCCTTCTTTACCCAAGGACCATTCTGTGCCTCTAAGGCATCGCATAGTTGCTTTCCGTCCACCATTGGTTTTAGTGAAGGAGCATCTAGCAGATCCAACTCCTTGATTCTTGATAACCACTTAGCATAGCTATCTACTAGTTGCTGGCGATCTTCGAAAATCAGCTTTGTCACGCATAACGGATAGATCCGTGACATACCATTTGCTTCTCCGGTCTCCATAACTTCCACTAAAAAGGTATACATGACGCTACTCCGCCAATTTACACCCCAGCGGCGGATTGCCATACCTTGAGCCTCACGTAAAGCCGAATATTTCTTCCGCTTCAGAGGTGACGTGGTGGCATCTTCTTGGTCCTTAATGACTTCTCTTGTCGTCACGATATCCGGCAGAGTTATTACTGCGTTCTCGACAATCTTGGTTTCTGAATTGTTCGCTTTGATACCCTCTCTAGCTACAGTAGCTGCCACGGTTGGCGGAGCCTTCGCTTTGGGTTTCTTTGAAGCCTCTGGAACTGCTCTAGCCCAGGGTACAAAGGCACAAAGAAGCCAAGCTAGGTACACATGCTGCGAATCCGGCAATAATACCTCCAGTATCAGAAGCAGTGATCCAGACACATCGTTTTTGTCAGAAGCGGCTTGCATGATCGCTAAAAGCTGATCGTATGCTAGGGCCCAGTTTTCGGTGCCAACCAAGTTGAAATTTTTAAGGGTGGGGTTGGTAAAGATTGTATTGTATAAGCCTAGGCGATCGATGAGACGTAGCGCCGTACGGGGGTCAGGCCCTTGAACGGAGAGTCAGATAAAAGATTGTTGTCAGTCTTGATTGACACCTACCCTTCAGCATCTTAACGATCTCAACACCTACCCTTTCCCGGCGAATCTTCAGCCTTAAAGCTTCTCGAATGGTTTTATCGCTCATAGCTTGCTCGTCCTCTTGGGCTATCGTATAACCTAGTCTGCTTGCAAAACGTATGCTTCTCAAAACCCGTAGAGGATCGTCCTTGAATGTTTGAAATGGGGCCAGTGGGGTTTTGATGACTTTGGCCTCCATGTCCTTAAAGCCTCGTGCTGTGTAGTCCTCAATGCTGGCGGTAGAGAGATTGTAAAACATAGCGTTTACCGTGGCGTCACGACGAAAAGCGTCGTCTTCAGGAGTTCCGAACTCCATGGTAGGATTCCGACTATCATCGGCATATGTTTCTTTCCGCAAGTTTACCAGGTCTATGTCAAGGCCAAGGATCTTCGTCGTAACAGTTTCAAGATGTTTCGATTTCTCCGGATTCGACTCTATCTTAGCCAATTTACCAACGACACCTTCATTGTATTTGGCTCTACCCTCATCTTGCGCCAGATACTCCTTCATCAGAGTTCCAAACGTATACCCTGTCATCGAACTGATACTGATATCGATGTCATTGCTCGTAGACCCTAAAAGCTTGTCCCGAACCCAGCCTCCAGTAAATCTCAATTCAGGTTTTGTGTATTCTCCCAGCGTATCGATATAAGAGGAAACCTCCAATAAGAGTTGACGCAAAAGCACCTCTTGATCTGTCAATCGAATGATTTTTGCCATGGTTTTTCTATGCAAAGCTGAAACCCTATTTCTAGATGCATAGCAAAGTCGTGAACCATTTGGGATTGATCGAAAAGGAAGCATTTACATGTATATCATTTGACACTCATATAGCAATGCACCAATAGAACTTATTAAAAATTAGAGTAGGCACATATTGGTGTTCATTATTTGAACAACTCGGGCTGTAGGTTGTGTAGGTTTCTTGCCAGGACACTCCTTTGGTACAGGACTATAAACTTGTGTTAGCGTTGACTCACCCTCGGCAAGATACATGAATGTACTCAATATAACGTAGACAGTCGCTTGCGGGTATCGCATGCGGTCGGGCGGCTATCCCGCTAGACTTAGGTCAAAGGTGGAAGGCGAAGCGAGCTTCATAGATGACTTACTGTACTCTTGCGCACCGTACGGTTTTCACATCATGGCTGTGGCAGCAGTTCAGATGGGTGGCATGAACGCACCAAACTCGACGTATGTTAAACAGGTGTCCATCAGCCATTGTACCTCGGCTGATTGATACTAGTATTTACGTTCGTCTTTATCAGCCACGGCCTGGTTGAACTATTTGGACTGACCTTGAGCATAGGTGAAGAACCTGGAGGAGGCCATCAAGATCGACCCACTCAAAGAGGCGCTCACCGAAGTTTTCTCTGAATATGGTAACATTATCGACATCGTAGCTAAGAAGAACTTGAAGGCCAGAGGTCAGGCTTTTATAGTCTTCGATGATACTGAAGCCGCCGAGCGCGCCATCAAGGAGGTGCAAGGCTTTGAGCTTTTCGAGAAACCTATGGTGCTTGATTATGCTAAGACAAAGAGTGACGCTACGGTACAGAAGGGAGGAAGTTCGGATGATTTCGAGCAACACAAACGGCAGAGGTTGGCTGAAAAGGGTAGCGTTTTCCATGCACGTTCCGCTGGGCACTATGTGATGGCTGATCTCGAATTTGAACTGTTCTAGAAAGAAAACAGGCTGCAGAAGCTGCAGAAGCACAAAAGAAGCTCAAGCGGCCATCCGCTGCAAATGGCCCCGACGCTGGCAACGCACGACCAGTCAAAGCAGCGCGCGGTGCTGGTCTTAAATCGTCAAATCCTGCAGCAGGGGCAGTGGTACCAGAAGAGTATTTACCGCCTAACAAGATCCTCTTCGTGCAGAACCTACCAGAAGACTACGAGGTTGAAGGGCTCACTGTGATTTTCGGTAGATTCGAAGGTTTTAGGGAGGTGCGACTGGTGCCGGGCAGAAAGGGAATTGCTTTTATTGAGTATGAAGCAGAGGCGGGAGCTATAAGTGCTAAGCAAGCTACGGCCGGAATGGCTTTAGGGGAGGAGCAGAAGTCCATTAAAGTCGTTTACCAACGTCAATAAAGCCTTGGCGTATAGCTCCTTCTTTCAAGGTTGACTTAGATACCCAGTCCGCAAATGACAGTTGACCGCTTCAGGAAAACTCGTTGATCATTGTCTTTTACACGTAACAGTCCTGGCGCCTCGTAAAAGGTGGAACGCATTATGCAGGAGCAATCGCCAGAAAATTTGAAAAACCGAATTCCGAAAGCGATCGGTTTTCTGGACTGATGACAAATCAAAATGCTAAGAAGTTACTAGAAGATGACATCTTGGTCCTCTTGTTCGCCAAGGACATCGGTAGAGCCTGAGCCTTCACTATTCTCCTTGTCACTGTCGCGTTGTTTGGCAGCATTTTCCTGATCTGCTCTCTCATTATCTCGTGTCTTATTGTTTTTCACCTAATAATGGATGTATCAGCGAGCGCTCTTGACTCGCTACCCAGAAGCTGGCCGTCTTAATTACCTTTTTCAGTCGATAGAACTCTTCTCTGTCAAGTTCATCCAACTCCGAGTTGATGTCTGCTAGTTGTTAGCGAGCTTATAAGTCGGTACGTCCATGTGTGCCCCTACACTTGATGGTGTTCTCTGTGCGCGGTATGATGACCTGTAAATTAGAGTCAGAATACCGAAGGACTTAGGTAGCCCAGGTGCCTACGTGTTCACTGCGTTGAAAGGACAGCGGCGGTTAGTAGGTGTATTTACATAGCTATCGGTGGTTAAACGTACATCGCATTTACTACGTTAGGTCTGCATTAGCCACACATATTTAAGATAATGGCAAAGGAGTACTACCTCGTCTGTTCACGACCTTGATGACTTCGTCCAGGATCACGAATGCTGTCTGATGTGAACGTCCTTAGTACGGATGAGAATTAGTCGTGCTACATAACATACTTGTAAGCTTGCTAACTCCACGAGCGTTTCCACAGCTCTTGCATAAGTCTCCCTGCAGCGCTGGACTTGCTGCCCTCCTTTTCCCAGGCCCGTCAAGCCAAAATCGTTGTTCCCTTCTGTGGTGTGACTTTCGAATCGAGGTAAGAAAACACCAGACACGTTTTCTTGTTTCGTTCTCACTCGGAACCGTGCAGATTTTGCAGATTCCTGGATTTGATAGCCTATATCTCCACCCACAGCGTACGTGACCTCTGCCAACGAGAAAGCCGCTATCTGCATCACACGGCCCATCTTTCGCTTGGCTTCATCAATACGCCTTGTAATTTCTGCCATACCTTAGTGCGAGCAACTTGCTTCGACGCCTGATACCGTACCTCGAAATCGTCTACAGTGCACTGTTAGCTTCATTCGCTATGAACCTTTATGGGACGCACTTTGTCAATGCCTCGCTTTTCCTCTTCAGCAGGCTGTGGCCCGTCTCCGCACCCTTTAACTTGCTCTTCATAGCTCCTAAGGACTGTCGTGTTGGGAAGACAGCTTCCCTATCCTATAACGTCCCGCCCCATCAGCATTGGCACAGTATCAGGATCTAGCATGCTTGACTAACTCCAGCACCTGACATTTTGGGCGAAACCTAAGAAACGAGGGAATTACAGTAGCACACAAAACTGCTACAAATCTGACTGTGTTTCGTTGAATACTGTAGAAGGAGCACCTCACGATCGAGGGGCACTAACGTTAGCGCCCGCGGTCCTGCTTCGGCATAGACTCTGTTCCAAATACCTCAGATAATTCTCGCGTCAAAACATCCGAAATTTCGCGCACGGTGGTTCCCAGAGTGCAAGCACACCGGTCACAATATGCCTGGGGAACTCTTACGGACGATGTTCATTAGCAAACCTAACCCAAAGTTCGGCGCTCTGAACACAGATCTAGGCTTGTACCTAGTTTCTTCGGACGACGTAGTCTACGAGCAGGATATTCTACGTGATCCAGGAAGAATCAAGCCATGGCTCATATATGTGGATTACAAACACCAGCATGGAAATCTTCTGGAACAGGCGTTTGTGTTACAGCGTGCTTGCACGCAGTTGCCGCGTTCCTACAAGTTGTGGAAGATGTACCTTGAATTACGTGTGAAGCACTTACGGAACAAGAATCCTGCTATCCATGCATCAGAGTACGCCAAAGTCAATGCTTTATTCGAGCGCGCGCTCATCCTGTTAAATAAAATGCCAAGAATCTGGGAAATGTACCTTTCCTTCCTGATGCAACAGCCTTTGGTAACATCTACCCGTCGGACCTTTGACAGAGCACTGCGATCTTTACCAATGACCCAGCATAATCGCGTATGGGCCCTGTACCGACCTTTTGCCAATTCTGCCTCTGGTGACACCGCGGTAAAGATATGGAGACGCTACATGCAGATCCACCCGGAGGATGCTGAGGACTTTATCGATCTTCTGGTGGAGATGCACAAATACACGGAAGCTGTAAAGAAATACATGGACATACTGAATAATCCCAGATTTCGGAGCAAGAATGGGAAGAGTGAATTCCAGCTTTGGACTGAAATGGTGGATTTATTAGTAACGTATGCTAAAGAGATAGAAACCGGGCGTACTGCGGGTATTGATGTTGAGATTATTGTGCGAAGTGGGATCGAGCGATTTGCGGACCAGAGAGGGAAATTATGGGCAGGTCTGGCAACATACTGGATTACAAAAGGCAACTTTGAGAGGGCACGAGACATTTTTGAGGAGGGAGTTACAACCGTCATGACCGTTCGAGACTTCACTCTAGTATTTGACTCTTACGCTGAATTTGAAGAATCCATCATCGGGAACCTCATGGATGCTGCGGCAATACGATCAGAGACAGGTAAGATCAACGAGGATGCAGATTTTGATTTGGACATTCGCATGATGCGCTTTGAGCAACTTATGGATCGGCGACCATTTCTGGTGAACGATGTGCTTTTGCGGCAGAACCCCAACAACGTTGTAGAGTGGGAGAAGAGGGTTGCACTTTGGGCCGGCAATAAAAAAGAGGTCGTACAGACATATACTGATGCTATTTCGGCGGTACAACCCCGTAAGGCGGTTGGCAAGTTCCACGAACTTTGGGCAAACTACGCAAAATTCTACGAGCAAGGGGGCGACTTACGGACCGCACGTGTAATCATGGAAAAGGGAATCAAAGTGCCATTCAAGTCGGTCGCAGAACTTGCTGAGATGTGGTGTGCGTGGGCCGAGATGGAATTGAGAAATGAGGATTTCGACCGGGCGGTGAATATTATGGCGAAGGCATGCCAGGCCCCAAAACGATCTACTGTGGATTACTTCGACGAGTCACTGTCACCGCAGCAAAGAGTTCATAAAAGCTGGAAACTATGGAGCTTTTATGTCGATCTAGTTGAGAGTGTAAGTACTCTCGAAGAAACGAAAAAGGTTTACGAGAGGATCTTCGAAATACGGATAGCAACGCCGCAGACAGTAGTCAACTTTGCGAACCTACTTGAAGAAAACAAGTACTTTGAAGAGTCTTTTAAGGTCTACGAGCGAGGTCTGGACCTGTTCAATTACCCCGTCGCATTCGAATTGTGGAACTTGTACCTGACAAAGGCGGTGGACCGTAAAATCGGCATTGAACGACTACGAGATTTATTTGAGCAAGCGGTCGAGGGCTGTCCTTCGAAGTTCGCCAAGATCTTGTATCTTATGTATGGCAGCCTGGAAGAGGAACGTGGACTCGCAAGGCATGCCATGCGTATCTATGAACGGGCAACACGTGCAGTCTCGGATGAAGACAGATTCGAAATGTTCAACTTCTACATCACCAAATCAGCATCCAATTTTGGTCTTACCTCAACGCGTCCTATCTATGAGAGAGCGATTGCAGCTTTGCCGGATAAAGAAGCTCGGGACATGTGTCTCAAATTCGCTGAGATGGAGCGAAGACTTGGGGAAATTGATCGAGCAAGATCCATTTACGGGCATGCATCACAGTTCTGTGATCCGCGCACTACGCCGACTTTTTGGTCGAAATGGGAGAACTTTGAGGTGCAACACGGTAATGAAGACACTTTCAAAGAGATGCTTCGCATTAAGCGAAGTGTACAAGCACAATACAAGTAAGTCGAAAACCTGATTTATAAGTCCTAGAACCGTACTAACATTACAAAGCACCGATGTAAATTTTATTGCGTCTCAAGCCCTCGCTCGAAGTCTACAGCAGCCAGAAGAGACCACGACGGAAGAAGGTGACGGCGAGAACAATGAGCAAGCCGATGCCATGGCAGCCCTTGAACGCCAGGCTCGTGCACCTTTAGGCTTCGTTGCAGCTAGCAGTGGACTGGAGGCCGGCAACGCGAAGCCAATGGAGCTATCTCCGGCGGTGACTGCTAACCCTGATGCGCTCGATGTTGATCTGGATGACGAGTGAAATGGAATGTGGCAATCAAGAATATATTTGCATATCATCATGAGAAATAGGGAGTGGAATAGTTGAATTACGATAAAACCTATCTGATTGACCTAGGGTGGTGTACCTCGAAAGAGCGTTTGCGTAGATGGTAGCGTTGCGTTGTCACATCGGATAGACCTCGAACAAAACTCCTTCGGCGGACCCTGTTCCATTCTGGCAGCAGCAACGAAGTCTCACAACACCATTACTTTCGAGCTGGATAGTACAATATCCCGGTCAATGAGCGAAGAGGTGCGAAAATTATTCGTGATCGAACGTTCAAAAACTTGAGCAAGTCCAGTCAAGTCCAGTCAAGTCTAGGTAGACTAGATACTAATGTCTCGATGGCCTATTTCGAGACATCTCGACCAATAGACTGGTACAGCCCAGTAATACCAACATCAGCGTTTTTCGTTATATCAGCTTCTTTCTCAAGCATAGGCCACTGTGTCTCTTCACTGCTATTGTCGTTGCACCAGAGTAACAACCGATGGTGCCGTTCGGAACATTATGGACGAGTCCGAATGGTTTCTTGCATACCCACTCAGCAGGGCAAGCCGACGTCACTCATTTCTGCCACCAGAGAGACTATGGTTTCCATCTCTCCGTCTGCTTGGTGGGCTATAGAAGAATGCTGGGTATGACTGGTCAATCTTGGTGATGTAGCATACCATATCTTTGAGGTGTCAATACTAGACCATCGGCGGCCTCTGTACTCGATTCGATGGAATATTGCGTTTGGCGGAGGTCTTGGCAGGAGAACAGAACTCCCACTCAGCAAGCGTTGGAGGATTGTCGGAAATGAGAATGAACACACCCACGCCACTGCATAAATACGACTTTGGGGAGTCTTGAGTGGATTCATCTTTGCTGTACCTTACGAAATCCCTTTAGTCCCATCCCAACATCCGCTATAAAACTCAAAGAACTTGATACCATGAATCTTCATGATCTCTTCTGCTATGATCCTACCTTGCTTCGTGGGACCATCGAATTTCTGTTGTTCAATCTATTTAGAAGAAGATATCATTTTGAACATCCCCTAAAGTCCTAACAGTCTAGCCTTCTTGCCAGTGATACAATCAAAGAGACAGCAGTCCTATCTCTGAAAACCCTTCAGCATACCTAGTCTCTTTACGAGGTATACTTTGTATCCTGTGATACGCCCAGGATTAAAACCTCCCCAAATACTCGTCTCGATCTGGAATTTCTCTTACGGTTACAGCGATGGTAGGATCTTCGAACACTAGTCGATCCTGACTGTCTTCTGGCTAATCATAACTCAGGTCTCTACGGTCTTATAAGAATAGCAAGTTCTAACTATGCATAGAATGCCAGAACCATATGATCACCCACACATCCTCCGCGATTATAGGAGCCTGTGTTTATGACTTGCCCGCAACCCTCATGCTTATGAAAGCAACCCATAAGGTCCGCAACACGTTCGATTTATTGCAGGGCGTCTGACCGGGGCTCACGTCTGTTCCTGTCGCCAGCATCTATGGAGCGCTACGGACGTCGCCATCGGTTTGGTTGGCCTACATGGCGTGAGGTTGCTCGAGCGCGTGTCCAAAGTGACAGACAATACATCCTTGCAGGCTACCTTATCACGTTATGTCTATCTACAACCTATCACAAGAGGAATGTTTGCAAGGGGTTCGTTCCTCTGCTCATCTCGGAAACGATGGCTTGCCGACCAAAACCTTCACAGAAATCTAACTCTCAAGACGAGTACTTCATATTACTTAGGTTGCCTGTTCTTGTAGATTTCGCCGTGATAAAATTTAACCCCGATCTTGCGGTATGAGTATACTGAACAGTACAATAATTTCGCAGATGTTATAAATATCATGCAATGAACAGAAGAGCTTGATTCGGGATCGTATCATACTATATAGTAAGAGATGTATGATACAAAGCTACTGATAATTTCTCCTCTCGACGCTTCTCCTTCGAGTACTTTCCATACATGTGTAACATTCTGAAGCAGCAACGAAACCCTTTCCATGCCGTCAAATCCAACACTAGTGAAGGGCATATGTTCAGGTTGACGCTGTTGCGTTCCTGCCGGTCAGAGCGTGAGATCCCGCCTAATACAAAGACAGGTCTTTTAGGCATCGATGTAGTGATGACATTTCTAATTGACGACTGTCGATGATGAATCTTTGGCATGTCTTGAGGGACCTCTAGTAAGACTAATCTGACGTCGCCTAGAGTTTGCTTTTGAGGCAAGGAGTCTAGATCTCACCATGTCCCTACCAGATCCTTTAAAAGACAATGATTAGTGAGCCTGCTCTTCGACTTCGAGCAGAAAGCAAGCGCCGTTCGAAGACGTGTTTGTAATTGAAGATAATCATAAGTATCGTCGACATTTCAAGAAACTAAGCGTCGACGGCTTTTGATGGCTAAAAGAGCCCGATCGAACCTTCCGCAAGCCACTTTACGAGGTCAGAAAAGAAAGTATTCGAATTTCGCAATTGACTACCGTATGACTACTAACGTGATTTATTCGCATTCATCATATATTCAGAATTTCATCTTATTATCACTATTTTACCTTCATGTGAGCGTTCTGCACGCGAAGAGATTGACTGATATATCACTATAATAGATGTATTCTTTAGTAGACTGATCGTCAAGTTGAGTTTCGAGTTGACATTTTGAATTCGATTCGATTCGAAGTCAAGTTGCTCACACTTTCAACTCGACTCAAGTCGAGTTTGTTACGAGCGTGCTCAGCCTTCTACTGAAACGCGAGTTCTCTGAGCGAGCCTAAGACTCTATCGAGCTTAGCGCTTCTCTTTCTTCTGTACATATAGCTAGAATGCAAATCTGTTTAAAACATGTTTTTTGACTATCTTCTTTAGACTAGCTCAAGACGTGTTTTAAACTCATTTCTTGAAGAATGTTTTAAACACAGAGATGATTTATATTTATAGTAGCAACTTATAGAGAGTTAATTGATCTGCAGATTAATCTCTTCATCATGTAAAGAAAGCTTTAAAAGCATTTGATTGTTGATGATGCTATTCAAATACTCGTTGAGAATGTTCTTGCTTGAAGAATTTAGTCTAGTCATAACAATTTTCTTCTGCAATAATCTATTCTTCATTTCACATAACTTCTTCTCATTGATCTCAACGCTTTGTGTATAGCGAAGTCTTTTCTTCAGCTCACAAGATTGATTGAGCATTCACTCATTAATGTATATATACATAAGCTTGTTAACATTGATGTTACTGAGCTGATTTCTAGTCTTTGACTTTATAAAATTCATGATCAATGAATCTTGTTCAATTAACATGAAATTTTCAGATATTTTGTTGACTCATAGACAAAGCTTTGCTAGCTGAGAAGCAAATAACTTGCAGCAGAGTCAAAAAAGCTTTGAATAGTTAATTCATCTTCAACATTCAACTTAAGAGTGAAATTCATCTATTTGAGTTTAAAATGCAAGTCATTGCTTCATGATTAAAGTTGCATCTGAGCAATAAAAACTATATTTATTAAAGAAGATCAGCATGATAGAATTGAATGTTAAGCTGATCATAAGATTTACTACTTTAATATCATGACTTTGAGATAATAATAAAGTGATGATTACATGTAAAGATGTAAATTGTTGAAGAAGTTGAAGTTCTTAAACATTATCTGCTATATCTTTTAAACACTTGATGTAAGAGTATTTTTTCACTTTGAAGTATAAATCAGCTCATATCTTGTTTTAATTGTAAAAAACTCATGACAGAAAATAATTCTTTGCTTCAGAAAGATACTGAATTTAATGTAAAAACTTCAAGATATTATAAGTTTACTTCAAGAAGATTCAGCAGTTCAGATTTTTAAGATGAGATAAAATTTTAGTGATATTTCTGTTTTTATTATCATTTATTTTTGATTTGAGCTGTCTGATGTATCTCATTATCATCTTCTCATTCTTTAGTACTGAGTTCATGAGTCTCATAATAGATTCTCAGTATGTAGAAACATTAAGAATAAGCAAACATTTATGATTATAAATTTATGTAAAAGAGATGATTAGTATGTAATTTAATTCAATAGAAAGATGATGAAAACAAGATTGAGAAACATTAAATATCTTAAGATTAAAAATTCAAATTTACATTAACTTTTATCTGAAACTTTCACAGAATTGTCAACTTTTTAAGAACAGTGAGAAAAGATTTAATAATTCACTGAGCATCTTCAAGAATCTTTGCAAATCAGAAAAGCTTAAACTGATCATTAAGTTGAGTTTTGAGTTGACATTTTGAACTCGAATTGAGATTGAGTCAAATTGCTCACATTTTCAACTCAATTCAAGTCAAGTTGCTCATATTTTCAATTCAACGCAATTCAACTCGACTGAGAATTGAGTCAACTCAACTCGACTCATCAAGAACTCAAGCTTGACATCAAGAGAGTTAAATATAGAAAATTTTCCGGTTTTTAACTTTTGCATTATCTTTTTGCATTATCTTTTAATAGAGAGTCATGAAGAGAAACATGAAGAAAAACATGATGAGAAACATGATGAGAAACATGATGAGAAACATGAAGAAAAACATGAAGAAAAAACATGAAGATTATTTGTGTTAGAAGTCAGCATAGAGCGAGTCATATGAGTGTCATTTAACTAATAAATAAATGCTAAGAAAGAAAAGTATCTACAGAAAAGAACTCGATTCTTATATGTGTGTTTCTCAGCTCTGTGCTAGACTCGAAAGAATTGACATCTTACACATATGATGCAGAATCTCAATGACATCACTTTTAACTCAAATGCTCACTAGATTCGATTAGAATGAAATCAAGACAAAGAATAAACGAAGACTAAAATCGTAACATTACTCTTTTTTCTTGACTATTTATGTTCGCATGAATGTTATTTCTTAGTGCGCTTTTGTTGAATATTTGATATGAAAGTCGTCAATCATCTCTTGAGCGTTCATAAATTCATTGTTGTCAGCGTTATATCAGTTGAGATCGTTGTCATAACTCTTTCATTTAACTCGATATTGAAGTCATCTTCGATATCGTTGAAAGTTCAATATATCGTCGATCTTTCATTCGTTCTCATCATTTATCACTATTGACTTCAAGAATTCATTCTTCTGATCAGACAGAGAGTCATTGACGACAAGACGAAGAAGTTCTGAATGAAATACATCATGTATACACATAGTCTTGAGTAGTTTCAATTTATAGAATGAGTCAACGAGATCGATGATCTGAAAAGAGTTGAGCATCTTGTCATTCAATTTTTTGAAAAGTCTCGCTGTAATTATGTTTCATTCATTCAGAAACATTCTTGATTCGATCTTGTAATTGATCTTCTTTCTATGCTTGTTAGCTTGATTCATCATTTGTTCTCGTGTTTTAATCAGAGCTTCATGAGCGAAGATCAATGTCTTGTTCATTTGTTCAGATATATTCTGAGCTCAATCAATCTGCAAGCGTTCGCAAGTGCTTTCATACTCGATGATGTCAGAGTCGAAGCTCATACAAGAATGAAAGTTCTTGTTCATGAAGAAGAGAATCAAGAAGATGACTGAGAACAAAACGTTATTGTCAACAAACTTGATCATGAGTAGTCACTTAGATCAGTCGTTCTGCATATATGAACAGAAGAATTGAAGATATCGCTTGATGTTCTGATTGACTCGTTCGCTTTGATCATTGATCTGAGAATGATAGACGATGAACAATCGAAGAGAAATGCTCAGTCGTTTGCAAAGAAACTTTCATAGTATAGAGATGAATTGCGAATCTCGATCAAATACTATGAAGCTTGATAGATCATGAGTTCAATATACTCATTGAATCAGCATTTCAGCTGTCTTTTCAACAGTGATATTTTCATCATCAATGATGCAAGAAATATAATGTCTTTCTTTTGACAATCTGCAGATGATTGTCAGAATAGCGTTGTACTCGCTTGAATCAAATAAATCAATAATAAAGTTCATTGCTATGTCTTGTCATCGCTGTTCAGATATTGATAAAGATTGAAGCAAATCATTTGATTTATTTCTAGATGTCTTTGAACGTTGACAGATATAGTAGTTTCGAATATATCAATCTATCATTTTTCGCATAAATGATCAATAGTAGTTTCGCTTTATGACTTTCACAGTTCTAAGAATATCAGAATGATCAACTGATGATTGATCGTGCATCTCATGAATCAGATTCATTTGTAAAAGCTCATTGAACGAGATTCATGACTGACTATCATGATACAAGATTTCATTCTGAGTTCAACAATTCTTCAATTTGATATCTTCATATTGTGTCTCGTCTCTTGCTATTGCTTCGCGAAGTAGCGTACAATTCTCGTTGATCTCATTAATCTCAAGAATCTGTTTATAGATTGATTCACTGATGTTCTTCTTTAAATCAGCAATTTTCATTCAATTTGAAGTCAGAATAGTGATTCATTGATAGCGAACGCGCTCATCTTCTGAATCTCTGAGCACGACGTCAGCTTGACGAGTTAATGCATCGATCTTGATGTTCTGTTTGTCAGATCAATACATTATTCTGAAGTTGAAATCAGCGAGCTTCTGAACTCAACGCATCTGATGTTTGCTCAACTCTTTATCTTTCATCAACAAAGTGAGCGCTTGATAATCAATGAACATCTTAATAGAAATGTCAGTTAGCTTCAGTTCAAGTCATCAGTGTTCAAATGCTCAAATGATGATCAGAAGTTCTTTATCATATATCTCATAATTGCATTCAGCAGAAAACATGTTCTTGCTATAGAAGACAATTGAATGTAGTACTTCTTCATCATCATATTGAGAGAGAACTTCATCATTGATGTAGTCAAATGAGTCAATTTCAAGAATAGTTTCATGAGTTTGATCAAAGTGACGTAGTATAAAAGTCTCGATCATACATCTCTTCATATGATTGAAAACGATCTGACAGACTTCATTTCATTCAAATATGATCTTCTTTTGAGTGAGTCAAATTATTGAATGAACAATTTTTAAAAAGTTCTTAATGAAGCATCGATAGAAATTGCAGAAGTCAATGAAGAACTGCATCTGAGTGAGATTATTGAATGTAAATCATTCAACGACTGCTTGTATCTTTTGAGAGTTCATCTTCAGTTCTTCGATTGATATCAAGAGTTCTAGAAAGATAGTTTTCTGAACATGAAACTCGCACTTGTTGATGTCTATCTGTAGATCAGCTTCTCGTAGTCTATTCAAAATCAATCGTACATGTCACTTATGTTTCTTTAAGATCTTGCTGTAAATGATAATGTCATCTAGATAAATCTGACAAAACTAATGTAGATACTTGAACAACACGTTGTTCATATAATGTTGATAGAACGCAGATTCGTTGATTAATTTAAAAAGCATTACATGATATTTGTATGAGTCGAAAAAGATAATAAAGATAGTCAAATTCTTGCTATCTGAATGTATGCGTAGTTTGTTAAACGTGACAATGATGTTTAATCAAATCAGATACTTGCTTTCTTGTATATGAGTGAGAGTCTCGTCTATCAATGACAAAGAATAGCGATTTCGTTTGATCAAAGCATCGAGCTTTCTGTAATCGATGCAGAAACGCAGACTATCGTCTTTCTTTTCGATGAACAAAATGAGTGAAACGTATGATGCAAAGCTGAAGAAAATGAATTCTTTGTTTAAATGATCAATCAGATACTTCTTTATCTTCTAAAGCTTGTGATTGAACATCTGATATAATCTGCTTCGAGAAAGCATTTCTTCATCGATCAACTCAATTTTGTGATTATAGAAACGATGCAATGATAGCTGATTGATCATTGCTCGATCGAAGATGTCTAGATAGTCGTGATATTCAGAGAGAAGCTTGACTTTGACTTGCTTGAGAACTTCAGCGTGAGAAAGCTCATGCAGATTCACTTCTTCAGACTTGTTTTCAACTGTAGTTATGAGTCAATCGATTTTCAAGATGATAACAGCAAAGATCTTGATGTCTGATCGTTTGATTAACATTTTATATGTCGCTGTTTCTATCATTGCTATGTTCATTGAATCTGACGTCGATTTAAAGATTTTGACGTTAGTTAAAGTCGCGTCACGCTGTTTTAACTGTTCAATGAACTTCTTGTTTTGACTGAATTGAGATGTAACGAAAGTGAAAGATTTCTTCAGTATATGAGTAGAAGTCAAGCTCTTTCGTTTCGTGATTGATTTATTACTTGAGAATAGAGCAATTGATTTCTGACTAGTAGAGTTGAAATTCGAAAATTGAAGAAAATCGATTCGCATATCAATTACTAGGTCAATTTTGTTCATTCATGTTTTTTTCAAGAATCATTTGATGTTGAACTAATCGAGTGATCAACATAGAAGCTTTGTCAATCGTATGATCTTGAACAGTCAGATTCAAATAGATGACATGAGTAATGAGTTTCTTAGCATAATGATTGTCGAATTCTCGAATTGACTTCGCTTTGATCAAAGTCAGAGACTTGATTTGCAACTGATCACAAACAATCTGCGCGATCACTTCATCAATAAACGAATAGTCAGCAGCTTTGATGTCAATCAATGACTTCAATGAGTAACTAATTTCATTGTTAGAAAGTACACATTCAGTAGTCAAAGATTCAGAAGCAAAAGAATTATCTGACATGCTTATCGTTGAAGAAATTAACATATCTTTCATCGCGTCTTTGATGAAAGTCTCTAGTTTTTTGCCTCGCTATTCTCGAAAGACATTTTCTCATTCTCTTTATTCTTTGAAATGATGATTTCATGTAAACGAAGAGTGAAAGCTTAAGAAGTCAAGATGTTGATTTTGTTCTGAGAACAATTCTTGAACAAGTGACTTGAAATCTTGTAGATGTAGCAGATGATAGATGATCTCGCTGACTCAGAGATAGAAAAGATGATTGATTTAACATAATTGATTATCAAAGTTGTTTTTGCTGACAAGAGAGTAGTAGCGCGTTTGTCAGATATGACAGTGACTTTGACGATGACAGTGCGACGTTCGCTGCGAAGCTGATAATTGACTCGTTGTTTACTATTCACATCTTGAAGAAAGATCTTTAGTCGATGAAGCGAAGTGAAATCTTCAAAGCAAACTGATAGAATGTTCTGCAAGCGATTATTGATTTTATTCTGAAGATCATTCATCAGAATGCAATCATCATATTCGAAATAACTGAATAGCTTTATAAAGTCGAAGTAGAAGACATTGAAGAACTTATCTGCTTGTCTCAGAGCGTTGTATTCACGACGACACTTTCGATTCTTATCTACTTCATCGTATATTTCTTTCAGATGTTCAAATAGCTCATAGATCGAGTAGTATGAACGAGAAGAGTCATGACGACATCAAGCGTAGATGTGCTCAGCAGCATCATTTTCTAGTCTAGACAACATATAAACAATGCAGATAGTCTCATTATCAAACTGATCGACATTGACAATTAGCTTGTTGTTTATCTTGTTTCTTCAGTCTTTTCAAGTCGATTCATCTTCATCAATGAATACAGATGAATTCGAAAATTTGAAGAATTGATGATGTTCATTTTCAAATGAGATGAACTTAGTAGACATCTTTCGTCAAGTATGATTCTCAATAAAAGCATGCAACTCGATATCTTGTTAAGATAGATGATTCGTAGTAGATCGAGACTCAATAGACTGTCGAGATCAAAACTGATCAGCTGAATGCTGATTCTCTTTGAGTTTCAACATTGTCTTTTGTAGTTGAGTGTTAATTTTTTCTAGTGTGTTCATTGTCATGCAATTGATCTCTAGCTGTTTCAATCTCTGAGTATGTTTGACTTGTAGAACGATTCAGTGCTCGTTGCATTTCAAAGTCATGTCTCGTTGATCTCTTAACTCATTTAACATCTTGATGATCTCGTTCAACTGATTAAGAGCTCACTGATGTAGTTGTTCTTCAATCTTAATGTTTCATGAGATCTCGACGTTCTTAGCTTCAGTTGAAGCATCGAAAGATAGTAAAGAAATTCGTTTATTTGCAGTGCTTCTAAGTAAGCGAGCTGTTCATGACTCGATTGACTCGTTGTCACGTATCATGATGAGAAGATAAAGATAAATAGATTGTGATAATAAGAAATTTGATGATTTTGATAAATTTGAATAAATTTGATGAAAGTAATTCAAAGAATTTCTTGCGAATTTTCTGAATAAACGAAGTAGATTATTTCGTATCATCTACACGTTGATAGCAGAGTAGTTGATTAGCATTTATCTACTGTTAGAGATCAGCATAGAGCGAGTCATATGAGTGTCATTTAACTAATAAATAAATGCTAAGAAAGAAAAGTATCTACAGAAAAGAACTTGATTCTTATATGTGTGTTTCTCAGTTCTGTGCTAGACTCGAAAGAATTGATGTCTTACACATATGATGCAGAGTCTCAATGACATCACTTCTAGCTCAAATGCTCACTAGACTCGATTAGAATGAAATCAAGACGAAGAATAAACGAAGGCTAAAATTATAACAATTTGTGTCATGATGAATTGACTTATAGAAGTTAAATCAGAGACTAAAGTCAGAAACTGAGTTGAAGATCAGATCTGAGTTAACTTTGAAACTCTATGACTTTGTCAAAACATCATCTAAACTACGTCATATCTTCGACTTAATATATCATGAGTTATGTCGTGCTCAACTTGACAATGCTTGACAAACTCTTTATAGTCAATTAATTTTCTCAAGTTATTGAGAACTTCTTAATAATTAACTCTATCATAATATATATTCATTCTGTATCTGCTTAGAATATTACATTGTCATATCACTTTTATAGATTTCGTCTATTCATTTAGTAAATTCAATCATCATAGTTTTAATTATTTCAAACTTTTCTTAAAAATGACAATTTGATATTCAAGCATGATAACAGCAATGTGATTGCAACAAAGTTGAAACGATTATGTTTCAATCTTGCAAGACATCATATCAGAAAATGAATGTCACATAACTGAATTAAAAAGTAAAGAAGCAAAGAATAAATTCTCTCTTGATATTAATGAACAGCTGGCATGAGTAATGCTTCAATGTGATGAACTGCAAAAGAAACAGAAGTTAATAACTATTCAATCAAAGATTGAGATTCTGCAAGTCATTGAAACGATGAAGAGAAGTCATTAAGCTTTCACTTGAACTTTCATGAAGAACTTAAATGATCTACACATCATCTTCATAGTGTCAATGATAACAAAACAAAGTCATCATAAAATTGTTTTGCAAAAGCGAAGATCTTCAATGTCTTTGAAGAAGTATCATGATAAAATCATAAGAAAACATAAAGAGTGAATTCGTAACATCAAAATCTTATTTCAAAATATTTCTTGACATTTTGAAAGTAATGAGAAAAAGATTTTATACTGCATGATTTATCTGAAGAGTGAATCAAAGAAACTTTGATTTAATCACAAAGAGACTATGTCTGCAGTTTAGCAGATGTGATTCAATTTTATTGACTTTCTTCTGAATTTAATTGAAAACTCAATGAATCGAGACATAAATGTGACTCAGCAGTACGTGAATGCATTGCAACATTCAGATCAAATGATATGAATGTTTGCAACTCATCTGAGCACTCTGAAACATCAACTTTCGTTGTATAATAATGAGCATAAGCAAACTCATTTATTCATCAAGTTGAGATCTGAGCTGCATGTGATCATTATTAATGTGCAGTCGATTTCTATCACATGAGATGCGTTAATTGATCTTGTCGCTTGATTGAAAATAAATCTGTGAAAAGAACACATCTTGTCATTGAAATGATCTTGAGATGAGAACTTGCATGATCGAGATAAAATCAACAAAAAGACTCATTCAAAGTGAAAGAAATCTCATTGATCAACTAAACTTGATTCTTCATCAAAGACAAGCTCACACACTTCATCACATTATAGCAAGAATTTGTTCAACATAACATGTTACACATGCAATCAAAAGAATCATTACTTTACTGATTGTAAAGATGAAAAAATCAAGAATAGATCAAAAGAATTTGATGTAAATTGAGTATTTATTGATTTAATATCACATATGAATCATCTTAAGATTTCAAGAAAAGATAAACTTTTAATGAATGCTTCAAATTGTCAAGAAAAAAACAAGAAGTTCTCTTTGTAAAGATTTTTATATATAGAGAGCATGTAATTCAAGAAGATCAGAAGACAGAAACGAAGATTCATATAAATATTGATGTCAAGATGAATGTGATTAGTCAACGTTTCATCATTGAACAAAGTATGCTCTTGTTGAATGTTGATCTTTCAAGATTTATCTGAATGAATGATCAGAGTGTTTATTGTTATGACGTTTATAAGATGTGTTATCAACTGAGAGATAGCTGAGACATAGAGAAAAAAGATATAAGTATCTTCTATGCTATCAACAAGAAGAAATCTTCTCTGATTCTAAGTATGTTGAATATGCAATTCAAGCGTATTTGAATAAACATGATCACAAGAACATGACGTTTTGACATGAATGAGCATGCATTCAAGTTATTCATTGCAGAAGATTTTATGAAAGCTCTACAAGATGAGTTTACTGTATATGCTTTTATCATGATCAACATCATCAAAGAGTTAATCATTGAACATCAAGTGAAAGCAATGAATAACGTGACAAATTGTATCACAAACGCGCTTAAAACGCAGACTTTACTCATTGAATTGAAAGAATATGAAGATGTATTTTCAACAGAAAGTGTCAACAAATTGCTTTTGCATGAAAATCATGATCATGCAATTGAAATCACTGCAAAGTCATCATATGAATCATTGTATAATTTGTTAAATACAAAGTTAGCGATTCTGAGACAGTATCTAGATGATGTCTTAGCAAAAGAATGAATTAAGCACTTCATCAACTTAATTGATTAAACTGATCATTGAATCAAGTTTTTATATCTACATTCTGACTCGACTTAAGTACTCAAGTTGAATCTTCTGACTCGACTCGAATACTTGAATCAAATCTCATGACTCAACTCGATATTAATCTCGAGTCAAGTCAGAACTCGCTGACTCAATTCAACTCATTAAGCAATTGAATATGATGTTAAGAGAGCTAAATATAGAAATTTTTCCGGTTTTTCGCCTTTGTATTATCTTTTTGCATTATCTTTTTGATAGAAAGTCATAAAGAAAAACATAAAGAGAAACATGAAGAGAAACATAAAGATCATTTGATAGAGAGCTTTGATAGAGAGCTATGATAGAAAGCTATGATAGAAAGTCATGACGAGAAACTATGAAGACTGTTTGATAGAGAGTCATGAAGAAAAGTCATGAAGAAAAGCTATGATAGAGAAACATGGTAGAAAGCTATGAAGAAAAGTCATGACGAAAAACTATGAAGACTATTTGATAAAAAGTCATGATAGAGAGTCATAATAGAAAGTCATAATAAAATATCTATCTATCTATCTTCATGTCTTGACGAGTCGAATTGAGAATTTCAAGTCGATACTTGATTTCAATTCTCTGACTCAACTTAAATATTCAGATTAAACATCTTGACTCAACTTGAATACTTGAATCAAGAATTCTGACTCGAATCAAGTCTTGACGAATCGAAAACTCAACTCGATCTCAATGACTTAACTTGACGTAATCAGTCTATGACTAATGCATCTATTTTATTCATTTTCAAAAAGAACAATAGTCTTCATTTATGCATGAACTATCAAGATCTGAATAAAATCACTGTCAAAAATCATCATTCACTGTCTTTAATTAGTGAAACTCTAGACAGACTCAATAAAGTCAAGCAGTTTACTAAGTTAAATTTGAAGAATGTTTATCATCGTTTCAGAATTTAACATGAAGACGAGTCAAAAATTATGTTTCATACTCATTATGATTACTTTAAGTATATGATCATGTCGTTTGATTTAATCAATGCAGCTGTCATCTTTCAGACTTATATTAATAAGATTTTAACAAAGCTTTTAAATGACTTTTATGTTATTTATCTGAATGACATTCTAATCTTCTTCATAAAGAAGACTGATCACATAGATCTCATGAAGTAGATTCTTGAAAGATTAAGAAAGTTCAAGCTATATGCTAGCTTGAAGAAGTGTGAATTCTTCATCATTAAAGTGAACTTTCTAGAATTTGTCATATTCATCAAGAGCATTTCGATGAACTCAAGTAGAATAGACATCATCAAAACGTGACTCAGATCAAAGATGTATCAAGAAATATAAGTTTTTCTGAAATTCATCAATTTCTATTGATGTTTTATACATTACTACTCTCAGATAGCAAAGTCTTTAACAGAACTGCTAAGAAATAGTGTAAAAGATGTAAAAATAAGTTCATTCATATGATCGAGCGAAGCGAAACAAGCTTTTAATCAGCTTCGCGACGTCTTTATGAAAGCATCTATACTAAGACACTTTGACTCAGAAAGACATATACATATCAAGATCAACGCATTCAATTATGCAGTCGCGAATATTTTGTCTCAGTCAAATGACGAAGATCAGTGACATTCAATTGCATTCTAATTCAAAATGATGATAAACATTAAAAGAAACTATGAGATACATGATCAGAAGCTTTTAATCATAGTAGCGATGTTTAAACACTGATGATACTATGTGAAAGACAATTATCATACTGTTGAAGTTCTAACTGATCATAATAATCTGAAGAATTTTATAAATGTTTGAAAGTTAAATGAAAAACAAGTCAAATGAATCATGAGATTGTTGATCTGCAACTTTGAAATAGCACATAGATTAGAAAAGATAAACTCGATCAATGCGTCATCAAGATGATCTGACTATAAGAATGAGAACATTTCTGCAAATTGTTTGCTGCTTACTCTGCAGCGAAAGCTGACTAGAATAAAAAATGCTTAAATAGCTTTATATTCGTAGCGATCAGAGAACTATACTGTATATGAATGATTAACGATGTCAAGAAGATGTTTGTTCACAGTATAAGTATAAACAAATATTCAGCAGAACATGTTGAAAGCAGACTGCAAGATGAAATTCACTGATGAATATAAGTGATTAACAATGTTGAGAAGATGTTCATTCACAATGTCAGTGAATGAAGATATTCAGTGAAACATGTCAAAAGTAGATTGCAAGATGAAATTTACTGTACACAAGTGATTAATGAAGTCGAGAAAATGTTTGTTCACAATTTCAGTGAAAACATGAATACATATTCAGCTGTCACGATTTTAGCATGTGTTACTCGAAAGATGTTGGGAAAAGAGGTGTTAGGTCACTTAGATGATGTTGAACAATATTATAGATGATGATAGACGTGAGATTATCAGTGATGTTATGAGGGTTCCCCGATACGGATGATACTCAGCGTTCATGAGGTATAAGAACATCTGAATGATCTCTTTCTTTTCTTTCTTCTTCGTGCAACATCTTGTATCTAAAATCTAGTTATTAGAATTTCATTCTGATTTCATTCAGCTCTCAGTCCGTGACATTACGTTGCATCTCACTACATCATGAGTCAATTCGAGAATATCAGCAACATTCTGTCGTCGACATCTCTAGCCTCGATCAACGAATTCATCACTGTCGCTCAGTTTCGAACCCACGTCAACAATGCTCTCGAAGCGTGATACACTTTCCTGATTGAACTTCAAACTTGGTTCAACGACATCATCACTCAGTATATCAACTGAGTCTCAGTCTGTCAACAAGAACATGAGCAAACTCAGGTTGAACTTAAGCAGTCTCAGGCCAATAATGAAACCTTGTCAGAAATGATTCAAGAACTCAAGAGCATGAGCAGAATCAATATCAAATCAGAGAAATATTCGAACTCAGAACTCTATATCGAAGAGCGAGAAAACAAGCTAAATCAGTTCATCTTCGAACTGATCAGCAAGCTGAAGTTGAACGCGAATCGTTATTCAACTTCCGAGTCTCGCCTTCTGTATGAGTACAGTCGCTTATCGAGAAACGCTGTCGCTCAAGCGTTGTCGCGTATGACTGCTCAGCATGACAAGCTAGTCACGATTGAGCAATTAGTTGCCTTGTTAAGACAAGCCTTCGATGATTCAGACAAGCAAGAAATCGCTCAGCGATTCATTTCAGTTCTAAGAATGCAAAATCGCATCTTCATCGAATATCTGTTCGATTTTCAGCAGCACATTGATGCAATCGAATATGACGTCGTAACTCAAAAATTCAATCTGAAGAATGAACTATTCAGCGAGCTCAAAGCTCTATTGATTCAGATGAATGTCAGCAGCCTGAACTATGAGCAGTTGATTATCAAATGTCAGCAATTGAATAGTCGATATCGCGTCACAGTACAGAATCTTCTCAAGCCAAAAGCAGTGATTCATCCTGTCTCTGTGATTTCTACAGTCTTCGCGTACCTCGTCAAATATGCGACACCTTCGACAGGCTCGAAAGCTACGATCTCGGACCCGAGGAATCTCATGAACTTATCGATCGTCAACATGAAGAAACGAGACTCACTGATTCTCGAGAAGCATCAGCATCGCATGATCAATCATCTGTGCCTATACTGCGATAAGTCTGAGCATCAGGCTGCGACCTGCAATTCAAAGCCCAAGATTCAGCTACGAGTCGTCTCATTATTCGCCTTCGCAATCTCTATCGACAATCTCGCTTCCGATACTTCTCTCGCCTTGGGAAAAGCCTAGTCTCTGCGTACAGTCGCTCGCAGAGACAATCGAACAGTCTGAAAATCTCTGCACTCTCAGTTAGCTCGATTCATCAATTAGAAAAGAAGATGAACAATGATCATCTCGTGCTCTCAGATAATCTAGAAAGCAATAAAATCAATGTCAATCTTTCTGTTTTGATTGATATCAACGTCATCGATTATGCATTTATTGATGACTCTTTCGCGCAAAGACATTTTCTGCTCTGTTTTTCTTTGTCTGAAATCTGTATTCTTCAGAGATTTGATGATCAATCAGTCATATTCGATTCAATCACTCATTACGCTCTTGTCAAACTTCAAGTTTCAAGCGAAGAGCTTGAAGAAATCTTCTTCTATGTCACTCAACTTTCGTAATTCTCAGTTGTTCTAGATCTGCTCTGATTAAAAAGTCATAAAGCAATTATAGATCTGCGTCATAATCAGCTCATCTTTGAATCTCAAGTCAACTCAGAACTCGTACTCGAAACTCTCTCGAGCATCTCGATCTCGACTGTGTCAGTATCAGTCTCTTCAACATCTTCGTTTTCAAAACATCTGAAGATCTACGCTATAAATAGTGCTTCGTTTCTGCGACTCGCTAGAAAAAAGAATCATGATCTGTTTGTCATATTCATGAGAGATATCGACAAAGCTCTGAAAATCACGTCTTTCGTTGACTCTGTCACGCTATTGCTCCTCGAATATCACGACTTTCTAGATGTTTTCTCTCGCGAATTGACGAACATTCTATCTGAACGACGTCTCTATGATCATAAAATTCAGCTGCAGAAGAACAAAACTTCTATCTTCGAGCCTTTATATGACATGTCTCAAGATGAGCTTCGAATACTAAAGAAATATCTGAAGAATAATTTGATCAAAGACTTTATTCAAGTCAGCTCTTTTCTCGCGATCTCTTCGATACTCTTTGTTAAAAAATCAAGCGAAGAACTCAGATTTTGCGTGAATTATCGAAGTCTGAACGTCATGACAGTTAAGAATCGATACTCGTTATCTTTCATTCGAGAAACTCTAGATTGGCTGACTAAGATCAAGTACTACATCAAGTTAGATATCATTGCAGTCTTTAATAAACTGCGAATGACTTATGAAGACGAGTGAAAGATCGCTTTCCGAACACGTTATGACTTATACGAGTACAACGTTTTGCCCTTCGAACTCACAAACGAACCGTCATCATTTCAGAACTTCATTAATGACACTCTGCATGACTTCTTGAACGTTTTCTGCATCGCGTACATGAATGATATCTTGATCTATAGCAACAGCAAAAAGAAGCATACTCAGCATGTTCATCAGATACTGAAGCGACTTAGAGTCGTCGAACTACAGATAAATATCGAGAAATGCAAATTTTCAGTTATCGAGATCAAGTATTTGAGTCTAATAATCATCATTCACGAAATCAAAATGAATTCTGAGAAGATCAATGTCATCATGAATTGAGCTGCATCTCGAGACGTCAAAGATGTTCAGAGCTTTCTGAGCTTCGTCAACTTCTATAGACGATTTATTAAGAAGTTTTCCAAGCTGATCGATTCGTTGACTGTCTTAATCAGAAAAGATCAGTCATTTAATTGAACTCAGAAGTGTCAATTCGCCTTCGATTGACTTAAGCAGACGTTCATCACTGCCTCTATCTTAATGCACTATAACTCGAATCTACTCGTGACTGTGAAAATCGATGCCTTCGACTATGTTGTGATCGAAGTCATGTCTCAGCGAGATGATAACGAGCAGTTAAGATCTGTGATCTATTTCTCTTTCAAAATGCTATTCGCAGAATGCAACTACGAGATTTATGACAAGAAACTTCTAGCTATAATCAGAGCTTTTGAGAAATGAAGACTCGAACTGAAAGGCACGTTAGATCTCGTTGAGGTCATTTTCGATCACAAGAATCTAGAATATTTCATGTCAATCAAGCTGCTTAGTCGAAGACAAGCCAGATGATCAGAATTTCTCTCTCGATTTAACTTCAAAATCGTGTATCGTTTGAATGAATTGAACACTCGAGTCGATGCACTCACGCGTCGATCAGAAGATCTTCTCTTGAACGAGAGAAATAGTCGTCGAGAACATCAGTGACAGATCGTGCTAAAATCAAAAAATCTGGAAATTCAAGTCTTAATCAATGTTCTCGACGATAGTGACTCTGAAGCATTCGAATCAAGTGACTCGAAGAGCGAATCAGTGATTTCTGAGCAGTCTGAACCATCAGAGAAAATGTCTATGAATGAGCTAGAAGAACAACTCTTCGCAGTCTATTTCAATGATGAATGAGTACAGATCGTGATAACTGCGTTAAGAGATGATCAACGAAAGCTTAAAGAATTTTCGTTAGCGAAATGTATGCTGCGAAGTGATCGAGTCTACTATAGAGATAGACTATTGATATCCGAAGATGAGAAACTGCGACTACGTCTGCTTCAGTTAAGTCATGACACGCCTATTGCGAATCATTCAGAAAGAGTCAAGATCTACGAAATACTCAGTCGTCATTATTACTGATTCGGAATGATCAAGACAGTAGCTCGCTTCGTACGCAATTGTCATCTATGCTCTCGAATGAAGATCTCTAGAGAAAAATATCAGGAAGCTTTGAAGCCTCTTGATGTACTCAATCGTCGCTGAAAAGACATAGTCATGAATTTCATCATGACAGTATCTGAAAGTAAGAATCTGAACGAAAATTCGACAATCAATATTCTGATAGTCGTGAACAGACTATCTAA
>JAABUI010000331.1_pt1 | contig 43941 bp, 50 predicted proteins | sample 5559111 | NCBI WGS metagenome assembly JAABUI01 (sample SAMN10711870, study PRJNA513365) | rock metagenome | isolation source: Antarctica rocks | place: Antarctica: Victoria Land, Buttleship Promontory | reverse complement strand
TTCAGGAATCGCGGGCTATCCTTGGTGCGATCTCACCGAACCGAAAGAGAAAGTGGGCGACTGCACTGAAGGAGCAGCCGGACGATGTGTTCATGCGAGAGATACGGCGGGCAATGATTGAACTCCGTGGGACATGAGATAAATCGTCGCTATTTCACCGTCGCCATTGTGAATGAGATCTCAACGACTCGGGGGCTTTACAGCAGTCCACCAAATGAGCTCGCCAAACATCTCAATCAGTCTACGCTCTTGAGATCTATAAACGAGCGATGTTTTATCGACTTCGAATACGCTACATACACTGACGGAGACAAAGGGTTCGTGTGGCCAAAGACAAACGAGCGCTGCAAGAGATGTCACCGAATAAGAAGCGAAAACGAATCGAGGCTTTGAGTGAAGGATGCAGGGTCAAAGAGAGTCTCCAACGATAGCCCGGAATAGCTACGTCTCTTGAAAGAATTTACTGGTCACTTTGACCCGGGTCGTGCTCTTCGTGTCGACAACAAGGCTCGAGGCCCGTGACAAATTCGTATTGGCCGCGGTGGAAAGGATGATCGACTCCGAGCTTGACTGCGATAGGTTGAGGAGTGCTATCTAAAGGAGCAATGCCCCTATCTGGCGCCGAGATGCGGCCAGGCATCACGAGTATGCCTTGAACAAAGCCACCCAAACAGACACTGACGTGGCTTCCCCTGGACGCGGGTATAAGTAGCCAGTGGATCCCCTGAGACACCCGTCGCTCACCAACGTCTCTTTCTATCTTCCTTGTCCGCACTTTCGTTGCACCGTCCCTCGCCTTGGTGATAGCATTGTAGCAACATGACCTCCAAAGCCATTGATATCCAGAACTGGAATACAGGCTTGGATCAGTTCCGCCTGGCTTCCTCTCTTAGCGACAACAACACCATGTTCCCTGGTCATCAAGGCGTTGTCTGTGTCTCCTTGAGGGAGGTTTCATCTATACTGGGCGCGAGCGCACAATCATACCCAGACCTGCCGGAGTCTCCTATTCGTTTCAAGTCCAGACATAAGAATGTGCGCTAGCCTGTTACGGCCACACAGAACTACCCCACTTATGACGTCGAGACCAAACGTCGCCAGCGGCCGCTTTCGGAGCATTTGGGTGGTTATCCTCCAAATATACAACCTACCTTGTTTCTTTCAAATTCTCTCTCCCTCGAGTGTTTTTACCAAGTGCAATGGCAGGACGAGATCGAGGTGGTCATGGTCGCGGCGATCGTGGAAGGGGTGGTAGCGATCGAGGCCGTGGCCGTGGTGACGACGGAGGTTTTCGAGGCGGGCGAGGTGGAGGACGCGGTGGAGGGACTGTGCAGGTTTATTCGTCAGTGCTCTATTGGGACTTTGCAGAAGCTCCGTGACTAAATTGTCATACAAGACCCCCAGGTCACATCATTCCCGCTCCCAGTGCCGAGGCTACAAGAATAGAGGATTTCTACCAGAAGAACATCTCATCCGGCGGCCCGCTAGATGCCGCTCGGCTAGGACTTAGTGATAATTTTCCTCGCCGGCCAGGCTATGGGACGAGAGGGCAGAAAGTTGTGCTGTGGACCAATTATTTCGAGCTCTTGCCGGCACCCAACCTCGTGCTCTATCGCCATCACGTTAGCGTGTCACCAGCTGCGACCGGTAGAAAACTTACCCAGATCGTAAGACTGCTGTTGGAAGCCCCTGGATATGTGGAATTCCGGGATGATATAGTTACCGATTTCAAATCCACATTGATCTCTCGTCGGAAGCTCAGTAGTGGCGAGGTGAAAACTGTGATTCCATACCGAGCCGAAGGGGAAGATGAGCCGCGAAACAATGCATCGAGCTACACGGTACACGTTGAAGACACGGGCACTCTCACTGTCGCTGAGCTTACAGATTTTCTAACCTCTACCAACGTGAATGCGGTTTCTTCAAACAAGCTTCCGATTATTCAGGCTCTAAATATACTGGTAAGTCACTACGCAAAGTCCTCTACTGCGATTGCCACCATTGGAAGCAGTAAAGCCTTTGCTTTGGGTCAAGGCTCCGATAGAGGCGATCTTGGAGCAGGTCTCATTGCTCTCAGAGGATTTTTCTCAAGCATACGAGTCGCGGCCAGCCGTATCCTGGTAAACGTCAACGTCAGTCACGGAGCCTTCTATGATCCAATCCTTTTGAACCAGTTGATTGAGAAGTACGGCCGGGAACAACACTTCAACCTATTCAAGGTGGAGTCCTTCATCAAAAGAGTCCGGGTTAGAACAACCCATTTGAAGGAGAAGATAAACAGAGCTGGCCAGGTCATCCCGAGAGTCAAAACTGTATTCGGACTAGCTACCAAGAATGATGGCCATGGTCTAGAACATCCACCGCGGGTGCAAAAGCACGGTGCAAATGTAAAAGAAGTAGAGTTCTTCCTGAGTGACTCTCCTCTAGCGACTGGAAGCTCGTCTGCGGCGCGTGGTGCGGCGACGGATCAATCAAGTAAATCTAGCGGTAAGAAAGGTAAAGGCAAGAAAGGGGGGCCATCTGAAAATAAACCGACTCAACCAGGTTCAAGTACTTCCCAGGGTAGGTATATAAGCGTTTACGATTTCTTCAAAAGCGGTACGTACTTCTGTACAATCCACTCAATTCTTCACTCTGTGATATGCTTATACTGCAGGTAGTCCACAACAGGGTGATAGCGAACCCCAACATACCCGTTGTTAACGTTGGAAATCGTGAAAACCCGAGCTACCTACCAGCAGAGGTCTGTGTTATTATGCCTGGACAAAACTCAAATTCGAAGCTCGATCCAAATCAGACGCAGCAGATGATTCGATTCGCCGTTCGTAAGCCTTGGGACAATGCTGGCTCCATTACAATGAACGGTCCCAGGACAGTGGGTCTTCTGCCACAAGATAATGCCACTCTGAGTCGATTCGGTGTTTCTATTCCTCCAAATCTGATCACAGTCCCTGGGCGCGTCCTGCCAACCCCATCTGTCCGGTATAAAAAGGAGGTACAAGCTAATGTCAGATTTGGGAGCTGGAACATGGAAAACTACAAGCTCAACTCTGCAGCGAACTTACCCCGGTGGTCGTATCTAATCATTTCTATGGGCGGCTCGAATGAATATAATATGGCTAGCTTACAGCCCACTATGGCTAAATTCTACAAAGCACTGCAAGATGTGGGCATAACAGCTGCCGCTCCGCTAAGGGGGAAGGAAGCCGCGATTAATGGTCCCGACGACCCAACACTCGAAGCCAATCTGAAAAACCCTTTTGGACTCCTACTTGTTGTTCTGCCAAGGGCAGATAGGCAACTTTACAATCGCATCAAATTCATCGGGGATGTTAAACTCGGTACCCACACGATATGCGTTGTAGGTTCGAAATTTGTGAAGGGAAGCGACCAGTATAACGCCAATGTCGCTCTCAAATTCAACCTGAAGCTAGGCGGCATCAATCAATTAGTCCACACTACAAACCTGGGCATCATCAACGAAGAGAAAACCATGGTGATCGGTATCGACGTGACGCACCCATCTCCAGGATCCGCATCAAACGCACCCAGCGTCGCTGCTGTCGTAGCCAGCGTCGACCGCTGGCTCGGCCAATGGCCCGCCGACCTGCGCATCCAAGAGTCCCGGAAGGAAATGGTTACCGAACTCGACAGCATGATCGCCTCGCGCCTCAGCCTCTGGAAAACCCGAGGCAAACACGCTTCCCTCCCCGAAAACCTCCTCATCTACCGGGACGGTGTCTCCGAAGGGCAATACGACATCGTCATCGACACCGAGCTTCCCCTGATTCGCAAAGCCTGCGCCGATATATACTCTGCCACCGACACGAAGAAGGGGTTTCCAAAAATCACCATCATTATTGTGGGCAAGCGCCACCATACGCGCTTCTATCCCACAAAGGAAGCCGACGCCGATCGCTCGGGCAACCCCAAAAACGGCACCTGCGTCGATCGGGGCGTCACCGAGCCCCGTAATTGGGACTTCTTCATACAAGCCCATACCGCCATCCAAGGCACGGCACGCCCAGCCCACTACTACATCGTGCTGGATGAGATCTTCACCAAGCGCAAGGTCGCTCCGCCGCACCAGAACGCCGCGGATGTGCTTGAGGACCTGACACACAGTATGTGCTACTTGTTCGGACGCGCGACCAAGGCCGTGAGTATTTGCCCGCCGGCGTATTATGCAGATATTATATGCGAGAGGGCGCGGTGCTATCTGAGTGGGCTGTTTGATATGGCGACGCCGAGTGCGACGCCCGCGCAGAGTGTAGTGGGAGAGGGGGTGTTAGGGGAGCCGAGGGCAGAGGATGTGCTGATTCATCCGAATTTGAGGAATACGATGTTTTATATCTAGGTTTGGGACGTGGGGGCGGTGGGTCATGATTAGATGACGGTTGCGGTTGGGCATTTCAGTTTCAAGGCGTGGGTAATGATTTAATGTACAGTCGTTTATGGGTGGCTTGCAAGTGGAGGGTTGGATCATACTTATGAGGCTGTAGATGATGCTGATTCAACCCATCCGTCTCTTGCAGCCACATAATGGCCGCGGCACAGGTATCCTTACGTGTGCGCTCTCCGCAGTACATAACCCACAAATTCACTGACGGGTTACTAGCCTCTGGATTGCTGAGTTGATATGACTCATTAAACCCTCAAATCAAGCTGGGGAACTCCAACATTTGGGCTATCTATTTGGTAGTATATGATTTATAATTCCCCAATCAATATTTGGTATGCCAGCCCTCCGCTTTAATGACAGCTGCACATCTGCGTGGCATACTGGATATTAGCCCCTCCATTACCTTCTCCCGTAGATTCGCCCACGCCTTCTGTAAAATCTGGAACAGCTGGGTTTCAGCTTCATCCCCTTTACCCTTCAGCGAATCCAGATCCGGATAAACTTTGTAGGCCTCCTTCTTTAGTAGGGCCCAGAGATTTTCGATTGGGTTCAAATCGGGGCTGTACGGAGGTCACTCCATGACCTCTATACCATTTTCCTGAAACCAAAGCTTCGATTTTCTGACTCTATGTATCGGAGCATTATCCTGCATGAACACCAGTCCTGGCTTCCATATGCCAGCCAGATTGTGATCCAGAATCTGAATATAGGAGGCTGCTGAATAGCCGTGTTTTTTGGATTCGAAGTCTCGATCGAGCAGGTATAAATCCGATCTTCCAGAACCCCAAAAAGCTCCCCAAACCATAATGAAAAAGGCCTTTCCATTGGGAATTTCCATTACTTTATCTCTATCCCATTTCTGTTTGGGAGTCTCAAACACCCATTCTCGTGTTTTACCTGATCCTCGAGCCACGAATGCCTCGTCCGACCAAATGACTTTCCTTCATTGATTCACAGTTCAATCTTTATGTTTTTTAGCCCATTTTAACCGAATCAAAGCAGCTTCAGGTGTTAATTTCGGTCGCTTAAGAGCTAGCCAGTGAGAAATTCCGTGAGCTCGTAGTGTCGCGTTGAGAGTTCTCGCGTTCAAATCGATCCCGGTGTTCGTTTTCAGCTGTCTTCAGGTGATTTTGGGCTTCGATCGTAACTGACGTAACAGTATTCTAGCTGCTCGGGGGGTAATTGATATGGGCCTTCCTGATCTGGGTTCATTGACTCCGGAGGATGTTGTTTGAAGCCTCCCCAAAACGCTCTGAACGGTGGTTCGGGGAACGTTCAAATTCCGTCCTATTTGGGTGGGTTTTAGGCCTAATTTAGCTTGTCCTGATATTTCACCTTTGGTGAGCAAAGAAAGCTCCTTTCTAGAAGTCTTATTACCAGAAATTGGAGTTAACGGAGCCCTTCTGAGCATTGTGGATGCAGTTGAAGAAGGTGGATTGTTTTGAAGGTACGCGATTTTACGTGTTTTCGTGATCTAGCCGAACACTTAGTGCGGGGTACTGTAGCTCCTCAAAGATTGTTCGACGCGTTTGCTCCTCCGCCTGTTCACGAAGCCTGCGCTCTTCTCTAAGCTCTTCTCGAATCTGCTTCAGCTCATCGTGCACACGGGCGACGTTCGAAAGAACAGAAGGCCCAAAGCCAACAGTATCTCACTCCGTCGGAAGAGAAAGCCCTCGAAAAGTTTTTGAAACTAATATCTGACCTCGGAAATCCTGTGCGAATAAAGTTTTTACCTTCACTAGCCTTTAGTATCGCCCGCCAGCGTTCCACGACGAACAAAGCGATCAAGCCTCCGGGCAAGAACTGGGCTCAGGGCCTCGAGAAGCGTCATCCAGCACTCAAATCAAGAAGAGTGAGGGCGATAGACTGGAAACGTCACAAGACCAACATCTATGATAAGATAAAGCACTGGTTTGAGGTAATCGGAAAGGTGGTACAAGATCCGGCTATTGTGCCAGAGAATGTCTACAACATGGACGAGACTGGAGTCATATTATGCATGCTTGGCTCCGTCAAAGTCCTTGTAGGTAAGGACGATCCGCGAGATTATAGAGGCGCGGGTGTTAAGCGGACGATGGTGACTGCCATCGAGTGCATAAGTGCGAACGGTAGGTCTTTATTACCAATGATTATCTGGCCAGCCACTACCCATCGAAGCAATTGAACCACGTTCCCTACCCCTGGATGGCACTATGCGTGCTCTGAATCTGGATACACCGACTCTAAGATTAGCTTGGAGTGGCTTAAGCGTGTGTTTGATCCCCAAACCAAAGGACAGGCTAATCAGAAACCACGGGTGCTGATTTGTGACGGCTTCGGGACGTACGAGACTCTCGAAATCTTAGAGTTTTGTTTCGAAATCAACATAATCCTCTGTCGTCTCCCCTCTCACACCTCTCACAAGCTCCAGCCCTGTGACGTCGGAGTCTTTGCTCCCTTGAAGGCAGCCTATCGTGACCAAGCTGAACGACTATATCGAGGAGGTGCAAATACAGTCGGCAAGGAGCATTTCATATCTCTGTACAGCCCTGCAAGGGAAAGGGCGTTCACGAAGAGGAACATCACCGCCGCATGGGCTGCGAGTGGTTTATCTCCGTTCAACCCAGACAGAGTACTCAGAGCTACACCGAAGCCCCCCACTCAATCAACCGTTCTGAAAGCCGATGAGATGAAGGTGGGTTCTTGCCTCTAAGACGAAGTACTACAAACGCCTGTGACGCCACTGTCAGCAGAGGCTCTTACGTCGCTGCATAATCTGATCAAACAGGATGATTATACGCTTAATGAAACGAGTATACAGCGCCCACAGAGGCATGTACAGAAGCTTGCCAATGCTGCCCAAATATCCTTTGCCGAACGTGCCCTCCTCCATGATCAAAATCAATTCTTGACCAGAATGAACAACGAAGCCAAAGTTCGCCGATCGACCAAGTCAGTAGTACTAGGGAAGGCGAAGGTGATGAGCCATGAGGACATCGAGGAGGCACGAGCAAAGCGTGCTGCGAAAGAGGTCATAAAGGGCAAGGGAAAACGTGGTCGGAAGCGTAAGAGTGCTGCGCTAGAGGTAGGTGAGCCAGAGCCAGAGCCAGAAGTGGCGCGGATGATCGAAGCGCCAGAGCCATGGAGGGCACCAGTGGCGCGGATGATCTAAAGCGCAGGTTGCGGAGGATTGGATTGCTGCAAAAGGAACAGAAAATCATTGCTCTATTCTTCAGTTCGAATGGTTTTCTTGAGGCAGGCTCGCGCAGGCATCGTGACTATTTACTGTACATTAGAGTTAGTCTTCGTCGTATTCTCGGCGCAATGGAAGGGATGAACCACCGCTTGCTAGTTATCAGCGAGTAGCCTTCATGCGCATCTAGGACGAGCATTCAGTCACCCGCTCTTCTCCAAAAGTCACCATCATTGTCAATGTCATAATCATGATCCCAATCATCTTCGATATCACTGAAAGACCTGTCAGTGCCCCACTCTTCCACATATTCTGTTTCACTGATTGTCCATCCGTGACTCTCCATTTTCCTTCTTATATAACCACTCGGGCCGTCCTTATACACCCTAACAATGATCTCTTGTAGGGAAGAAATGGCTCTAAAGCGAGTATCAACCAGCTTTAAGGCCTCAGTAACGATCTTGGGGTTGTCTAGTGCGTCGAGCTTAAGCTTCATGGCATTTGTGCTATACAGGGACGTCGTGAGCATTCTTAAATTGGCGCAGCCGCTCTAGATGTTCGCGAGGATGCCGATGCTACCCTCCTCGAGGGCGACATCTCCCGGATCTAAATAGAGGAATTTCGGAAAGTTGACACAGACATGTCGGATACAGTCTGCGTTGTTACGGCCGATTGTCCCGAGAAACGAGGCTACGTCCTCAGGGGTGGCCATGGTAAAATCGAAGCGATTCTGAGCGTAGAAAAGCGAGCTTGCTTCGCGGTGGACAGTCTTGTTCATGCGGAGGAGCTCAGGTGTGAGCTCCTATCGTTTAGTATGAAACTGTCGAAGATGGACGGAAGGATGAGATGTAGGATAAGATAGGACGAGGGGTGATTGATATAAGTGCGCTAAAATATCGCAGCAGCAACCATTCCTATTTTAGTCTTTCAAGACTTGCTTACCCTGATAGCCTGAGGCACAAGCCGAGGACCATCATCTCCCACGCGAGCTCACCTCCCTCAACACTAAATAATCTAACAACCAAACTCAGACGAACGAAGCTAACCAGCCTCAGTCATGACATGCGCTGACCCCTTCCTCCAACTCGACGACCAGAGCTTTGCTCTGCAGCTTCAACTCGAAGAGTTCGAAGCTCAGCGCGAGCTTCAATCCGGCAAATGGACTGAAGATAATCCTCCGGATTTTGCATTAGCATTCGATGACTTCGAGGCCGAGCTGAAGAAGGCAATTGTTCTGGTCGAGGATCTGAAGTTTGCTCACAGCATTGCTAAAGCAGTTGATTCTGATGCCGTGGTCATCGAAGAATCAAGGGTGGAGGAGAAACAGTCTGTTCAAGATCGAGACTTCGCCCTAAGCTTGAATGAAGATGAAAATCTGCCATCCCAGGATGTCACCGATTTGCCGGAGATGTCTCGCCTCGGAGCGGAGTGGGTTGACTGGGATCATGTCCTGCGAGCTACAGAAGCTTCGACTTTCAGCAACGAGTCCTGTAGCACCGTTGCAGGCCCTTCCACCCATTACACTCTCCGCCAGAAAGCTGTCTTTGAGCACTTGCCCCAACTCAAAGTTGAATGCAGTGTCTGTGGAGAGTCCGTTCATCCTCATTTCACTGTGCGTTTGATATGCAGTGATGTATATTGCAAGCCGTGCCTCAAGTCCTTCTTCCTGCGCGTTGCCAAGGACGAAAGCCTTTTCCCACCAAAATGTCACCGCCAACCGATTGACATCTCGACCATCGAAGCAGATTTCTCAGTCGAAGAGTTGACTGCCTATCGAAGTGCTGAGCTGGAATTTACCAGCACCGATAGAGTCTACTGCGCTGACCCGGAGTGCGCCAAGTTTATTCCCATGCCGCAACGAACCCACGATTATGCTTCCTGTGAGGCCTGTAGTGCTGGAACTTGTATGCACTGCAAAGCACTAGCACATGATGGGGGTTGTCCAGCAGATGAAGCAAGGCAGAGCCTCATCAATTTCGCGGATGAGCAAGGCTGGAAACCTTGTTTTGGATGCGGTGAAATGGTGTTTCGGTATGAGGGCTGTGACCACATGACGTGAGTGATACCTACTGCTACCCGTTGTGCAAGTAAGAACTGATCAAATTACAGTTGTAGATGCAGTGCCGAGTTCTGCTACAGATGTGGTGTAAAGTGGAAGGAATGCCTATGTGGCGACTGGGTGCCGGAACTACTCAATCGAAGAGCTCAGCTGATTGTTGACAGAGAGGCACCATGGCCCTTGGCACCTGCTATTCGTCAACAGCGCGTGGTGGCTATGGAACAGGAGCTGCAAACAAACCATGAGTGCAACCACAGTGGCAAGTTCACTAAACTTGAAGGATCGCGCCGCGGCAAGGTCTGCGAGATGTGTGGCACGAGACATCGCAAGTACATCTTGTCTTGCAAACGTTGCCATATGCTGGCCTGCGAAGACTGTCGACGCCACAGACTGTAGGCCCTCGAATCTGTTGTTATCGAGGAAACGGCCCCATCAAATCAGGCATCCTTCAGACAAAGCATTCTCCGCATGATCTCTACACGGCATTGAGGCCTGAAAGAATGCTATAAACGGTTATACAGCGGGCGAATTTGGGAACGATGATGGATGTTTGGACCGAAGTCTTTGGACATCAAGAGTCATGAGTTGTTGTAACGTCATAGGACAAAGCAGGCGTTTTTTTCAATCTTTTCATCATAAAGCCAATTGCAACGGGGCGGGTGAGCTCGTACGTCTGGTTGCCTTCTTCCCATCTTAGTTGCTACATCTTCAACCTCTGATTCCTGAAATGTACCCTCTTAAATCTCAAGAGCACATCACATTTGAATGCTTCCACACTCCTGGTTTCTGAGGGGCCAATGCTCTCAGGGTGGGTTTCCCGTCCAAAACCACTTTAAGACAATGTCAAAGTGACTGCACGGCTCCAACACCTTTCTCGATATCTTCTCCCAGCGGTTCACCTGAAAAATCCAAACGGCTAGCCCAACATCGTCGCGTGCCAGGCAGCAGAATTCCCAACAGTGTGAACGCGTCGCCGAGCAGGCCCACAGTCTATTCGAAGCAGGTGACCCCTCTTTTCAGGTTCAGCTCCACCAACCCTATTGCCAAATTTTGTATCACTACCGAGGTTCTCAGCGGATCTCGCGCATCCTGGATACAACACAAAATGGAAGACTTTAGATAACTTCTTCCCCTTTCTATTTCATCTCATGCCCTGCGCAGCTCGTGCGAAATAAGTTTCAGGCAAAAACATTTAATAATCGAGGCTACATTACTAAATTTTGTTGAGGTTCAACGTTCGATAATACGGATGGGGAGGGATTTTCTCGGTGCAGATATAGTGTTATATTCTTACTAAATCTCAACCTAGAAGTTGCTTGCTTCTACCATCAGGAAACACAACGCTGTACTTTCCCAATGCTGCAATTTGAGGTAAATCGTCTTCTGTCATTTGATCTGTTCTAAACCTCTCTATTGCACCCGTCTCGATGGCCGAATGTATTTCCGGATGCCGAAGTTCTACAAACACGGATTGATTTAAAAGAGATAAGACAGTTGTTTGAGGGCAACTCACTGTGTTTCTCCAACTCCCTTTCGAAATTCCTATCTGATTCTAGCTTCTTCTCGAGGCTCTCATTTTCGTACATCTTTTTGATAACCTTCGCAGTGATATCCACCATAGCCTGCGGCGTGTCAATGTACTCATGACCCATACCCAAACTACCCTTGTGCTTTACCAGAAAGACATCCCCCCTAAAAAAGAGTCGTTCCGTTGGTGGGTCAGATTTAATAACGTCTTTGCAGGCCTGATTGACTGGCAGCTTGGAGGAAGTGGTATAGTAAAGACAATAGTTCCCCCAAGTGTCCGGGTTTTCAGATTGTAACCATTCATTGCTTGGGGTATTGCCAACGTGGAAGTCGGCGAAATCTCGTTCTAGGAAGGCGGGCTCCAGCCATGGCCTTAAGTCTGGGAGATAGTCATAGAAGTCGACCGAGCCATCTCCTTCAGATCTTTGTTTGATACTGTATGATACAAGCCGAGCTGAGGTACCATCGGCAGGAAAATTAAGAGCGCTTCGCTGAACGGCACTATCTGAGTTGCCAACATCCATCATTCGTGACTTCTATTGTACTGTATCGTACTGTACTGTGGTTGGTAGGAAAGGAGTAGGTTATCGATGAATAACACCGTGAGTCTACCGGAAACTGTGAGCAGGATTCTAATAAGAGACATGTAGTATGCAGGCGTACGTAGAAAGGAGTAGAAAATCAGGATCAATGCTGTGCTGTCAATGCTAGGTGGATATACGGAGTTGAGCGTAGCAAGTGCAGGGAGAGCGGGTTTCAGTGTAAGCTAATCTAGAGTAGTATTGAGCTGATGCATGACGTGATAGTAGTGAGCTTCTGCCTGAGGATTGCATAATGCAGGCTTTAGTCGTAAACAGTACTAGCGTATCTTGCAAAATGTGGATAACAGATAATCATTCAGTGTTCAAGCCTGAAACAAATTTCGCAGTTTACTGTACAAGGTTAACGCTCTCTTTGTAAATTGTACGTTGCAGCCATAAGAGTCAGAAGATCAATGATAGTTAGGTAAACAATCCTTCCGATTAGCTATCGGTAGCATTAGACGTTGACGTTGGCGCTGATCTGGTGTCCGCTCGCTGACGGTCAAGGCCACACTTAGTGCAGTTTAGCCTTGCGTCAGCCACAGTCCTGAACAGTCAGAAGCTTGGCAAATAATTACATAAGTGAAATTACATCGTAATTAACTTGATCAGAAACCACGGGTTCTCATATGCGACGGCTTTGGGACACACGAGACGCTCGAGATCCTGGAGTATTGCTTTGAAAATAATATTATCCTATGTCGTTTCCCTCTCACACCTCCCACAAGCTTCAAGCCTGTGACGTCGGAGTCTTTGCCACCTTAAAGGCAGTCTATCGCGATCAGGTTGAAATCGGGGTCGCCAGCTCGTGAACTTCGACGGGCCGAACGGATACTTCCCGAAATCGTTCACAAGCGCGAATATGGATGGCAGCAACGGCCGTGAGAGACATCAGATGGTACACAGCGAGATCGACGTGGAAGGGTACAATGAGGGTGGTCCTACGAGGACACCATTGGCTACAAGCCGCGCACAGAGCCTCTACACTCAGCACCCAACGATCGACTTTGACGACTTGAGTTGGCCAAGTAGGTAGATCTGCTGGCGTGAAATTACAGGCTAACTAACAGATCCAAGGTCGAGGAACACTTCAGAGGAAGGAGGCGATCGAGAAGGAAAAGAAAGAACGCCTGGCCAAGCTGTCGGGCGCTGTAAGGACGATTCTGGAATGCGTGGGCGAGGACCCCGACCGAGAGGGCCTGCTTGATACTCCAGAGCGCTATGCGAAGGCCATGCTCTTCTTCACAAAGGGCTACGAAGAGAACCTGTGCGCCATCGTGAACGGCGCCGTGTTTCACGAAGACTACGATGAGATGGTAATCGTGAAAGACATTGAGTTCTTTTCGCTTTGCGAGCACCACCTCGTGCCATTCTCTGGGAAGGTATGATTAGCGACCCTGTTCCTAGTCTATTGCAGGCTAACAACGCCAGATGCACATCGGATACGTCCCCAACCGCCGAGTAATTGGCCTCTCCAAGATCGCTAGAATAGTCGAAATGTTCTCGCGGCGACTTCAAGTCCAGGAACGGCTCACAAAGCAGATCGCCCTGGCCCTCTCCGAAATGCTTCAGCCGCAAGGCGTCGCCGTCGTTGTAGAGTCCAGCCATCTCTGCATGGTGATGCGTGGGGTGCAGAAGACTAGAGCAATTACCACCACCAGTTGCATCCTCGGCCGCTTGCGGTCGACCGCTAAAACGAGGGAGGAATTTTTGAACCTCATCAGCCGAAAGTAAAACTGCGCATTTGTACTATCATGAGCTACGAGCTAGTTTAGCAGACTGGTCAACAATCAAGTCAATCTGCTCGTTGAAAACAGACGCTACCCCAATAAGGTAGGGGCTAAACCTTTGTAGGAAACTCTAGCCTGAATAGGTAATCAATCAATTCAATCTTCACCTTGCGAGCTCCACTTGATTGATTGTTGACAAGTCGGTAGTTTAGTGGCTATTGGAACGGCGTTGGTAGCGGTGTTCATCCACTCAGGTAAGCGGTTATGGTCGTCTTGTTTAGATTAGATGCATAGCCTTCAACAGGCGCCCAGTCATGACATTCACCATCTCGGTTATCGATCTGTGTCGTGTCGGCTGGGCAGTCGTCGACTCGTGGAAGGTCTGCTCGGCCAAGCTATCTCGCTTTCACTCATCTTCACGTTCTTTTCACTTCTGTCCGCTCTACCTCGCGGCGTTACTTTGACAACACAGCCGCATATTCACGAGCATAAAAACTTCTCTCTCATCTCACCTTCCTCACCCTACCCACAATGTGCGCATGATCTTCCATGCTTACAATCTCATGGATAACGAATGGCAAGATGAGTTCATGAAGGACGTTGGTGCTAGCGAAGCTTCGACCTCCCACCCTTCAACCTACTTCGAAAAGGCCTTCCAACTCCCGTGCCGGCGACCGCACCAAATTTTCCGACCACTCTCGCAGACCCATCTCCATCGCCACCTCCGAGCCCGATGGCGGACGAGTCGTGGCCGGCAAAGGGTAAGAGCAAGCGCCTTGCGGAGGACCCAGGCGTCGACGACAGAGATGAAGCCAGCAATCAAGAGCTTCCGGCCTCATCCGCGCCCCAGATTGTTCACCGCCACCGCCATCACCACCGAAACGTCGCAGCGACAGTATGGGGACACACCTCCCAGGAGAGACTTCAGTCCGGCCAAACGAGCGCTTCAACATCTACAAAGCTATTCTCCGCCACCCGAATCACTTTTTCCAGTTCGCGATTCGCCTCCCATCCGCCACTGTAGTCGACCTGTACGCAATCGACAAGGAATTCCACTACCGATTCAATAATTATAGTATCTCCATCGTCTCCGACTATGCGTCTTATCCTGCCCCGCACGCGGCTTTCATATTCTCTTCGATCATATTTCCGGAGCTGTGTATCAGCGACCCCTTGCTCAAGCTGATGGATGGGCGATCTCATCTGGCACGCGATATTCCCAGCTTGCGCTGGACCAAGATGGTAATATACAGGGACAGAGTGACGCGAGGAATCTTAACTTGTCTCGGGCTGGAAGGCCATCGCTTCTATCGAGGGACTCACGTCACACTCATGAAATTCTAGCTACTAATGGAGATGCAAATCACTGCCATGCGCGAAGCATTCCTCCGCGATGACAAGTTCTGGACGGACATAGATATCGTCTTCTTCCACCTGTTCCTCGTCAAGCTCGATTTGCGCCTCTCGGATCCCATTCTTGGAAACGGCATGTGCGAACTCTCGCACATGCTGTTGACGCAAAAGTCTCTCAGCTTGCTTTACAAAGTGCTCACTAAAAAGGTAGTCCTCGACTATGACGAAGCGACCGACATGCTAGTCCGCACTTACCTCAGCGAAGATCTCGACACAGACACTCATACATGGTTAGTGGGGTTTCAGAGGAGGAATGGGGTATCCTGTTCGTACGACCCGCCTCTTACAGGTGAGAGGTCTTCACCACCTCGCCTAGGAGTGCTTATAACCGGATACGGCTCGAATGGTTCAGTTTCGGATGCATTTCGAGGGAGGCAGTCGTACGATTGGTGACGACCGTCGGGAGTGCGGCTGGATGGTTTGGCGGTGCGTTGTTGGTGGCGCTGCTGGGTTCTATAGGGAGTGAGGTCGGGCCTACGTTGATTCTTACTGGGTCTATGAGAGGGCATCTTTTCATATCCAACCTGATCCCGCTCCCGCTGCTGCAGAGCTGATCTACCACGGTACTGTACTGTAGTGTCCTACTAGACAACTGGTCTGGATAATGTAGATGGCCCGTGCGCGTGTCTTGGCGGGTCGGTGATGGTTACCCCTATCATGCCGAGATCCCCTCTGGATCATAGTCGGCCCGCCCATGTTCCTGTGCCGGGCTGATGTTGCCCTGTTCCAGGATTAAGCTTTAAGGGTTCATGTCAAACCGAAGCAATAAGAATCTCTAACGTATGGCGTATGATACGGCACACAGCGCATCCAAATTGGGTATAGCGCTGCTGCGCAGAGGTTTCATCTCTCGCAGTTAACCCCTCTTTTCGCTGTTTCATCATTATCTTCAATCCGCTTAATCTACGGCTGTTGACCTCAATAAGGCCCACATCAACCACTGTCGCTATCACTAGTGCGAGATACTCACACACCCATGCCGAACTGAAATAGCTACCCTCGACTCCCTAAAGCAGGCCCTTAGGCAGAAAGTCAAGGCAACGGCGTCGTCCCCGAAGCAGCCGTTGTCTGACACACAGTACAGCGCCGGCTTCGATATCTTAGTGCGGGGCTCAGGATGGATGACGTACCAAGACTTCATTATCCCTCAACTATCTCAGCTGCTAGCCCCTCTCTTCAACTCGCGTATCCATATCTCGGCACTAGAAATCGGACCCGGCCCGAAGAGCCTACTTGGATATCTTCCCGGCCGTCTGAGACGGAAGGTCAGGAAATACACTGCATTCGAGCCTAACGGCTTGTTTGCTACGAGGTTGGAAGAATGGCTTTGCTCTACCTCCGAGACGGAGTCCCCGCTGCCCTGTCTGGAAAACCCGCCCGACATCCATCGAATTCCATTCGTTCTGCAGGACAACATAGGGAGTGGTACCAGTACCGGTATGAGTGATGACGACGAAAAATACGACATCATCCTATTCTGCCACAGCATGTACGGCATGAAGCCCAAACACAGGTTCATCGAACGGGCGCTGGAAATGCTTGTTGAGCGACCACAAGGCGGAATGGTGGCGGTTTTCCATCGCGACGGGGCCCTGCACCTCGACGGCTTGGTGTGCCATCGAACGGCTTCTTTCCCTACTGGAGTCGTTAGCGTGGCAAATGACGATGAAGTACTGGACTGTTTTGCTTCTTTCGTCGCGGGGTTTACCATGCAGGATGTGGACGTGGACAAGGCTATCCGAGTCGATTGGCGTAAGGTGTGCCGTGCCTTGGGCCGCCGCGACAAAGCCCACCCAGACCATCTCTTGTTCAGCTCGCCCAACGTCATAGCGGCCTTTACCCAACATGCGACCACGTTGCCGGAGCTGACGGCGCAGGTGCCATTGGTGAAGGGGGACAAGACGGTTAAAAACCGGGAGGCTCGCCTCCACTGCCCCGCCTCGATTATTAGACCGACAGAGGTCCGACACGTTCAGCAGTGCGTTCGATGGGCTCTGAAGCACGGGGTTGGCCTGACCGTCGTCGGCGGGGGTCACAGCGGCCACTGTCTCTGGCCCAACGTTGTCTCGGTCGACATGGGCGCCTTTGACCAAGTACACATTCTCACGGCGGGGGAGGATGGAGGAGATCCTGGTTCCGATTCCGGTTCCTTGGTCGTCGCCGAGGCCGGCTGCAAGACGGGGGATATCGTCCGCAAGACCATGGCGGCGGGCGTGACAGTACCCCTGGGGGCTCGCCCAAGCGTAGGCGCGGGGCTGTGGCTACAAGGCGGCATTGGGCACCTGGCTAGGTTGCACGGGCTCGCGTGCGACGCCATTGTCGGTGCCGTTATGGTCAGCGTCGACTCTAGCCAGGTCCTCTGCGTCGGCTGTGTACCAAGCCAACACCGGCCGGCCGGTGCCGTTCGCCCGGAAAACGAATCCGATCTGTTATGGGCGATGAAAGGCGCCGGGACTAACTTTGGTATCGTGGTCAGCGTGACTTTCAAGTCTTACGTGGCTCCGACCTACTTGACTCGAAACTGGGTTGTCCCGCTGAGTGACAACCTCGAGGCGCGGCTCAGGCTCAGCGACTTTGATGAACTCGTCGCCAGGAAGCTCCACTGGAACTGTTCTGCAGACGCGTATCTGTACTGGGACGCCGGCCAGCTGCATCTTGGCGTGACCATGTTCGAATCTTCCACGACTGGGCTCACCTTTGCAACACCCACGCCCACGCCCGTAGGTGCAATTTGGGGGCTGGAAGTCGATTTCAAGGCCGTGGACGGCGTCAGTTTGTTCGAGACCGAGATGTACGTGTCTAGAATGCACGGCGGGCACGGCGGCGGCAAGACCTCCTCGTTCAAGCGATGTTTGTTCTTAAAACGCATCGGAGAAGCGAACGTCGCCGACCGCTTGGTGGCGGCCGTTGAGACTCGTCCCTCGCCACTCTGCTATCTCCATCTGCTGCAAGGTGGCGGAGCGGTCGGCGACGTTGCGGCCGATGCCACCGCTTTTGGCTGTCGAGACTGGGACTTTGCCTGCGTGATAACCGGTGTCTGGCCCCGCGATCAAGATGGCACCGAAGCCGCACAATCTGCCGTGCGGTGGACTTACAACGTCGCCGGTGACTTGTTGTCCTTGAGTAGCGGAGCTTACGGCGCCGACCTTGGGCCGGACCCTAGAGACGCCGCGCTGGCGGCCAAGGCTTTTGGACCGAACCGGCCGCGCCTAGCCCGTCTCAAACACAGCTTGGACCCGCGTAATGTGCTGGCTTACGCCTGCCTGCTCCCGAAAGCACCGATGGAACAGAAGCTTATCATTCTTGTCACGGGCGAAAGCTGCGCCGGCAAGGACTATTGTGCCGACGTCTGGGTCTCTGTGTTCATCAGATGTACCCACAAAAGCCTCACGGCGCGTGCAGTCAGCATTAGCGATGCGATCAAGCGAGAATACGCGGCGGCTACCGGTGCCGACCTGAGCCGCCTGCTTTGGGACCGTGCCTACAAGGAGCAACACCGGCCAGCGTTGACGACATTTTTCCAGGGACAGGCGCGGCAACGACCTCGGCTGCCAGAGGAGCATTTTCTAACTGTGGTGTATGGCGCCGTAGATGTGGACGTGCTGCTAATCACCGGGATGAGAGACGAGGCACCGGTCGCAGCCTTGTCGCATTTGGTGCTAGACAGCAGGCTACTCGAGGTTCACGTCCAAGCTAGTGAACAGACGCGGCGGATTCGTCGAGGGTGCCACGGCGGTGACGGCGATGGTGACGACAACAAGGACAGCAACCGCCCCAGTCTCATCTTCGACAATGACACGACCGGAAACGAGGCGGCAAAAAGGTTTGCCGAACATTACCTGCTTCCCTTCGTCCACGAGGACCTGCAGCGACTGGCCAATATGGTGCGCCAGGTAGCCGACTTCCGACGCCCGGGCATCGAGTTCCGCCACGTGCTCGGCATCTCCCAGCAGCCGGGTGGGCTGGCCCTGTGCACGTCTCTGCTGCAAACCCACTTCACCGGTGACTGGGCCAAAGTCGATGCGGTGGCGTGTTGCGAGGTCGGTGGCTTTGTCTATGCGTCGGCGTTGGCCTCGCGGGTCGATTTGCCATTGGTGCTGATTCGCGAAGCTGGCAAGCTCCCCCCACCCACCGTTTCTGTCATCAAGCCCCCGTCGCATATCTCGTCCTTGGCATCCAACAATTCGAAAGAGAAGCGGATCGAGATGGAGCAGGATGTGGTCCCGAGGGGCGCGTCAGTGGTGGTGGTGGACGATGTGCTTTCCACGGGGGAGACGCGTTGTGCGGTGCTACAGCTATTAGATGAAGCTAGCATCGGCGCCGAGGATGTCAGCATCATGGTCGTGGCCGAGTTCCCAGTTCACCATGGCCGGGAACTGTTGCGCCAACGTGGGTTTGGCAGAATCAATATTCAAAGCCTTTTGGTGTTTGGCGGTGCTTAGGAAAGGAAGGAAAGGATCTCGGAATCTTGGATTTGTGATAGGGATACCTCGTGATATGTGCAATTTGGAACTTCTGCCCTATCGTTTGTCTTAGTGGGTGGGTTTCATATGCAAATTAATCAATCTCGCTTTCACGACCAGGGTCGAGGAGTGGGCCACCAAGGGCCGGCCCAAGAGGGGAAAGACTCCGCACAGCCACATGGACTTACCTGATTGACATAAATTAACTTAAGTTACACCGTATTAATTATGCAGGTTACCACCGAGCTTTTACATTGAGCAGCGCGCACAGCTCGCCGCACAAGGGAAGACTCAGCCAAAGGTTACTGACAACACGACCAAGGGCCTGGCATCGGTGTTGAAGAAGTGGAAGAGGTAATTCATCGTCCATCGAAATCTGTGGTTGCCGTCGCTAATGAAATCACTATCTAGGTTTTGCGGCGAACTTGGCTACAATCCTGGAACTTTCCTCGAAGACGCACAAGTGCCAGACTTCAAAATATTTTGGAAATGGACGATAGATCGCTACAACAGAATCGGCGTGGCTTCAAGTTTGAAGAACTACTGGCGGGTTCTGAGAATGCATGCCCTCGACAAGGCGGATCGAGACTTCGATCCACGCGAGAGAAGGGACATTAAAAATGTGAGATGCTGATTCTTGCGGGCTTGGGAAGCTCCACGCTGACGTCTCGGATGTGCCAGTACATCAATGTGCTCATCGACGAGTATCGCCTCTGCACCACGCCCAAGAAGAAACCGGTCATCGGCCTTGACGATCTCTACCTTCTCCTCTACACACATTGGGTGCTCGATGATTCGACATTTAAGGATGAGCGGCAGCGGGTTCCAGTTGCCATGCCTTAGAGCGACCGATAACTTCCTTTTGCTCCGTAACAAGCCCTCAAAATGCCGTGCTTTAGTGTCTGGCCAAGCGCTTGGGTCCCCGTATATTTGCAATATCTTTTGGTGTCTAGATGGTCTGCCCTTGTGGCTCCTCATTACAATATCTAAGCTCGCTTCAGGCCATCCCAGACGTATGATCAGCAAAAATCTTTCCATATGTTTAGAGTTGATTTGACTGAACATAAAGCCTGCGTAGCCCTCACCGAGGGTCAGGTCCCAGGTTTGTGGATCGTATAGAGCAAGTGATGGATATGAACAGTAAAAGTCTAAAATTTGAAATCCTGATTCCTGTGAGTTTAATGGAAATGTGAAAGTCTGGATGTGAAATCTCGGAAGTAACTCGTAAGGGTCTATACAATCAAAGGCGAATGTAGACTTGCCTAGGCTCTAAGGATAAAGCTTTCGGTGCTAAATCTTCATTACCATTGATCGTAGCCAGGTACTGAAATGGTAGGCTTCCCTCTAGAGGAGTCTCGCCCAGTCCTGGTCTGGCCAGTTCATCTCGACTTAATCTGACTAGCCGGATGCAGAAAGGAATATTGCCGGGTTCACGAGCACAGTTCAAGAAAGCCAGCTCGAGCCGGGAGACCGGAGAGTCTCTTCATTCAAGGCTGTGTTCACATATAGACTGATCGCTAGGCCCCTGTTGGTCACACTCCAAGGCGGCCTGTAAGGTAACGGTAATAAGACACTGGTGACCGGCACTATATTTCCACTTTTGGCAAAAGCTCTAGGGGACTTAGCGAACATGCCTGTAAATTTATAAGGGGGATCTGGATCAGGATCGTTCCAGGCGAAAAGAGACTCGTCATCTATTTTCTTTGCAATTTTCTGCTGCAATCTCATGAACGCCTTCGACCCTTCTCCATAGATAGGGGTCATGTTGATGTCGAAAAGACCCAGTAAACAGTATGACGTGTCTTCAGGCCGAGTTGTTTCTCGCTCTGATGCCCAGAACATCTTCTGTGCTGTACTTGCGATACGATGGTTGACCAGATGTTCTGTTTCTATCCGTGTAGCGGATGAAATCTCGGAATGTAAACTACTTTTAGAGCCGATTCTTCTCCATTTGAAGTCATAGAATTCCACATTATTGAGAGCAAGAAGCTCCTGAAGAGTCCACCCTCTTTTGAACCATCTACTCTTGCAGAACTCAAGTCTCCAATCCAGCTTCGAAAAATCGACATCAATCAGATAAGCGTAGCAAACATTAGCACGTTCGTACCAACGAAACATCGAATTAATCGCTTCCGAAAGCTCGGCGCTACTAGTTTTGTCGATGCAACAAGTATCAATCCAGACGTAGTCCCAGCCTTCAGAAGCTGCAAGTCTGCGGCATCTAGTCACCTTGGAATCCTTTGGAGGCCCAGGACCGGCTACCAGCTTCGAAATTTCGGAGAAGGAGATTTCGGAACTGTTCCATGTGTGCGAGAGGATAGCGTAAGGTGGTGTCTGCTTTTCAGTAAACTCGCCGAGTTCTAATTTCGTGGTATGGATGAGACGCATGCTGCTTCAGAACACTGTGCACCAGTGCTGGTGATCGCTTCAATAGGCTGTTCTGAAGGGAAAGCGGCCTGATTATCTCAGAGATCAGCTTCATTGTCAGTATGTGAATGGTATGGCTGCCTACAATCCAGAATTGAACGCCAATAGCATCTCTCTCTCACTGGACAGTAGCTTAGCAAAGGCAACTTGGTGTTCTATACTTTCCATGAACTTGGGCGGCGCATGGCGATCGTCCAAGTTCCTCTTAGGCTTTCTATTCGGGAAAAGGTGCTCAAATACCGCGGCGTTTGGTACGGCGCTTGCAAGTAGGCTTACTCTTTAGTAGCGGTGCGTTACGGGTGTGCACAGAACGCAGCAAAGAAGCCTGTTGATAACCCATTGAGCTTGTTAAGTTTGCTAGAGTTCTAAATTTAGACGAACACTAAAATAGATCAATTCTAGGACGTTTCCCCGTTAGCGTTCAGGCAGACAGAAATGGTAGCAAAGCTATTGATTCTCGACAACCCAGACGCTAACCAACGACTGCCTTTCCTTCTGGATTATATTCGGCTTCGCCGAGAGCTACTAAATGATTTTTGTTCTATGGTGGGGGAAAGAATTAAGGAGATTAAGAACTGATAGAAACTATACACGGATCGAACCTCCAAAGCGGAGACACGGGCGCTCAGTGAGTTTAAGGATGGTTGAGAAGTTATAACTAGGACTACAAACATTTGAAGACAGCCAATTCCGCATGTTGTACAGGCTGTGTCTATTTGTGAAGGCCTCAAAATCGTGATCATCTCCAAGGTCCTCAGAGGGATCCGGACCCTCGTCATGGAAATCATCTAACCAATCATCGAGCACCTGATCGTTGTGGACCTGGGGAGCCTGTCCCCAGGGAGCCTGAACCTGTAGACCCTGCCACGGACTCAAAGCCTTGTGACTGCCCTACGACTGGTATGCATACAAAGCTCTTCTGTCATTGCTAAAGGGGCTGAACATTGGCAAAGTGCGGTGCATGGCCAAGGCCTGGTCGATACCGAGCAAGCGCTTGCGTTTTTAAACGCAACAATACATTGAGAGGCCTAGGTACAGGTGCTCAAGACCTTAGCGTCGTAGTGTTTACAGATAATATCTAGAAGTGACCGGTGACATTTGAGCGAGGCTGATATCTCCCTACGAAGAGCGATCCCAGAGTGTCATCAAATTGCTTGCTTAGGATGAGATGGTTGATGGGTGATCACGGAGTGTCCTGTTCGGTAGTGGTCCTGCCCGCCATTGAACTTGGCATTCCTTCGAGATCTTCTAACTTAAGCGGAGCATCATTCCCTTTCGCGTGTCTTATCTTCTCAGGATCCTGAACGCCTGACTCGGTGCATTTTTGGCCTTTTATCAAAAACCCATCCAGCCCTGATCCAACGCGCAATCGATTCTGATTGCCCTCGCTGAGCGTGAGGTCAATTGCCTTCTTCTCGAGTTCATCCAACAACTTTCGTCTATGAGCAATCATTGCGAGCTTTGCCGACATCCTCACTTCCAGCTCATTCTGTACTCGTCTAAGCTCTTCTATTTTCACTTCGACTTCTCTTTGGATCATTTCGATTTTTCTGGTCTGCAAAGCATCCTTCGGGACTATCGTGAGTGATACCGCATTTTCTATCATCTTCTCAATCTCAGAAACGCTCGCCAGTCGTCGATGAACTGCCGTGTGCCGTATCTGGTGTGTTTTGAAGAGGACTTCACGAAAAGATACGCCCGGTATCTCAGCTGTAGCCAATGACGGAATATTTTTGATTCTTGATTTTTTTGATTTTTGCCTGAACAGTATTCTTGTCTGTCGTGGAAGCTCCATGGATTCCACGCATTCACATGACCTCGCCTTAAGAACTTCGGGCAGCCAAAGACACCCAAAGTTGAAGCAGCACTCTTCGACGATATCTTGAACCATTGTGAAAAGGCGATGCTGTGTCTTGTAGGGCAAACATAGAGGATGAAGGGACGGGCTTATTGACGTCGCAAGTCAGGAAACTGCGTCTCAGCTTTCGAATTTGATTCAAAGATACCGGCGTCTAGAAGCTCTTTTGCCACATTGCAGATTGTCCCGAGGTCGTACTTATTCGTGAGAGCCCCAAATGAATGCTGGTTCTTCTCCAGCAGTTTGCGGACCTTCTTCGTCTTTCGAACACGAGCATTTGGTCCAGTAAAAACGCTGCTACAGTGTAGATAACTGATTTCCGCGCTTTCGTCATTGTTGAAATATATTTCCGATAGATATTAAATTATTAAGGATCGACAATCGAACAAACCTACGTCACCGTCTGGCGTTGGCGGAGTCAATCAGCCTTATGGAAAGCAAATGATTAGAAACTTCCCCGCTTTGAAGGCAATGCAGTAAATGTATAGAGGGCTGATAGTGTTGTGAGATAGAGCGACTTCCTCGACTTGTCACATAGTCGTTGAATTCACTCAAAACTACGAAAGCTTCGACATGTACTGTACTATTACTGCTGTTTTGTTTTCGATAGTAGATTGAATCTATACTAAATAGAAAGGTTACTACCTATCACCTCAAGCTAATGCTTATCCGATAATACGATGAATCAGCGCTACCTGATCGGACACAGTGCAGGCAAAGGCCAATGCTCTTGTTCAAGTTGTCTAAACACCCAGAATGATCCACCCTATGGGACATGGTCTACACCATGATTCGTTCACGCCAAAAGTTGTTCACACCATCAGCGATACATGGATAGAACCTAGCGGTTGAAGACAGGCCTTCGAAGGAGGGGATGCTCATCAATGAATGGTGCAACGGAGTGATCTTGTATGGGGGCGATGGAACTTATCGGCAGACGTAGGGACTACAGGCAGCGCGGCAGTATGCTGTCTTTACAGTATTGTATAGGGTGTCCATGTGCCCGTCTTTATAGGTATGGCCTTGGCATGGTGCAGGGGTGTTTTTGGTGGCGTTCACCCCATGCACCGGGGATGCTAGCGGCAGTGCACCCATGGTTTAATGCACTCCGAAATTATGAATCAGATACATGATTGGATCACGAGTATGAGTCAGAGAAGTAAAAGCTTCATCAACCTTTTCGTCCCTCATCCTTCATCCTTCATCAAAGCCTGGTGTAGTACTATAGCTTCTTTCGACCTCCTCCAATTGGCCTCAAAAAGGTCATATCGCACGAATTAGGGAAGATGGCTAAGAAGGTCGCCTACGCGGTCTTCGAAGGTAGAAAGCGCGGTGTTTATAATACATGGTGAGCCTTAATTGAGCACTATTGTTCAAGCCTGTCACTCACTCTCCGCTAGGATTGAGACCGAGGACCAGATCAAGGAACATCGCAACGCACATTTCCGAGGCTATACAGTGGCAGAAGGAGGTCGCGATGCAGCTGAAAGGGCTTACGAAGCATATGTTGGGAGCAAGCAATCGGAAAGCGCGGATCCTAGTAGCCAGGGAGATGCGAACAAGAAGTAAGAGGAATGATTACTCCTGGAGAAGAGTTAGAAGAGTAGTAATAGTAGCCTTTGAAAAACATTCCAAATGTAATTGTGTCGACGTACAATGTCTAATTAATCAAATATGGAATGGTGCTCTAAACCGCGGCATGTCTCGAAGATTCGAGTACTACCGGGACTTTAATTCTATTTCTACCTGATTGAACCTGCACATTACAATAACTCTTAACAATCACGCCAGCTTCACTAGCACCCGGGTGTTATCAAGAAAGTTATCAAGGGAGGCAATGGCACTGATAGGCCTAATAAAGGAGACGAGGTTACCAACGAGTACACGGGCAACCTCTACGATCCAAGCGTGGGCCCAGAGAAGGACTTCAGAGGTAAGCAGATAAAACAAGCGGGATCAGAGAGTCGTGCGTGCTGCAGGACGATCCCAAAGACCGTGGTGTATATCGATTCAATAGACCTGGCTGAGAAAGCCGCCCTCATGCTCATCAAAAAGCTGACGTCCGTGGGAGCCCTCACAGGCCGGGTAGAACCCCAAACCCTACTCGAGTCTTCCAATACTGACGGATTGTGTCGATCCAGATGTTCCATCCTCCCCGAAAAGAACGAACGCTTTCAAAGGCCCCTCGACACCGCAATACCATCCTCATCAAGTCCATAAATTAATGTGCGGGTCAAGCGACGGAGATAGCAGAGATATCGAGCCGAATTCCTCAGTCGATGATGACAAGAAAGATCAGTGAGAATAAAGAGGCGGAGGCGGAGGATGAAGAGGAATCCGGTAGTGATAACGTCAAGAATAAGGCGCCTTTGCTACGTTCCACGAATAAGCTGTCTCTGTCTACTGCTAGGGAGAAGCCTCCAAGTACGGCGTCATATCAAATGTGGCCGCTTTTCATCACCGCTACCTCCAGACGGGGGAATCGAGACTGGGGACGAGTCGGACAACAGCAGCTATATACCTTCCAAACCCTATCACGCCTCAACTCCCCGACCCGCCTCTTCCCACTCAACCGGCCTTGAGAGAGATATAAGTGATAACGGTAAGAGAGAATTCACAGGAGGATAATCTCGGATAGCTGTCATCTACGAGCGACAGAGATGAACAGATCATCGACGAAAAAGGATGTAAAGCGAAGGCGCGGGAGGCCCCGCAAGCGATACTTCGTGTAAAGATGCGTCGGAATTTTGGGTTCATGGGATACAACGAATGGTGTTCTGCCAGGTCCACATGGTTTGGAAGGAGTGCAAGGAATGCAAGGCGTTCAGGATGCAGGGAAGGCAGGGACTGTGAGAAACCCAGGGCCCGCGAGGACGCCAAGAATTCCTCTCAAGCTGGCAGGAGTGTTGAGGTGGAGGAAAGATTTGATTTCATTATCGTTCTCACGCCTAACTACTTTTCGCTACATTTCCACCCAACATTAGTAATGAAATCGGGACTCTTATAGACGATTCTGCCTCCACCACTTGAAGGGCCACCGATTTAAACATCCTCAAGATAGTTGGAGCTCGTAGTCTCAGCATGCGATGTAGAGAACCTGCAAATCATCAATGCCATATGGAGAGGAGTGTTTCTTTCCAATGATCGATGAGCATCGTTGTCCAACCAAATCTGTCCTAGAATCATACTGTATTTTCCCAAGTATTAGTAGCTGGCTGCTGATAAAGCACACGGCGCCATGGCGCTTCTGGTTAAGGACTTTTATCATCTTTGGAAAAATAGCGGCTTCTTTTGTACTTGTCTGTAATCCGATAGCCCTTGGTGACCTTCGAACTAGTGTTATCGATCTTCGGTTTCTTGATTTGATTATTCATAGGTGGAGCGTTTGTCGTCTGTTGTGACCTATCTTGCGTGCTTCTGTGAGGTTTCGCTTTCTCTTCGGCAAGGTCTTCTCCGTCAATATGTTCTCCGCCTTGGTGATTGAGCCTGCTGAGACTGGTCTCATCCGCAGAACTAGCGATGGATGATTTTGATGGAGCTTTTGCGAGATCGCGGCTTCTGGTGATATTCCCACTATAGTCTTGCGTGGCCAAATTCATAAGCACTTCCTCTTCACGGAGAATGTTTACATCCTCAATATTCATATGATCAGTCTCAAAGCCGAGTTTATAGACAACCGCCCCCGGACCAATTTGCGCCGCATACTTTCTTAGTTGTTTTTCGTTTTGTGATGCCAAGAAAGGATTTGCCCGAAAACCGAAGAAGTCCTTGAATTCCAACCACCAGCAGAGGTAACCGCAAATAAGGGTCGGCTCTGCGAAACGAATGTCTGGGGTACCGTTTGTATTATTTTTCTGCTGGGCTTCGCTTAGAAAGTGATAGCCTAGTCTTGTTAGACTCGCAAGGAAAAGCTCTTCAGCGTGCTCAGCCATTTCTGCTCTGCGCTTGCTCTTCTCTCTGCGTGCTTTCACTTCATGTGGCGTGTTGTCAAATGGTGGTAAGCGAACAGCCGCCTCTATGAGCGCAGAAACTATATCATGATCCAATTGCGTCTTCGTCTGTGTGATTATACTATCTACACTTGGTTTCACGGAGCGAAGGTGACACGCAAGTTCGAAGACAGGAGCAACAACGGCTTTGGGTATACCAGCGTATCCACAACCAGTAACGTGAGCAATGGAACGGATTGGAGACCCTTTAGCTTCAGCACATTTCGATTGGTTTCGGACCTCCATGATCGTAAAGTGCTACGTTAAAATGGCTCCAAAGGTCGTTAGAAAACCATCTTGAAAGGCCTAGAGATATGGCGTTGGTCAAACAAAAGATTTCGCAGCGCTTAGCTTATGCCAAGGCTGAGGCTTCCCAATCACAATCTGTGTAACCCCATGATTCACTCCGCACCGTTTACTAGGACTCCTAATGCGCATTCTCTTTTCTGAAAGCACCCTTCAACTTGACACAAAAGAACTCAGAGAGTACGAGTAGATGAGGACGACGGTCTCGATGACTACTTACGTTTCTGAAAATAAGACGGGGATTTCGCTGCGAATATGTGTATCGTGGGGCTTTCAGAGACAAACCCAGAGGGCAAATTGGCCCTTCTGACTTTTGGACCGTATAAATCGGGAAACCCACTTGGCTCTAATCCCACTCCGAGCATCCAATTGTCGATCTGGCATCCATATTTGGCTCCTTCAGCATCCACTTCATTGTTGGTGTACCGTACCGCTTATAGCGTAGACCACGCCTCATAGGGTAGTCCATCCCATTAGCCGTGGTGTCCACCCCACCAGGCGTGGCTCTACCGAAACTTCTATAAAACCGATTCCCTACTGGTTGAGCCCCCAAAATCTAAGGGAGTACTGGCTAAGAAGCACGAGGCTATTTAGATGATTTCGTGGTCCACTGTGGTTCCATAAAAGCCGAAGACATACGTAATAGGACATTGAGACGTCTCAAGACGTATAATATCTTTCTACATGTTCCTCAATGGCCAGACAAGTTCCACTTCGGCCAAAGCGAATGGATCTACGAACGAGACGTGGTTCCAAGCTTACAAGAATGCTTTAAGGTTGTTCTGATTGCGCATGATGTCGCGGCCGATATAAAACATCTCACGGAATTAGGCTTCGATGTGACTCGGATGGTATCGGATTGCATTGACATCTCAGATCTTTACAAAGCTGCACATCAAGACGCCAGGCAATCTGCTCTCAGTACCTTGCTGCTTCGATATTCTAATCCGCGCAAACCAGACGATCAGTCAGTCGCCGAGAGCTTCTTAGAATCCGAAAATGACTTTCAACTCAAGCTTGATCGTTTCATTACTGTTGCCGTTCGGAAAGAACCCCTCCGCAAACGTGTCGTCGTGAAAAGCTTTTCTCACGAGAAGCTTTACATGTTACATCACATTCGGCACGACAACTTCGTTGCCGTTCTAGAATCTTTTAATTTCGAGGGATCCTTCTATGTCATTCTCGAGCGTATGAACATCTCTCTTGTTCAGATCGTCGCTTCTCCTCCCTATCCCGGCGAGCAAGAATTGGCAGCCATACTCGGACAGGTAGACCTGGCGGACGGGATGTCACGGAGAATGCGCTAATCGCAATAGATACTTGAGGGCCTTGCCTATCTTACCTCCCAGGGAATGGAACACGGGTCTCTCAGTTGCTCGAACATTCTTTTAAGCGTTGAAGGAGACGTTAAGATCGGTTGGTCTCAATTCCAGTCCACAGAAGGCGTCGTTAATGTTACATGGCAGCGAACCAAGAATGCTGTCGCCAGATCGCTCCATCAGAGGGGACCAGTATTAGAGATGTGAGGGCGCTCAGTAGGATCATGATGGAACTTATGCAGAAATATACCAAAGACGACGAAGCTATCGGTGTCGAGGATTTGGATCGCTGGCCTCTTGACTCCGACGCCGTCGGGTTTCTGTCGGCGACGACGTCTGCTTCTTCGGTAAACGAGCTAATGAAGGTGAGCCGGAACCTAGCCGCTTCAACCAGAATCTAACATTTCCAGCACCGGTTGCTTCAGTGTGGTTGGCGAAAGGATTGGCTCGAGTGGATGGTGGATTGGGCTGGAGTCTCCGCGTGGAGACTCCACAAGCCAGTATAGGCGGTTCTCTTTAGGATTCCGCAAATACTTTTACAAAATCGCCGTTTCTGAACTTTGTGCGGCGGTTTAGTGTCAGTTGAGAATTCCTTTCGTTTCTCGAATTCTAAATTTAGCACATCATCGAAAATGGTGACAATTTAGCCCTGCTTTCAGGGGCCACCATTTCCTGCTTCTTTCCTAATACCCTGGGTATCCCCCCTCTTTTTCAACTTTTGCAGCGTTTTGTTCTTACGACCAATCCTCTCCAGTCCCAGTTCACGTATTAAAAGAGTCTTGACGCCCCGATACATTGCTTTTACCTTTTGATTTTCCTCCACAGTCTTTCCTCTCATCACTTCTCTTTATCCGCTTCGATTTCCCATCTCTCCTCTGTAATATTGCATTCGCTTTGACTCTGTATTCCCATGGATGTCACCCAGATATATGCTACTGCCGCGGGCGGCTTCTTCTTTGCCTTCATTATTGTTAACCTGCTTCCCCGTACAGTGCGGTTTCGGGAAAAGATCTCTCTTCTTACGTCCAAGCACCTTACTTATCCGTATATTCTGAACCGCCATCGACTTTTGGGTCCGTGGAGCCGAACGGACGTCCTTGTTCAGCTGATCTACATCACAATCAATGTCTTTTGTCTTAGCTTTCGAGTTTCCACGATCTCTAGGGCTGGTCTCCAAGCCGGGAACCTATCGCTCGTCAACATGATTCCGCTCTTTGCAGGCGCTCATCTTAGTTTTCTGGCTGACCTCCTCGGTTTTCCTTTGGATGCGTACCGACGCGTTCATCGTTCGGCGGGATTGATGGCGTTCGCGCTCATCCTCTTTCACGTACTCGTCGTCGTGGCCAACCGAACCACTTTCTCGTTAAGAGTACCAGAGCATCTATTTGGACTGATAGTTAGTCTTTGTTGCTGCTTCGACCACCGTCCGTAACTAATCATACTCAGGCCGGATCATCGCTATGTGTTCTTCTACTACTCTCGCATCCTTTCTTGCGCCGGCCGTCCTACGAAATCTTTCTTCGTACGCACCAAGCGTTGGCCGCGCTTTCTGCCTGTTCCACCTGGCGTCATCTGCCCTCCAAGTCGCTTTTCCCTCGCATGTACATCTATATCTCTGCTGCGCTGTTCCTTTCCACATCTGTTGTCCAATGCGCCAGTGTACTGTGGCGGAGCGGGACGTTCCGCCACGGTCGCGCCCGAGCCCTCATTAGCCACGCCTATGGCACTGTCAAGATTAGCATCAATCTTTCTCGACCACTGAAGGTCAAAGCTGGGCAATACATCAACCTATGGATTCCTTCCGTCAGCTTCTGGTCTTCCGTGCAGAGCCATCCTTTCGTGGTGACCTCTTGGGCACACGAGAAGCAGGATAGACTGGATCTTTTCGTCGAACCTCGTAAAGGACTGACACGGGAACTTCTGTATCGCGCCGAGACCGACGAGAACGGGGGCGCGGCTGGTTCTCGTTTGGTACTATTCAGTGGGCCTTATGGAATCAGTGCCCCTGTGGGCGAGTATGAAAGCGTTCTTCTGATAGCCGCTGGGTTCGGGATGGCTGCACACTTGCCGTATCTGAAACAGCTGATCCATGATTATAAGGCTCGCAAGGCTAGTACTCTTCGAATCCGTGTGATTTGGCAAGTACAACACATCGGTAAGCATGAAGCGGGGTTGAGAATTCACTGATGAGAAACTTACAAGGGCAGAGACTGCTCTCGCAGTGGAGCCGCTGCTTAATACTGCCTTGGAAGGCGACAATCTGGATAAGGTGACGTTCATCGATGCTTTCATTTGCTCCACTGACACGCAGAGTAGATTCTCTTCATCTCAATCTTTTCGACCTATTTGAAAAAGGATAAAGTGTCTTTTGGTCGACGTGGGACTGTTTACCGAGGATCCGCAGATTTGCAGGAGATTTTACAAACAGAGGTGAACATGAGGCATCCAGAGGATATCGAGGCCGCGCAAGGGGACGCTGGGGGTGCGCAAGAATTCAGCGAAAAGATGCAGAGTGGGAAGGAAAAGATGCTGGTGATGGGTAAGAAATATTCGCTCTTTGCGTATTAAGACTGACGGTGATTTAGTATCCGGAACCGATAAGCAGCGAGATGATCTACGAAGCCTTGTACGTGGCTATTTGAACGACCGGGTAAAATTGCTGGAACTGGAATATCAGCCCTCGAAGCGGTAGAATGATTGCGTACTATTTATCAGGATGGCAGAATTGAGTAGCAAGGGCTTGGGTTTTTGTTACTACTCATGATGTAATATCTACAATAGAATCAAAGGAAATCGATCACATATATCTGAATATGAAATACGTATTGATTCAAAAACCATTCCTGTACGACCTTCATTAAATGTACAAGAGGGAGACAAGTAGAAGTGTCTAATACATTGGTCTTAAGCCATGTAGTGTGTTTCTACAAGTGTCTTGATACATATGATGTCTCAAGACGTATAATATCTTCCTACATGTGCCTTAATACATATAGTGTCTCATGACATATGTCTCAAGACGTATAATGCCTTCCTACATATGCCTTAATACATATAGTGTCTCGTGACATATGTCTCAAGACGTATGATGTCTTATGACAAGTGTCTCCAGGCATATAGTGGCTCAAGACACACAGCGGTCCAAGACATAGTGTCCCAAGACATATAGTGTCTTACGGCATGTTTGCTCCTTTCATCGGCTCACACCAGTTCTATGCTGAGTCCTAGGATAAAGCACGTGTGCACCACATCGCCGACTCAATCACGGGCCAAGTCAATGTGCCTCCTAGACTACCACATCTTGCGAAATCCGTTGAAGCGCGGGGAGAGCCGGAACTAGAGGACGGGGAGCCATAATTGGAGCGGGGAAAGCCAGAGTTGAAGTTTGGGGGAAGCCAGAAATGGGACCCAAACACCCGTCTCGCTTAGTTCAATATATGTCTGCACTTTATCCCGTTTCGGGTCTTCTGCGCCAGGAAAATAGACAGGATGCCTTACACCGCAAAAGCAAAGACGCAACCGTTTGCAAGAATAGAAGGTAATATACTTACCGATCGTGAGACCACGAAACATGACCTCCCACCATAACAGGGGTTGTGTGTATGATCCTGATACATCGATCTAAAGCTGACTAGTCTAGAAAGAATCGTATCCTTTGCCTGTCAATTTACTACCCAGAGACTTTGAGCACGTCACGTGGAGGACTAGGTTCCGCTTACCCCTCCAAAAAGCGAATCACAATCTGCTGTCCCGAGACTCACACTGTAAAGTTTTCTACCGACTCACTTTTAGCCGACACCGAGTCCTGCTACGAATATCTTGGGAATTGGAATTTTGGAGATCTACGTGAGAGTACTCCGCCAGCGAGCCCTCAATTTTTAGACTCCTCCAGCGAGTGCTCTCCCAGTTAACCCTCAACTTTGGAAATCTACCTAGGAGTACTCCCCTAGCGAGTTGCTCCCCCCAATATTTGGAGGATTTACCCGTGGGGAGTACTCCCTTAGCAAGTACTCCACCAGCGAGCACACTCCCCAAGTTTGGAGGCTACCTGTGGGGAGTACTCCCCCAACGAGCGCTCCTCCAGCTCCCTTCAATTTTTGGAGAATCTGCCCGTGGGGAGTGCTCCCTCAGCGACTACTTCCTCATATTTTTTTTTTTGGATTAGCTATCTCTGCAAGGCGTTGTTCACATCATCAGCCGTGGTGTACACCAAAAATGGTCCACACTACGAGGCGTGGTTCATATCAGAAGTTTTTCACACTATCAATAACATTATTGGAAATTCCCTCACCGTCTTTTGGGCTGGTCGCTTTTCAAAGTAGTAAACAATCAGACTTTTAACATATTCTGTTCCACGTTTCATGCAAAAAGTCAATGCTATTGTCGAACGTCAGACTCGTACTTCTTCAATCAACGCATGGAAAATCTTCTAGGCTATATGATAGTTCTATATGTCGCAAACCCAGACTCGAGACTACCATTCTCAAACAACCGCATCAAATGCGTCGGTTGCTTTGTCCCTCCTCGCTTACTCTTCATATACTGTCGTATACGTTGTCTTCATCATACTCATCGTCATCCATACCATCATCGCTGTCTTCATCATCTTGTTCGTCCTCATCTCCTTCCATGTCTTCATCACTATCTTCATCGCCATCTCCATCCTCGTCTTCACTCTCCCTTGGAGCTTCACTTCTAACCTCATCTTCATCATCGCTCTCGTACACATACACATATTCTTCGTCGTCACTGCCGTTGCTAAAATTAGCTGCATCCTCGCCCTCGCCCTCGGTTTTCACAAGCCGATGAATATGTGCCAGCAATATCTTCTCGATGGCGTTGCAGTAAATTGACGGCGCTCGGTGCTTAGCCACTCTAACTGCCACCTCCAACCAATCAACTTGATCCAGGAGGGAGTCTAATACCCTCTGAAGTTCTGTCGACGAAATCTTCAAAGACGAAGTCGGCGAAGAATGGCATAGATCAGAGGGTGAAGAGGCGTAAAAGTGAGTTCTTACCCTTCGCTCGGCTTCAGGTTCCGTCGTGTGGACCAGGTTATCCCGTGTCTCAAGCGCGAAAGGTGACCAATCCTTTGTCTCTGGGATGGTAGGGTAAGGGGTCAGCGGGTAAGGAGGGAAAGAGTAGGCATCTGTGAAGCTTTCGTTACCATGCGAGTCCTGCTGGGACAAGTCAGATGGAATTTGAAGATATTGACTTGGCATGTTTGTCATGTCCGGATGGTTCATGAGTACGGTAAATGACTTGCTGGATGGCTTTTTGGGACTTTCTGCTGACTCTTGAGGGGACTGACTGGGCTCCAGAGATCCAGCTGCATTTTAATAGATATCTACGCCATCCAATAATGGCGGACCATCCCAGCAAATTTCAATCCTCCTGAATATGACGCTCTGCACTAGATTTGGCCGCTCTCTACCTCAAGTTTTGGCTCACGTTATGCCGCTGATATATACTGCTTTATCGAAAAAGCGCTGTTCAGATCAGTTGTAACTTGGACACCGCATATGCTTGGCTAGTAGTTGGAACATGAACGATGGGCCGATGGTGTGTTTTGATTTTTTACAGATTCTGAGATTTACAAACTGACCACAGCCACAAAGCTATTTCTGTCTACCCGTGAAGTGAAGGCCACCGGTAGGGGTCACCGATCAGACGACATGAGCTTCAACCCAAAGAGCGCTTGATGGCTTGCGACAGATCTTGACCCCCTTTTCAACGCGGACGCTCCACCAAGCAGATCCAAAGGCGCTTCAGTCTATAATGCATGGAAATCCGGCCATATCGCGAGCCGTGATTGGCCTTTGGCAGCCGGTCCGTTCTACATCAGCACAGCCTGACGCTGCCTAAGGTGAGACGGCCGAGTTCTGGCTAACACTAGCGTGATCATTGGGTATAAAAGGAAGGTCTGCCCCCTCCATTCCCCTCTACGAGTCAACCTGAACCCGCTTTACACCGGACCCTGCCAGCCTCGTAGCGAAATCTCGACCATGTCAAAACGTAGGACTGCCAAAGACAAGCTATCGAGCGGAAGACAAGATCCCCCAAAGAAATCTCCTCGAGTTGTGAAATCGAAGAAGTCCATTCGGCCGCGAGGGTGGTAGATTCGATTAGATGTTGGAAGGGTTGATAGTGATAGGAAGGCGATGCGGCGTTGTTATTCCAGTCAATAAGTTGAGGAGAATTGCTTTGCGGGTGTTAGAGTGCCGCGATGAGCGAAGCGGCTGTTGGTGGTATCCATTTAGGATCGGTTTCCGTAGGTAGACGTTAACTTAGGGGTCTTTGTACCGAGAGAGGGCGATATTGTTCATACTATATGGCCCGCTACGGTCGGAGGTCCAGTCCAACACTATTCTTTCCGGCAACAGCCTTCTGTCCCCCCCAACTCGATGTGCCTCATCTTATTCGCTTTGCACAAGTCAACCATTCACAGTATAAGGGAGAAGGATAGAGCCGGGAGCAAGACTGTCCTTTTGTGGCGATTTAATAATCTGAAATGACGATAAAGAAAAGAAGTTCCATTTTTCGATTGTATGGAATCCATAATCACGTGACAGAGCTAAGGAAGTTCTGTGCCTGGAGGCATTCTTCTTCCGTCACGTGACTTGGCACCCTTTCCGTGGGTGATTAATGTCAACTTGTGACCAGTCTCAAGGTAGTCCGCGTTTGGAGGTGAGAGCAGGTAAGGAGATTGTGTTACGATGTCAAGGAGCACCTGAAACGATGTCTCTGATCGAGGGGACGTAGCCGGATAAGAGCGGCAAAAACGGTAACAAGGGTGAGACGAAACGAGTGCCCGATTTTAGGCCCTTCTTGACGCTTATATGACGGCGTTGAGTGGTCTACTATATTTAGTATCCAGCCTCTGTACCTCTCAGCGCTTACATCATATATATAGACATCAAGGCAAAAATTCAACATGGAATTTATTGATTGCTATGATGAAGAACGATTTGAGCGTTTCGCAACCCAAATCGTGAAGATGTTCGCCACAGCAAGAAAGCGAAGTTCTCCCCTTGACCATGCCAGGTTAATCAAGCCAAGGGACAGAGTTGCTCTGATGCAAACGGGAACAGTGAATCAAACAATAGCTATCATAACGCAGGAGGAGGTGACATAGAGAGTTCACCATACTTTAAACCCCAAGTAGAACTTGTATACGATGCTTGGTTTATTCCCTCAAATCCTAAATTTCCTATCCGCCTAGATCCCTTGTTCGCTCAGATCCCCTATTCCCTCAAATCCCTTGTTCGCCCAGATCCCCTGTTCCCTCAGATCCCCTGTTCCCTCAAATCCCTTGTTCGCCAAAATCCCCTGTTCACTCAAATCCCTTGTTCGCCAAAATCCCCTGTTCCCTTAAATCCCTTGTTCGCCAAAATCCCCTGTTCCCTCAAATCCCCTGTTCGCCCAAATCCCTTGTTCGCCAAAGCGATCCAAGTCCTAGGCGATCTCGTGTCAGAGAATGGTAAGCTGTACAATCGGATTGATGAATTGTGCGGGTTGCACTTCACAATGGGATGGAAGTACGACATTATGGCATACAAGCTAGCTTATTTCATCGGTAGCATTTGGTTGTGCGTGACCGTCTGAAAAGCAGCCACAGGTGGCTGGAGCGTGGACCAATTTCTTGCTCATGGCTCTTAGCTCTCGCTTTCGAAATCCTCTCTCCCTTCCATATTCAATGTAACGTCCAATCTACTCCATCATGTCACGGCCGCTCAAGCTTCCAACGTAGGTGTTGAACAACCAACAGCTCGAAGGTTTTCGTTCTCGGCCGTTGTTCTTTTCTTCTTCCGCGGACGATCTTCTCGGGTCTATCTTCGGCAGTATCACTTTCACCCAAGTCTAATACTACTTCAAACCCCAGGCATCTGATCACCCCGTTTTCTTTACCAGCAGGGAAGGCAACCTCGTCTCCACACTTGGGCACCCTTCACGGAAGGTCTAGTGACAACGGAGACCCTTAATGCCAGGAAGCTTGCAATTACCATTTCCAATCTCACTAAGAGAAACTCTGAGCAGCAGGTTGACCACTTATCAGACGACTTTTAGACACACGTAAAAATCTTCTGGTACATACATGGACTCGGGATCACAGCCAACATCGTCCGATCGGAAGGGAGCTTAAGACAAGACTACGGTTTAAAGGAGCCGATGCACGCGCCAGACTCCACCATGCAAGTGGGAAAAGCTTAGCCCAATCCGGCCAACCTCGAATAGAGCTCTATAATTTGGAACCTTGATGGCTGCCTTGGGAAAGAACATCTCATACCTGGTTTGGACTGACTCGCTCCAAAGCAGTGGCTGGTGGCTTCTATATGGGCATAATTTGCATCACTCAAGCTTGTCTTCAATCAGGTATCAACCCCCCGTAGCTCTTGCATCTCGCCGCGACATCACCAAGCAGCTCGATGGTGTACCATTATCGTGGCAGAAAACTCTCGACTCCATCTGATGGCCCCAGTCCAACACTATCCTTTCCGGCAACAACCTTCAGTCCACTCAACTTGGTATGCCTCATCCTATTCGCTTTGCACGAGTCAACCATTCAGAGTATTACGGAAAAAGGATTGAGCTGGGAACAAGACTGTCCTTTGCGGCTATTTAATGATGTAACACGACGATAAAGAAGCTCCCTAACAGCCTTGGTCAAATCAATTGATGACAGCAGTTCGAATCTGAAGCAGTAGGTCCAACTCCCAGAGCGTTCCACCCTCTGGATCTTCCTTTGCGTCAGTTCTTCCTTTCATTTACCCTTCTCTCCCAACCTTGTCCCTTCTCCTGTCGGACATCTCTACCCACGCCATTGTAACATACAGCCATGTCTCTAGGGTGCTGTAATGATGCATCTTCCATAAACACCTTGCCAGAACGATGATCCTTTTGTCCTGCCACACCTAACGTTCGATAAATCGTTTTATAACGACAAGTCCTGCCTAGTCCACCCACAATGACTGGTATATCACCCGCAGCTTCCGACATCCGTAGGCCGTAGGTTGTGGCAACAGGACTTTCTCTTCGGTCGCGATTGCTGGAGACAGGACCTTGGTCGATCTTAAAAGGAATTTGAATTGCTTCGCACGGAAGATTTGCCCTTTTGCTGGTCAATAGTTGCTGACTGTAGCCCAATGCACACCTCTTACAGTTCATCGTAGGCACTAGTCTCTGCCCCTTTTGTACCATTCTCCTCTTGACCTTTGGTGCAGTTCCCACAATTCTGGTACCTATGTGAATTAACTTAACCGGAACAGGTGTTTTGTGAAAGCATCTTACTTTGCGTAAATGTCTCTTTGCTTCCTCGCTTCAATTTGCACATCCTCGTCAGCTTCTTCGCAATTTCCATCAAATGTTTTGTTGACTCCTATGTCATCCATCCTGAACTGCAATTGAAGGTTGTGTTCGGCCATTGTAGCGTCTCACCAATTCAAGTAAAATAGTCGCAGGCGTATAGAGTAGGGATGTCTGAAATCATATCAAAAAACTACGATGCACGTTAACATAGACTGTCTGCAAACATTCGCTTCAAATCCAGACGCGTCGATTTTTTATTGTAAGGAGGGCGCTCCCAGCGTTATTGATTAAGAATTATGGGAGACCGTCAAACCCCCTTACTTCCCCCTCTAAGCAGGTACCCGTTCTTAGACCAACCATGGCTTATGTCACATTAAATGACATGTAGTTTTGAAGGTGGCCATTCTCACAGGTCACAAAGCTAATGAGTTATCCAATGCGAGATACAGGATCTGAAGTTCCGTAGATCGTCTCAATCTCGATATGGTTTTGAAAGAAGACACCAGAGAGATTGACTTGATAAAGAAACGTTCAGTAAGTTATCTATTACAATACTTTAAAAAATGTGTTTGATAGTATCAGTTAACAGCATGATATTTCTGCATCGACGCGGACTTTTTATGATACATCGATATCTTATAAAAGATCGACTAAATAGTGAAACTTATCTGAACTGTGTGGGGCCCGGACGGTGACGTCGTTGAATGAATGCGGTGGATTCGTAGTAAAGCGGTTTGCTTGTAAGAAGAGCCAAATATGAAGTGCCTTTGCTGACTTCCGGTAGATCATTAGAATATGAAGGGATACAATTATCAGTGCATCTTGACATGATGACAACTAATTAAAACGTCGTTGTCATATTGTGGTGTGCGCTCTAAAGCAAGGAGCTGATGATGCAGAAGATGGGGGCGCAAGGGGACGTCACCCAAGAAATGCTAATATAACAGTCCAATTCAACGCGCTTCACAGAAATAAAGGTTACGCAGTGATGAAATGTGATTAGCTCCTTGCCCTACCTCAATTTAGATATGAAGTTGAATCTGGCAACTTGCTGGGTTAACATTGATGGCGACAGCAAGGTCCTCAAAACCCAGTTAATGGCAGCTCGTCGCTTTCGACCGTATCCTTTCAGTTTACAATTAAGGAGATGTAGAACTGCCCACACTCCTTGACTCTGTTGGACACGATCATCAACGGGGCTCAGACTATACGACTGAAACCCTTCGAATTGGTCATTGACGTTGACTGCTACATTTCCCAAGGCCGGTAGAGCGCTAGCATACCGCACAGATATCTCGCTGAACTTCCTAAATGAACCACCGCCGTGGATAGTCTTTACCAAATCTTTCAATATCACTAGGCATTGGACACAGATACGTACTCCAGCGAGCAAGAATATGTCCAGTAGGCATTGTCCATACTCCTAATTGTTGGAACAGCATCTCGCCCTAGTACGATAAATAGAGACTATGCCGGGACTAGTGAAGCCCTGCGCTACAGAAATATGTTCATTCGCATTTTCCCTGATGGTCAACGACTGACACTCAATTCATACAATGGTTATAGGGAAACAAGAGATGAGTAGATACCTCGAATCCTCGCTAAGTGAGCGCTACTGAATACTACAGCCGTACCTTTATTTCAAGAAGCATGGTCAGGTGGAACCGCTGTACCTGAGTACAATTCGACGCTAACTATCGACGACCACTCGACTCCATATCACTCAATTATCTGCGAAGGCACAAGACCGGCCATTGTCTTACACACAATATTTGAACGGATCTTCTGAAAACTGAAAGAATTTTGTAAGACATTATATAGAGCGATCAAACATTATGGCGGTAGGTAAGATGGTAGGTAGCATTATTGAGGCCCTGCAGCCGCTTGTAGAATCATCATGATGGCTTCATGCTCAGCGGCCGCCTGCAATGCCGTCCGACCACCATAATTAGCAGCAGCGGCGGCGTTGACGTCGGCGTTTGCCGCCAGCAGCCTCTCTACTACATTAAGGTGCCCTTGTCCAGCGGCCGCCTGCAAAGCCGTCCGACCAGTACGATTAGCAGCAGCGGCGTTGACGTCGGCGTTTGCCGCCAGCAGCTTCCTTACCACTGCATCATCCCCTTTCCCGGCTGCCCTTTGAAGCCACCGGTCACACAGCGTTGAAACTCTGTTGAATATATCGCTTTCCCATAAAAAGTCGGTTATCACAGCTGGACTCGCCGCTAGTGCATGCTCCTGCCATTCCTCAATCGCATTTCAAGGCAAGATGAAAGAAGCCGAGGACATGTACCTGCGGGCATTGACTGGAAAGGAAAAGACCTGGGGTCCTGAACACACATCGACGCTTATTACGGTCAACAACCTAGGAAACCTGTACTGGAATCAAGGCAAGATGAAAGAAGCCGAGGACATGTTTCAACGTGCGAAAACTAGAAACTCTTAACAACTTGGTACATCAGAATCTTGGGATCGAGATGATCATTCATGGTCTATAGACGCTCCTACAATTTAGATTCTGTGCGATTGATTTCGATGGAATTTCGGCCTTCACCGAGCCTATCTCAAGCCCTTTGGTCGATACTGGGATGAGAAATCCGTTCGGTGCAGATGATGTCAAACGCGAGGCCGGAGAATCTACGTTAAGATCCACTACGACCGAGGATCCCCCATGGCAACTTCAGGAAGGGCAATTGATACGTGCTTTGTGCGCACGCAGCCCATAGTCTTAGTGTCACTGAGATCTGACAAAGAACGGGACCTGGCTTCAATACCGTCTACCCGTGACGGACTGATGTTAAATCCGACATATCTGCCTTACTGAAATCAACATCTGGTTCTTACTACAGCCCAGCGTCTTCTTGAAGAAGGTTGTTCCGAATTGGTGTGAATATCTGAAATATCAAAGGAGCATATGTGGGACTGTCCCGACGCATTGAATCTGAACAGGTGGATACGTATCGTGCACACAATAACACCGTGGAGCAACCTTTCAAGAGCGTGCTTTCATCCATGATCGTATTTCGTCATTCTGTAGTTCATCGTCGACGCATGAGTACCTTCAAGGTTGCGACAGTGATACCACCTGCGACCAAACTTGTTAACGCACTGCAGGATGACCGCCGAGCTGTACAGCTAAGTGAAATACGGAAAGAAATACTGAATTAGAGTAAAGTCCTTGCAATTACAAAGGCTTCACTTCAAACAAAGGTTGCAGATGAAATTCGCGTTCTCTCTGATCAACGTGCAGAGCTTAAACGAATGGAGGAACGGTCTAAAGTGGCTATGAGCAAAGAGGACGATAAAAATCAATCATTAATAGGCGATCTGCCCGCAGGCACTGTTTCCAAAGTCCTCCCAAGACATGACAAAGGGAGTAATGGGGATGATACGTCGAATAGTATGTGTGGAGGGACAGCTTTTGAGGAAACAAGCATGGTGGGCAGCAAGCTTGGATTCAGCAGAGAGCAAATTGGCGCTGGCCTAAATGATCATATGGCTTCATCGGTCGCATCATCATAGGAAAACTCGTCACTGTAAGGTTCTTCTGTTGTCGATGCTTCGCAAATTACGAAAGTCCGTACCCATAAACTTCTAAACGATGTATAGTGTATCTCTCATCTCAAATGCGACTACTAGATTCACCGCGGAGTCTAGCAGCTTGTCGGATACATCACGATGCGTAGTATAAGATGTGGCCATCTCGGACACCTAATTCCCTTCTTGACTCCAGTGTTTCAAACTCCCTAAACTAGACGCGGTTTCGTCGAGGTGGCAGTTTCGCAGCTATACTTCCCATAGATCAGGAACTCATTCCACTGTTTATTTTTCAGGTACTCGTTGTCTTTTAACCCAGGTAAACGGTCCCGAAGCTCTGGAGCAGCGAATACGTCTGAGTAAGCTATAGTACAAGCTACGAGGTGTTGTCCTCCTTCCTCATGCTTGAAAAAAAGAAGCTGGAGCGCCCTTAGCAACGAAGATGTTGTAGAGATCTAACTTGTTCGCACTCGTTCGAACTTTGATAGATGCAATAGTGTCTCGGCTTCCAAGGCCTTGTGAAAATACGTGTACTCTGTACCAGACGTCCCAATCTCTTCAAAGCTTGGAATCTCATCTAGGGAAAAGTTTATGTATATTTTAGGCTTGATACCCGTACGGGAGTTTTTCCCAGTTGATTTAGGGCCAGCTGCTCGGAAGACATATTCAGATAGTGATCGACAGGAATGTGTTCGAGAGAGTATGTCTCTAACTAAACAGTATTAGATGTCTGCTGGAAATGGGAGTCGAGATTTATACAATCTTCGGGCCAGGTTGTTTGGAGAGGAAACCAATCAAAATCTTCCTCCAAACAGATTGAGCTACTGTTTTGCTCCTTCGTCATCTCTCAGCAGCGTCAAAGCGGAGAGACGTGAGACATTGAACATAAAGCCAGGGTATAGTTCACAGCAGTCAATGTATCAGTCGTCGAATCATCAGTTCACAGGAAATACATGCAAAATTGATGAGACCGGATACAATAAACAGAATATAGGAAGAGCAAGTAGAGTCTATTCACGCAATACTATCTTATGCACTTTCGCAGTATGGTTCTTGAAAGTCATGACATTTGGCAGAACCAGTTTGGCTGCCTTGCATCGCGGATGCGGACATGGGACCTTATCATCTGGTGCGAAAGTCTCCAAGTGCTTCTCAACCTCATTCAGCATCTTGTTTACTTTACTATACTCAAAAGTTCGCTTCTCGTAAAGCTTGCGGTCGTCGCCCAGGCAAAAGATGCATTGCTTTGGCTTGCACTTTGTGGGAAATGGATCCACGATATTCTCTTCCATATCATCTGCAGACGTTTCCGATTCTTCTTGTTCGACGCTTCGCTTTGATCGACCGCGACGCTGGGTTTCCTGCCGACGACACAAGGCCGCCAGGGCTTCAATGCCCCTGATCCTTCGAGTGAGTACTTCCCCATCTGTGAGGTCGGCCGCTGGCTGGCATATCCACCGCACAACCCCGGCTCGTTCAGGAATATTGTATTTACGACGCGCCGCAGGTTCATCAGTCATTGGGTTCTTTTGATCCGAAGAGGCAGAGAACTGTGAGTCAAAGGCGATTGTATCGGCCTTTCGGAAATGTCGCTTCCGACCCTTTTCGATCATAGTTTGTCGCAGTCTGACTTTGTAAGAACTCAATCGGGCTTGCGCTGTCATCTTTTGATTGTACAGTGACGTTCCTTTTGCGGTATTGATGGGTCTGTAGCCCTGCGATTTCAGCTGAGCAGTGAGAGCCTTGTTCCTGTTGCTGAGGCGAAGAACCTTTGGATGGTTACGAAACTCTGCTTTCTGCTCCTCCGGTAACTCCGTCGGGGCATTGGGATCGGCAGTCAAACTGGCGAGCCGGG
>JAABUI010000329.1_pt1 | contig 44616 bp, 43 predicted proteins | sample 5559111 | NCBI WGS metagenome assembly JAABUI01 (sample SAMN10711870, study PRJNA513365) | rock metagenome | isolation source: Antarctica rocks | place: Antarctica: Victoria Land, Buttleship Promontory | reverse complement strand
ACCAGCCCCCCAACCCTGACCACGCCCTGCGCCGGTCAACATGGCGACGACATCACCAACACCGCGCCCGCCAATGCCACTACAAAAGCCGAGGACACCTACCATAAACGCGACTGTAGTACTAGAGGTGATGATCGACAGCCCGGCCCTGGGTTGGGGCCTGCACATCGACCGGGTGGAGATCAAAGACGTTGCCTTGCCGGAGTCGATGAAGCGATCGATGTCCCGGCAGGCAGAGGCCGAGCGGGAGCGACGGGCGCGGGTCATCACGGCTGACGGCGAGTTGCAGGCGTCAGCGAAGTTGTCCGAGGCGGCCGACACGATGGCCGCGACTCCCGCCGCCATGCAACTGCGGTTAATCCAGACCGTTGTCGAGGTCGCGGCCGAGAAGAACTCGACCCTGGTGTTGCCGTTTCCGGTCGAGCTGCTCCGCTTCCTGGAGCGCTCCACACCCGCCGACCGGCCGAGCACCGGATCCGAGTCAGCGCCCGCCAGTCAAGCGAGCAGCTCGACGCGGATGGACGAGGGCACCAACGGCTCATCGAGCAACCTCAAGTAGCGCACCCCCATTGCCTCCTCGGCCGGGCGTGCATCCAGCCAGCGGTGTAGCAATCGATAGCCCTCCACGTAAGTGGTGGTATAGGCGCGCCACAGCGGATCGGACAGGAAGCGCAGCATTTGGCGCGCTCGGGGTGCGGGCACCAGGAGCCAGCGCTGCAAGTAAGCCACGACCGCATCCACATCGGCACCGTCCGCGTGCAGCATCAGCGCCGCGTCCTGGCGGACGCTCAGCAACTTGGCCGACGCCGCCTGTAGCCGCTCGGCCCGCTCACCGTCGAAACGCAGCCCCAGGTCGGCGAAGATCTCCTGCGCCCAGAGCCCCCAGCCGGGTCCGACCACGGCGTCCAGCCCCAGGTCGGCCAGCCCCTCGGCCATCAGACACTGCGGGGTGTTCACCAGGAACAGCGTCTGCTCGGCCTGCCCGGCCGCCACGATCCCCGCCTCCTTGCGGCAGTGCTCCGTGTGGTGACCGGGGTAGGACTCGTGCGCCACCAGGTGCGGCAGCTGCGACATCCGCTGCTTGAGGTCGGAGTTGATCGCCACCTTGGACTGGTGCCCGCCCAGGTAGTAGTTGAACCCGGACCACGGCTTGTCCCCCACCACCTCGTAGTGCACCGTCTCGTCCTCGGGCAGCGCGAACTCGGTGCGCACCCGGTCGCGCAGGGCGGAGGAGAACGCGTGCACGCACGACTCGAGGCGTTCGGGGGGGATCTCTTCGAGGGCGCGCGTCGCATTCAGCCGGGCGGCCAGTGGGCCGTCGCCGGGCAGCTCGGCGGCCAGCGCGCGGTGCGCAGCCAGGTAGTCCTCCTGCGCGCCCGCCTCGATGCGGACGTCGAAGTAGGCGTCCACCTCGTCGACGAAGCCCACCTCCTCGCCTGCGAGCTTCGCCCCCGAGCACTCCAGGGCGCGCAGGTGCACGTCGAGGAAGCGCTCCCGCTCGGCGGTCAGTCCCGCGGAGCCGAGTTCGCCGCGCAAGATGGTGGCTCTGGCGGCCAGCGCGCGGGGCTCGGGGCGGGGCTCATTCTCGGTACGGCGGCGCAGTGCGGGGTCGCCGGTGTACGCATCCACAAAACCGGCCTCAAGCCGATCGAACCGCAAGCCGAGCAGCAGGTACTCGCGCACCAAAGTTGTCGCGTCCACGACCGTTGACCCTAACCGTCCGCGAGGACCCCGTACCGTTTGGCAGCGTGCCCCGATCCAGCACCCGCAACGCCGCCGAGCCCAGCCCCTACGTTGAGCTCGACCGGGCACAGTGGAGGGACCTGCGGCTGGCGACTCCACTTCCGCTGGACGACGCGGAGCTCGGCGCGTTGCGCGGGCTGGGTGAGCAGCTCGACCTCGACGAAGTCGCCGAGGTGTACCTGCCGCTGGCCCGGCTGATCAACCTGCAGGTCGCCGCCCGCCAGCAGCTGCACGACGCAACAGCCACCTTCCTGGGCAGCATGCAGGCGGGGACCAGGGTGCCGTTCATCATCGGGGTAGCCGGCAGTGTGGCCGCCGGCAAGTCCACGACGGCGCGACTGTTGCAGGCCCTGCTCGCCCGCTGGCCCGATCATCCGCAGGTCGAGCTGGTGACCACCGACGGGTTCTTGTATCCCACCGCGGAGCTGATGCGACGGGACATTTTGGACCGCAAGGGTTTTCCGGAGAGTTACGACCGACGCAGCCTGCTGCGCTTCGTCACCAGCGTCAAGTCCGGCGTCGAGCGCGCCACGGCACCGGTGTACTCCCACGAGACCTACGACATCGTGCCGGACGCAGAACAGGTGGTGTCCCACCCCGACATCCTCATCGTCGAAGGCCTCAACGTGCTGCAGCCCGGCCCGCGGCTGATGGTGTCGGACCTGTTCGACTTCTCGGTCTACGTCGACGCCGCCCGCGAGGACCTGCAGAGTTGGTACGTGGAGCGGTTTCTGGCGCTGCGGGCGACGGCATTTGCCCGTACGGCCTCGCACTTCCCCACCACTACGCCGCGTTGGACGACGAGCAGGCCCGCGCGGAAGGACGGCGCATCTGGCTGTCTATCAACGAGCCGAACCTGGTGGCCAACATCCTGCCCACTCGTCCGCGGGCCACGCTGGTGTTGCGCAAGGACCGCGATCACTCGATCAACCGGGTGCGGCTGCGAAAGTTATGAGCCGCTCGGCGCCGAGAGGTACCGCACGGTCGTCCGGGAGTCTGGTCAACGACCGTGCGGTACCCCTCGGCGTCGACACCATCCCGGCCAAGGCTCTCAGCCGCCAAAACGCCGGTGCCGGGCGCCGTAGTCGCGCAAGGCGCGGAGGAAGTCCACCCGACGGAATTCCGGCCAGTAGGCCTCACAGAAGTAGAACTCCGAATACGCGCTCTGCCACAACAGGAACCCGGACAGCCGCTGCTCGCCGGAAGTCCGGATAACCAGGTCCGGATCGGGCTGCCCGGAGGTGTAGAGGTGTTCGCCGATGGCATCGACGGTGACCGCGTCGGCCAGCTGGGCGGCACTGAGGCCGGCGGTGGCGCGATCGATCAGTAACGCCCGCACCCCGTCCACGATCTCCTGCCGTCCGCCGTAACCCACCGCGACGTTCACCGACGCGCCGGGGCGATCCGCGGTGCGCGCGGCGGCCTTCCGCAACCGCTGAGCCGTCACGGCCGGGAGCTGCTCCAGCGCCCCGACGATGCGCACCTGCCAATTGGCATCCGGCCCGGTCAGCTCGTCGACGACGTCGGTGATGATCTCGAGCAACGGCTCGAGCTCCTCCGGGTCCCGCCGCAGGTTTGCGGTGGCCAGGAGATACAGGGTGACCACCTCGACACCAGCCGCGTCACACCAGCTGAGCATCTCCGCGATCTTCTGCGCCCCCACCCGATGGCCGTGGTTGACGTCGTCGAAACCGGCCTCCCTGGCCCAGCGCCGGTTGCCGTCGCACATCACTCCGATGTGGCGCGGCCGTTTCACACCGTCGAGTTGACGCAGCAACTGGCGTTCGTAGACGCCGTACACCAGATTCTTCGCCGTCTCCCTGGCGGTCACTGCACTGCCCTAGCGATGCGCGACTCCACGGTGGCCGACCTTACGCCAGGGCAACGGCCCGATTTCCCGTCGTCGGGATGGGTATCGTGGCGCCCGTGACCACCATGACTCCGGCTCCGTCGTTGGTCACTCCGCGGATGCGCGGGTGGATCCATTTCTGGTCGTTCATCGGGGCTGCGATCGCCGCCGCCGTCCTCGTCACCCTCGCTGCGAGCACAGTTTCCGCGCGGGCCGCGGTGGGCACCGCGGTGTACGGCGTCACGGTCTGCGGGCTGTTCGGGGTCAGCGCGTTGTATCACCGCCGGTTATGGCGCACTCCACGAGCGAAGATGTGGATGAAGCGACTCGACCATTCGATGATCTTCGTCTTCATCGCCGGAAGCTACACCCCGTTCGCGTTGCTGTGCATGCCCGAACGCACCGGCAACATCGTGCTCGCTGTGGTGTGGGTCGGCGCCGCGCTCGGGGTCGCCGTGAAGATGGCCTGGCCGGATGCGCCTCGATGGTTCGGGGTTGCGCTATACCTCGCGCTGGGCTGGGTGGCTGTGTTCGTGCTCCCGGACCTGCTGCACCACGCCGGGGTGGCGGCGCTCGTGTTGCTCCTGGTCGGGGGCCTGTTCTACAGCCTCGGCGGTGTCACCTACGGCGCCCGCTGGCCCAATCCGTGGCCCAGCACCTTCGGCTTCCACGAGGTGTTCCACGCAGCAACCGTGCTGGCGGCGCTGTGCCACTACATTGCGATCTGGCTGGCCATCTACTCCTGATGCACGGCTCAAGTACCCTCAGCTCAGGTCTGGACCCTGGCCGCGGAGCTTCTCCACGGCACGCATCGCCTCGCGCAACTCGCCGAGCCACTCATCGGCATGTTCACCGACGAGGTGCACCGCCCACGCGAGGGCCTCCGAGCGAGACCGTGCCACCCCGGCGTCGACCAGCGTGTCCAGCACCTGACGCTCTGACTGCCGTAGCCGGGTCATCACCGGGACCGACAAGGTGGTGAACAACTCGTCCGTGCTGCTCAGTCGTGCCCCCCACGCGACCTTGCGCCGGTAACGGTGTTCGGCCTGCTGCGCGATCTCCATCCGCTCCTGCCGGGTCTCCTCCCGGAAGCGACTGATCCGTCCGGTCTCCGCGGCCGCACGTGCCGCGTCGCCGAGGCTGTCCTTCGGCAGCGGCGGCAGCTCGCCGGTGACCACGATCTCCTCACGGTCCACGTTGACCTCGGGGGCCGCGATGAACCACCCGTCGGGCAAGCGGCCGGCAAACCACGCTGCCGCGTCGTCGGTCGCGGGCTGTTCCATTGCGGGCGGTCCGCTGCGGCGTCCGTGTCCACCGCGCCGGGGGCCGCCTCGACCTACCGGGCCACCGCGACCGGCGCCGGGACCGGGGCCGAATTGTTGTTCTCCTCGCATGATGCTCTCCTTTGCTCTTGTAATGACAATTACAAGATTACGTCGTTACCACCATTTCGTCCACCCCTCGACTCGGACACGTGATCAACTCATGCTCAACCCACCAAAGCGGCGAGAGTTGGAGAACCGGCATGGCATCAGCGTCAGGACCGCAGCACCGCTTCAGTTGTCACCGACTGCGTTCGGCCACAACGATATTCGCCGTCGCCGCGGTGGCTCTGGGGTTGGCCAGCGCGACGCCGGCAGCGGCCGACACTGCGCCCAGTCGTTTCCAGACCGCCAACGACTACTGCCTTGGCCAGTGCAACGACGTGATGCCGCCGGGGGAGAACGGCAACGCCAACATCGTCGACATCCTCGGCAACAAGCTGCTCAAGACCCAGCCGCCGCACACCAGTGACCAGCTGGGCAAGTACGACCAACTGCTCTACAGCTACAACAACCTCAGCGACTCCCAGATCAGCAACTTCTTCAACGACTCGTCCTTCGGGGTGCCACCCGACCAGGTGGAGAGCGTGACCAAGCCGAGAGGCGATGTGACGATCGTCCGCGACAAGGCAACCGGCGTCCCGCACATCACCGGCACCACCCGCTCGGGCACCGAGTTCGGCGCGGGCTTCGCCGCAGGCAGCGACCGGTTGTGGCTGATGGACGTGCTGCGCCACGCCGGGCGCGGCCAGCTCAGCGGCTTCGCCGGCGGGGCGGCAGGCAACCGCAGCATGGAGCAGAGCCAGTGGGCTCAGTCGGCCTATACCGAGGCCGACCTGCAACGCCAGGTCGACGGCATCCGGCTCAAGGGCTCCCGCGGGCAGCAGGCCTACGACGACGTCATGAGTTACATCGCCGGCATCAACGCCTACATCGCTCAGGCCAAGGGCCTGCTCACCCAGCCGGGTGAGTACGCCCTGACCGCCAACGCCAACCTGTTCACCGGAGACGGCATCGCCAACTTCACCCCTACCGATGTCGTGGCCATTGCCTCGCTGATCGGCGGGATCTTCGGCTCCGGCGGGGGCATGGAGCTGCAATCGGCGTTGGTCAAGCAAGCCGCTGAGACCCAGTACGGGGTGATCGAGGGCGACCGGCTGTGGGCATCGCTGCGAGAGCAGAACGACCCCGAGGCCACCACCACGATCCACGACAAGTCCTTCCCCTACGGCCAGGCGCCCGCGGATACCTCTGGGGTGGCGCTGCCCGACGCCGGTAGCCTGCGCCAGCAACCGATCGTGGAGAACGCCACCGGCTCGGCGGTTCCGAGCTCCACGCCTGCGGCCCAAACCGAGGGCGCACTGCCGGCTGACTTGGTAACCGGCATGCACGGGATGTCGAATGCGCTGCTGGTGTCCGGGCAGCACACCGACGACGGGCACCCCGTGGCGGTGTTCGGCCCGCAAACCGGGTACTACGCGCCGCAGCTGCTCATGCTGCAGGAGCTGCAGGGCCCGGGAATCAGCTCCAGAGGCGCGGCGTTTGCGGGGGTGAGCATTTACACCCTGCTCGGACGGGGTCAGGACTACTCCTGGAGCGCCACCTCGGCGGGGCAGGACATCATCGACACCTACGCCGTGACGCTGTGCAACCCGAGCGGCGGCGGCCCGGTCGCGCCCGACTCGTTGTTCTACGACTACCACGGGGCCTGCACGCCGATGGAGCGTCTGGCCACCCAGGACGCGTGGCACCCCACCCTCGCCGACTCCACTCCGGCGGGCTCCTACAACCTGGTCAGCTACCGCACGAAGTACGGCCTGGTCACCTCGCGGGCGACGGTCGGCGGCACACCCGTGGCGTACGCCGCGCTGCGTTCCACCTACATGCACGACGCCGACTCCATCATCGGCTTCCAGGAGCTCAACGATCCGACCTTCGTCCACGACGCCGCCAGTTTCCAGCAGGCCACCGCGGACATCAACTACACCTTCAACTGGTTCTACGCCGACTCCAGGGACACCGCGTACTACAACTCCGGCCTCAACCCGGTGCGATCGACCACCATGGATCCGAACCTGCCCGCGTGGGCGAAGCCGGCCTATGAGTGGAAGGACTTCGATCCTGTCGCCTACACGTCTGCAGCCACCGACTTCGCTGCGCACCCGAACTCGACGAACCAGGACTACTACGTCAGCTGGAACAACAAGCAGGCCAAGGACTACAGCGCTGCCGACGGCAACTTCAGTCAGGGCTCCATCCAGCGCGTCGACCTGCTGGACCAACGGGTGAACGCCATGGTGCGCAGCGGAGTGAAGGTCACCCGGGCCTCGCTGGTGCAGGCCATGGAGCAAGCCGCCGGGGCCGACCTGCGGGGCGAGGAGGTGCTGCCCGAGCTGCTGGCGGTGATCAACTCGGCCCCGGTCACCGACGCGGCGCAGGCCAACGCGGTGCGGCAGTTGACCGAGTGGATGAACTCCGGCGCCTACCTGCAGCCCACCTCACCGACGTCCAAGCAGTATCTGAACTCCGACGCCGTCCGACTGCTCGACGCCTGGTGGCCCTTGCTCGCCAAGGCCGAGTTCGCGCCGATGGGCGACCCCCTACTGGCCGCGCTGGCCAACACCCTGCAGGTCGACCAGGCGCCGTCGCCGGTGAGCCATGGCGGGTCGGCGTTCCAGAAGGGGTGGTGGGGCTACGTCGACAAGGACATCCGCGCCGTGCAAGGTAAGGCCGTGCAGGATCCGCTGCCGGTGAAGTTCTGCGGCGGCGGCGATCTGGCGGCGTGCCGGTCGGTGTTGCTGGGCAGCCTGGCCCAGGCGGCAACAACTCCGGCCAGCACGGTGTACCCGGCGGACAAGTACTGCGCCGCCGGCGACCAGTGGTGCGCGGACTCCATCGTGCAGCGCCCCTTCGGCGGGGTGAGCGACGCCAACATCACCTGGCAGAACCGGCCGACCTTCCAGCAGGTGGTGCAGTACCCCGCGCACCGTGGCGACGACGTCACCAACCTGGCCCTGGGCAAGCCCACCACCGCGAGCAGCTCCCAGGTTCCGTTGTTCGGCTTCCTCGGTCCGAACCTGCCGCCGGCCTTGGCCACCGACGGGGACCTGAGCACCCGCTGGGCCAGTGGCGCCTGGGCTGACAACGAGTGGATCACCGTCGACCTCGGCGCACCCCAGACCGTGGCCCGGGCGGTGCTGCGCTGGGAGGTGGCCTACGGCAAGGGTTACCAGATCCAGGTGTCCGATAACGGAACGAACTGGCGGACGGTGTACGCCACCAGCACCGGGCAGCCGGGGACGAACTCGGTGAGCTTCGCACCGACCACCGCGCGCTATGTGCGCATGCAGGGCGAGCAGCGGGGCACGTGGTTCGGCTACTCGCTGTACGAGTTCGAGGTCTATGCCCGCTGAAGTTAGGGACGCTGACAGGTATGCAGCACCTGTGAGCGTCCCCCATCAGCTGCGCAGTAACTGCGCGAGTTCGGCGGCGGTGGTCACGGGGCGGTCGCAGACGAAGCCGCGGCACACGTAGGCGGCCGGGGCGCCGTCGACGAGGTCACGACCGGCGAGCAACGGCGCCGCGTCGGGGGCGCCGCCGACGATGACGGTGCCCCCCGGTGCATACGTGCGTGCAGAGCAAAGCAGGTCGCCGCTTCCCACCACGGCGACCTGCAGCGGCCCCCGCTCGGCGGCCTCCGCAACCGACCACCAGTTGCCCGACGAGCGCGGCGCCCGGCTCAGCAGCGCTCCGGCACGGGCGAGGGTGGCGTCTGCGGCTTCGGCGTAACGCGCGGAACGGTCCGGCTCGGCCAGCGCCGCCGCGGCCTGCAGCACCTCGGCCATGGCGGACGCGCCGGACGGCGTCACCCCGTCCAGGGGATCGCGTGGCCGCCGCACCAAGGCCTCGGCGTCGTCGGCGGTGTCAAACCATGCGCCCGTCTCGTCGGGATCAGCAAAGTGCTGCAGCGCAACATCGATCAGCTCACAGCCATGATCCAGCCAGCGCCGCTGTCCCGTCGCCTGATGCAGCGCGAGCAGGCCCATCACCAGGTCCGCGTGGTCTTCGAGTACGCCCGCCGCCGTCCCGACCACGCCACCGAGCGACGAGCGGCGCAGCCGTCCGTCGACGACGTGCTTCCCCAACAGGTGCTCGGCACACCCCGCCGCGGCCTCGACCCAGTGCGGGCGTTCCAGCGCTGCTCCTGCTTCTGCCAGCGCCGTGATGGTCAGCCCGTTCCAGGCGGTGACCACCTTGTCGTCCCGGCCGGGTTGGGGGCGTTGCTCGCGTGCTGCCAGCAGTGCCACGCGCACGCGAGACCACCGTTCGGCGTCGTCAGGGTCGGCGAGCAGCTGCAGCACGGAGCTGCCGTGTTCGAGGGTGCCCGACTCGGTGACCTCGAGCAGCGCGGCCGCCCAGGCACCGTCGTCATCGCCAAGCACCTCGATGAGCTGCGCGGGGGTCCATGCGTAGGTCAGGCCTTCCACGCCGTCGGTGTCGGCGTCCAGCGCAGAGGCGAACCCGCCGTCCTCGGTGCGCAGCACGCTGAGCAGAAACGTGGCCGTGCTCTCGGTGACGCGCAGAGCTGGTGCCGCATTGGTGACGCGATACAGGTGCGCATACATTCGAAGGAGTAAAGCGTTGTCGTACAGCATCTTCTCGAAGTGCGGAACCACCCAGGCAGCATCAACGGAGTAGCGGGAGAACCCACCGGCGAGCTGGTCGTGGATACCGCCACGCGCCATGGCCTCCGCGGTGCGCACCACCACGACCAGCGCCTGGTCGGACCCGGTGCGCTCGTAGTGGCGCAGCAGCGCTTCCAGCACCATCGTGGGCGGGAACTTGGGTGCCCCGCCAAAACCGCCGTGCTGGGAGTCGACGTCCCGCAGCACCGCGGCCGCCGCCGCATCGAGCACGCCGGGGTCGACGGTTCCGGGGGGAAGCGAGCCGGCGGCGCGCTCCAGCTCCGCCACCACCGAGGAGCCGGCTTCTAGCACCTCGGCCCGACGATTGCTCCAGGCGTCGTTGACGGCAGCCAGCAGCTGCGGAAACGATGGCATCCCGTGCCGGGGTGTGGGCGGAAAGTAGGTGCCGCAGTGAAACGGCTCGCCGTCCGGGGTGAGGAAGCACGTCATCGGCCAACCGCCCTGACCGGTCATCGCGACGGTGGCGTCCATGTACACCGCATCGAGGTCCGGCCGCTCCTCGCGATCCACCTTGATGCACACGTAACCCGCATTCATCTGAGCGGCAATCTCGGCGTTCTCGAAGGACTCGTGCGCCATCACGTGACACCAGTGGCAGGCGGAGTACCCGATGGACAGCAGCACCGGCACGTCCCGCTCGCGCGCCTCGGCGAAGGCGGCGGGCGACCACTCCTGCCAGTGCACCGGGTTGTCCTTGTGCTGCAACAGGTACGGGCTACTCGAGTCTGCCAGCTGATTTACCATCAGGTGTCCTTCCCACGTCGATACCCCTCATGGTGTCAGCACCTGTGGCCGAATGAGTGCACGATCAACGCCTGCCGCACGTCGGGACCTTCGCTATCGCACTTGCCGCGCTCACGCTCGCCGCCTTTACCTCATCCAGCGCACCCGCCGTCCAGGCTGGCGCCCTGCCACCGAGACCGTGGCGCTGCAGCAGCTGCCGTACCTGGCCGCCATTCTTATTCGGCAAGTCCGAGGAAGACGAAGATTGCACGGTCAAGCCGGACGAGATCTTCATCCGCGAGACGGCCGAGATGCTCACGTACGTTCGCCCGCGGCATCGTCGTGATCTTGTCGACCATGACCTGGCTTGCCAGCTCGATTCCGGTGGCTGCCGTCGGCTCTACGCCGATCCGGGTCAGCGGTGCCTCGACGGAACTTGTTGTCAGCGGACAGACCGTGACCGAGGCTGTTGCGTCGAACCGGTCGTCCTGAATAATGACGACGGGTCTCGGCCTGCCCGTATAGGCCCCTCGTGCTGCAGCGATGTGGATGTCGCCGCGCCTCACTCGGCGGGCTGCCCCTCGTCGGCCCAGTCGACGGAGATCGCCTCGACGAATGCTTGGTCGTCGGCCTCGTGCTCGCGGGCGGCGATGGCAGCCGACTGGAGGTGAGCTTCCGCGGCGAATTCCGGCGCCCGTACGTCGGGCACCCAGATCTGAACGGGCCTGAGACCTTGAGCGCGCAAGCGCTCGCGATGTTCGCGTACCCGTTCGCGTGTACTAGCCATGTCCCGATGTTACATGTAACGGAGACGGGTGATCAACCACGTCTCGTTCGACGGATCGGTCACATGCGCGAGGCCACCTCCGCACCGTCTCTCCGAGCCGCCTTCGGCTTCTAGGGCACAGCGAGTTCACAGCCAACCTGCAGACACCGCACAGCAGCAAGGTTCAGGATGTCTTCATGCAGGCAGTGGTAGCACAAGAACGGACGGGAGCGCCGCGGGTGGCCGAGGCACGGATCCTGGTGGTCGACGACGAACCGAACATCGTCGACCTGTTGAGCACCAGCCTGCGCTTCGTCGGCTTCGAGGTGGCGACCGCGCCCGACGGTATGCAGGCCCTCGACGTCGCCCGCACCTTCCGGCCGGACCTGGTGGTGCTGGACGTGATGATGCCCGGGATGGACGGCTTTGGGCTGCTGCGTCGGTTGCGTGCCGACGGAATGCACTGCCCCGCGCTGTTTCTCACCGCCCGCGATGCCGTCGAGGACAAGATCACCGGATTGACTCTCGGCGGTGACGACTACGTGACCAAACCGTTCAGCCTCGAGGAGGTGGTCGCGAGAATTCGGGCGGTGCTGCGCCGCAGCGGGGCGCTGGAGGACCTCCCGAGCTCCGCGCGGATCACCTTCGCGGACATCGAGCTGGACGACGACACCCGCGAGGTGTGGAAAGCAGGCGAGCTGGTCAGCCTGTCGCCGACGGAGTTCAAGCTGCTGCGCTACCTGATGGCCAACGCGGGCACGGTGCTCAGCAAGCCGCGCATCCTCGACCACGTCTGGAACTACGACTTCGGTGGCGAGATGAACGTGGTCGAGTCCTATGTGTCCTACCTGCGCCGCAAGGTGGACACCACGGAGCCGCGGCTGATCCAGACCCTGCGCGGCGTGGGGTACGTGCTGCGCCAGCCCCGGAGGTGAGCACAGCCCCGCAGTCCAAAGGAGTGCCGCTGCGGGTGACGCTCGTCGCCGCACTGCTGTCGTTGGTCACCCTGGGCTTGCTGGCCTCTGCGGTCGCGACCAACCGGGCCCTGAACGACTACCTCGTCCAACGCACCGACGCACAGCTGACGCAGGACGCCGGCTCGTTCGTGCGTCGGCTGGACCAACCCAGCTTCCCGCGCACCGATCCCCGTGGGCCGCGGCCACCGAGCCGCTACTACGTAGCCATCCTCGATGCCCAGGGCAACACCCAGCAGGTGTTGGACGATCCGACGCCGGGGCAGGCCGTACCGAGGCTCAAGTCCCTCGGCGCGCCATCGATGAACCCGTTCACCGTCGGATCGGTGGGCGGCGGCCCGGAATGGCGGGTGGTGACGGTGCCGGCGACGCTGATCGACGGCAGCACCGGCATGGTCGCCGTGGCCGCGAGCCTGGCCGACGCCAGCTCTACCGTGCACCGCCTCGTCCTCCTGCAGGTCGGCATCGGGTTGGCGGTGCTGCTGCTGCTGGCCGTGCTCGGCTACCTGGTGGTGCGGCGCAGTCTGCGACCGTTGGCCGAGGTGGAGACGACCGCCGCGGCCATTGCGTCCGGTGACCTGCACCGCCGCATCCCCGACCGGGGCCACCGCAGACCACGGTGGCCCGCAGGACCGACCGCGCCGCCGCGCCCACGATGTGGCGCGACGGTTTGGCCTACGTGGTGGCCGCCAGTGTCCTCGTCGTGCTCGCCCTGTGGCTGCACGGCGGAGGTATTCATCAGCTCCTCAACGCGAGCAGAGGCGACCAGCTGACCGCCGCGGGTCGCCTCGCGGGACTGCTCACCGCCGACGCCATGTTGGTCCAGGTCGCGCTGATGGCCCGGATCCCCTGGGTGGAGCAGAGCTACGGGCAGGACCGGTTGGCCCGCTGGCACCGCTGGCTGGGCTTCGGCTCGTTCACCGCCATGATCGTCCACATCGGTCTGATCACACTCGGTTACGCCAGCTCGGCCCGAACCGGGCTCCTCGCGCAAGCCTGGGATCTGGTGTGGAACTACCCAGGCATGCTGCTCGCGGTTGCCGGGTTCGCCGCGCTGGTCATGGTGGTGGTGACCTCGCTGCGGGCGGCGCGCCGGCGCCTGCGCTACGAGTCGTGGCATCTGCTGCACCTGTACGCCTATCTAGGTGTGGGCTCGCGCTGCCCCACCAGGTGTGGACGGGTTCGGACTTCATCGGCAACGCATGGGCACGCGCGTACTGGTGGACGCTCTACGCCGCCGTCGCCGTGAGTGTGCTGGTGTTTCGGGTCGGCCTGCCGCTGTGGCGGTCCTGGCGCCACCGGCTCACGGTCGCCCGAGTGGTGCCGGAGTCACCGGGGGTGGTCTCGGTCCACCTCGCGGGACGCAAGCTCGACCAGCTCGACGTCCGGGCCGGACAGTTCTTCCTTTGGCGCTTCATCGACGGCCCCGGCTCCTCGCGCGCGCACCCCTTCTCGCTCTCCGCCTCGCCCAGCCCGGACGGCCTGCGCATCACGGCGAAGACCCTCGGCGAAGGCAGCGCGCGGCTGGCCACCCTCACCCCCGGAACCCGCGTGCTGGTGGAGGGTCCCTACGGACGGATGACTGCCGCGGTACGCACCCAGGACCGGCTGACCTTCATCGCCGCCGGCATCGGTATCACCCCGATGCGGGCGCTGCTGGAAGAGCTCGACTACCGCCCCGGCGAGGCCACGCTGATCCATCGCACCAGCGGTTCCCGGGACGCGCTGCTCGCACACGAGATCACCGAGCTGGCCCAGCGGCGCGGGGTGCAGGTGCAGCACCTTCCCGGTCCGCGAGATCCGCGTGGAGGGTGGTTGCCTGCCGGCCCCTCCGCGTCGCGCACCACGCTGCACGACCTGGCTCCCGATATCGCCAGCAGTGACGTGTTCTTGTGTGGACCCGAAGAATGGATGCGGTCGCTGCGCGACGCGGCCCGCGCGGCAGGGGTACCGGACCGCCAGATTCACCGCGAACACTTCACCTACTAGCCGAGAGGAACGTCCGTGCGCCGCATCATCCTGACCATCGCCTCTACCGCGGCGGCCCCCGTGCTGCTGTTCAGCTACCGCCCGTCCACCGGCAGCGGTGACGTCGCCGCCAAGACCATCATCTCCAGCGGCGCAGGCGTGGTGTCCCGCGCGACGACCGCCCCGTCAGCCGCCGTTCAGCCGCCATCTGCGGGTCAACCTCAGGCCGGCCCGCAGCCGCAGATTAGTGCTCAGCCGCAGGCCGGCGCATCGAAGGTGATCAACGGGTCCACGGTGCAGACCGAGTACGGACCCGTCCAGGTGCAGATCACGGTGTCCGCGGGCAAGATCACCGCAGCCGATGCTGTCTAGTACCCCACCGCGCAGCGCCGCGACGTGCAGATCAATCGTCAGGCGGTGCCGATGCTGAACGCCGAGGTGCTTGCCGCCCAGAGCGCGAACATCGACGCCGTCAGCGGCGCAAGCTACACCAGCGACGGCTACGTCCAGTCGCTGCAGGCGGCGCTGGATGTTGCCCACCGGTGACCGTCCCCCCCGAGCGGACCAGGCACGCAGACATCATGGGCATGCCGATCAGTGTCCGGCTCCGAGGACCCGGCGTCCGAGCCCCCGCCGCCGAGTCTATTGTGGACGATGTGTTTGCGTGGCTGCGACGCGTCGACGCGGTGTTCAGCGCCTACCGACCCGACTCCGAGCTGAACCGACACCGGCGCAAGGAGCTCGCGTTGGCCGCCTGCGACCCAATGCTGGCGGAGGTGTTCGAGCTATGCACGGAGGCAGCGCAACGCACCGACGGCTGGTTCGATCCGCAGGTCAGCACACACGGCGGCCGACTGCTGGACCCTGCCGGCACCGTCAAAGGGTGGGCCGTGCAAGGCGCCGGTGAACTGCTGTCCGCTCTGGGCGGTTGCGATCACTACATCAACGCAGCAGGCGACATCACCATGCTGGTGCGCAAGAGCAGCGCACCGCCGTGGCGGCTCGGGATTGCCGACCCGCACCACGGCGACCGACTCGTCGACGTCGTGACCTGGCGCACCGGGGGCATGGCGACCTCGGGAACCGCTGCTCGCGGCGGCCACGTGTACAACCCGTTCACCGGGAAGCCCGCCACCGAGCTCGCCTCGGTCACCGTGGTGGGTCCCGAGCTGCTGTGGGCCGACGTCTACGCCACCGCTGCACTGGCTCACGGGAGTGCGGCCCAGCAATGGCTGTCCACCTTGGACGGCTACGAGCACTTCGCGGTGACAGCCGACGGGCAGTACTGGCACAGCGATGGGTGGGCCGCACTGCGTGCTTGTGCGTGAAAGTTGGCGGCCTACCGCCAACTTTCACGCACAAGCATCGCGGTAAGTTCATGAGGTGTTCTACTTCATCTTCAAGCATGTGTTTCCTGGCCCGTTCATGCTGTTGCTGAGCAGGCCCCGGATCACCGGGCGCGAACACATCCCCAAGACAGGCGGCGTGATCATCGCCGGGAACCATCTGGCGGTCGCCGACTCGTTCGTGGTGCCCCTGGTGATCCCCCGCAAGGTCGCTTTCCTCGGCAAGTCCGAGTACGTGACGGGCACCGGCCTCGCCGGGCGGGCCAAGGCCTTCTTCTTCCGCACCATCGGCATGGTCCCCGTGAACCGCGGCGCGGTGAGCGCAGCGTCGGCCGCCGTCGACGTGGTCAGCGAGCACGTGAGCAAAGGCATCGCGTTCGGCATCTACCCCGAGGGCACCCGCTCACCCGACGGACGGCTGTACAAGGGCCGCACCGGCGTCGCGAAGGTGGCCCTGGCCACCGGGGCGCCCGTAGTTCCGGTCGCCGTGATCGGCACGGACAAGCTCAACCCCGTGGGCAGCACCATGTGGCGGCCGCATCGCATCGACATCCGCTTCGGCAAACCACTGGAGTTCTCCCGCTACGACGGTCTGGCCGGCGACCGGTGGGCGGAGCGGGCCATCGTGGACCAGATCATGTCCGCGATCGCCGAGCTCTCCGAACAGGAATATGTGGACGTCTACGCATCGTCGGTGAAGGACCAGAACTGAGCTTGCCCCGGGCAATCAGCTCGACCACAAGCACCACGGCCACCGTCTCCACCGCCAGCAAGGCCACCAGCACGAACACCTGCACCGCACCAGCCGCGACCGGACTCGCACCGCCGAGCAGCATGCCGACGAACGCCCCCGGCAGGGTCACCAGCCCCACCGTCCTGGTCTGGTCCAACGCAGGCATCAGGGCCTGACCAGCCGCCGGTCGGCAGACCTCCAGCGCCGCGTCCCGCTCGCTCAGTCCGATCGACAGACCCGCCTCCACCTCGCCGCGGCGCTGCCGAAGCTCGTCAAGTGCCCGCCGACCGGCCAGCGCCGTTGCCGTCATCGCACCACCGATGAGAATGCCGGTGACCGGGATCAGCGCCAGGCCCGTGGTGGGCAGCAAACCCCCGAGGACCAGTCCGAGCACCACCGGAGTGCTGCCGGCCAGCACCGGCACCGCGGCCCACCACCCCTGACGCCCGGCGGTCATCCGGCGTCCGGCCGTCGCGCTGGCCACGGTGGCCATGGCGGCAATAAACAGCACGGTAAGCGGCAACGAGCGGACGATGGCCGCGATCACCGCCGACACCACGGCGAGCTGCACCACCGCGCGGACAGCGGCCACCACGATCTGACGCCCGGAGCCGAGCTTGCCGACGACGGCGATCGCCGCAGCCAGCGCCGTCAGCACGGTGACGGTGATGGCGAGTCCGGCGCCGACGGTCACCAGGGTCGAGGGCACTCCTCTCAGCCGTTCGCCGCGCTACTCAGCGGCCTGGCCACCGTCCGCAGCGGTGGTGGTGTCGAAGCTCTCGGGAAGCTTGCGCATGTGCCGGTTCATCGAACGGATCAGCAGCACCAGCCCGATAAGCAGCAGCAACACGATCACCAGCGCGATCGGTCCCGCCTTGCCGAACTCGGCGCCGGTGGAGTTGTGGTTGGGCGTCGGGCTCTGGGTCGGATTTTGGGCGAGGAGGATCTGCGTGGCCAGCAGCTTCGCCGAGGCGATCACGCGCGCACCGTCTCCTCGATGCCCGCGAACAGGTCGTCCTCCGGGGTGGTCGTGTCCACCAGCGAGCGGGCCAGCTCCCACTCCTCCGTCGGCCACAGCTCGCGCTGTTCGGCAACCGGCATGGCGAAGAAGCGGCCCTTGGGGTCGATTTGGGTGGCGTGCGCCTTCAGTGCGTCGTCCCGCTGTTGGAAGTACTCGCCGCACTCCACCTGCGTCGTCACGCGCTCCATCACGTCACCTCGCTTGGGATCCCACTTCGCCAGCCACTCGGCGAACGGCGACTCCACACCCCTCGCGGTCAGTGCGTCGTGGAACAGCTGCAGCCGCTGCCTGCTGAAGCCGTGCGAGTAGTAGACCTTCAACGGCTGCCATGGTTCGCCCGCCTCCGGGAAACGGTCCGGGTCGCCCGCAGCGTCGAAGGCCGCCATGGACACGTCGTGGCAGCGGACGTGGTCGGGGTGCGGGTAGCCGCCGTGCTCGTCATAGGTCGTCAATACGTGCGGACGGAACTCCCGGATCACCGCCACCAGGCGCTCGGTCGCCTCCTCTAACGGCACCAGCGCGAAGCACCCCTCCGGCAGCGGCGGCAGCGGATCACCCTCCGGCAGACCGGAGTCGACGAAGCCCAGCCAGCGGTGCTGCACACCGAGAATTTCCGCGGCGCGGGCCATCTCTTCGCGGCGCACCTCGTGGATCCTTTCGTGCACGCCGGGGGTGTCCATGGCGGGGTTGAGGATGTCGCCCCGCTCGCCGCCGGTCAGCGTCACCACCATCACCTCATGACCTTCGGCCACGTAGCGCGCCGTGGTCGCCGCGCCCTTGCTGGCCTCATCGTCGGGATGGGCGTGCACCGCCATCAGCCGTAGTCCGCTCACCGGCATCCTCACTCGTGTTTCGGGGTGGTCGTAACCTGGATGGGTTCCATGATCCCATCCGAGCTCAGCGTTCAGCGTCCGCACCGCCTCCAGGAGCCGCCCCGATGACCTCCACGCTCCCCACCGGGCGCTACTCCGCCCGCGAGCGTCCCGCAGGGCCACGCCGCAGGAACTCCGCGATCGTCCTGGTACTCGGCCTCATCGTCGGGCTGGTCGTCGCCGTGGTGGCCTACCGCAACCTCGGATCTCCCCCCATCTCCGGGGAGCAGACCGGTTTCTCCGTGGACTCCGACTCCGCAGTCACCGTCCAGTTCACCGTGACCCGTGATGACCCCAGCAAGCCTGCGGTGTGCATCTTGCAGGCCCTGTCCCTGGACGGTTCCGAGAGCGGACGACGGGAGATGTACATCCCTCCCAGCGACGGCCCGATCGGCTCGTACAAGGCAACGGTGCACACCTCGCAGCCCCCGGTGGCCGGCAGCGTCTTCGGCTGCAGCTTCACCGTGCCCAGCTACCTCCAGCCCTCCTGAACTTCGCGAAATAACGGGCGTGCACGCGTAGTACCTGCTATTCTGAACTGATAGCACGGTCCCGCACGGGGCCGTGTTTCGTCGTCTGGAGCGGGCACCTTCTAGCGGGCGACCCGCCCCGCCAGCGAGGGAGTGACAACGATGACCGACGCACAGGTGACCTGGCTGACCCAGGAGTCCCACGATCGGCTCAAGGGTGAGCTCGACCACCTCATTGCCAACCGTCCCGTCATCGCCGAGGAGATCAACGCCCGACGCGAGGAGGGCGACCTCAAGGAGAACGGCGGCTACCACGCCGCGCGGGAGGAGCAGGGACAGCAGGAGCGGCGCATCCGCCAGCTCCAGGAGCTGCTCAACAACGCCAAGGTCGGCGAGGCACCGACGACGTCGGGCGTGGCGTTGCCGGGCTCTGTGGTCAAGGTGTACTACGACGACGACAAGTCCGACGCCGAGACCTTCCTCATCGCCACCCGCGAAGAAGGCCGCCACGGCGACCTCGAGGTCTACTCACCGAGCTCACCCCTGGGCAAGGCGTTGCTGGACGCGAAGATCGGCGAGACCCGTGCGTACACCGTGCCCAACGGCAGCTCGATGAAGGTGACGCTGACCAGCGCTGAGCCCTATCACGCCTGAGCGAAGCCTGCACGCTCCAGGGCTGTCAACACCGACTCGCAGTGCTCTGCCCCCCGCGTCTCCAGGGTGAGCGCCACCTGCACCTGACCCAAAGCGAGCGTGCCGGCCAGCCGGGAATGGGCGACATCGATGACGTTCGCCCCGGCGGCCCCGACCGTCGCCAGCACCGCGGCGAGGGAACCCGGGTTGTCGGCCACGGTTACCCGCAGCGCCAAGAACCGCCGAGCGGCGTCCAGCCCGTGCTGCACCACGCGAGTGAGCAGCATCGGGTCGACGTTGCCGCCGGAAAGCACCGCACACACTGGTCCGGCGGCGGCCAGCTCCCGGACGGCGGCATCTTCGTCGAGCAGGGCGGCCACGGCCGCCGCGCCCGCTGGCTCGACCACCAGCTTCGCGCGCTCCAGGCACAGCACCAGCGCGCGGGCCAACGCATCTTCGCTGACCGTCACCACTTCATCCACCAGCGTCGAGACATGCGCGTAGCTGATGGGCCCCGGTGCACCGACCGCGATCCCATCGGCCATCGTTGACATCTGCGCGAGCCGAACCGGGTGCCCGGCGGCGAGCGATCCCGGCCAGGCGGCAGCCTGCTCGGCCTGCACGGCCACCACCCGCACCCCCGGGCGCAGGGCCTTCACGGCTGCCGCGATGCCGGCCACCAATCCCCCGCCGCCGGTGTCCACCAGCACCGTGGCCACCTCGGGCAGTTGCTCCACGATCTCGAGTCCCACGGTGCCCTGCCCGGCGATGATGTCGGCGTGTTCGAAGGGGTGGATGAACACCGCGCCGGTGCGCTCGGCAAACTCGACGGCGGCCTCCAACGCATCCTCCAGCACCGCACCGTGCAGGTGCACGAGCGCGCCGTAGGCACGGGTCGCTGCCAGTTTGGGCAGCGGCGCCCCCGTCGGCATGAACACCGTCGAGCTCGCGCCGAGCAGACTGGCGGCCAGGGCCACCCCCTGGGCGTGGTTCCCGGCGCTGGCCGCCACCACGCCCCGCGCACGTTCGGCCGCGGTCAGTCCGTGGATGCGCGTGTATGCGCCGCGGATCTTGAACGACCCGGTGCGCTGCAGGTTTTCGCACTTCAGGTGCACCCGCGTGCCCGTGCGGTCGCTGAGCACCCTGGACGCCACCATCGGGGTGACCCGGCTCACTCCGCGCAGCAGCTCGGCGGCCGCACGGATCTGGGGCAGGGTGACGAGGTCCATGGGCACGATGATGCCAGTGACTCGGCGATTCACCCGACGGGGGCGCGGTGCCGAAGGTAGCGTGAGTGTTGCCGCAGAACAGGTCGAGGACAGCAGGGAGCGACCGTCATCCGTACGCGTTTTTCCGCCTTTGCACTTGCGTCCACTGTGGTCGCGAGTGTCGGACTTGTGGGCGCGGCGTTCTTCACGGTTGAGCATGCAGGCTGCGACTCCGCCGGACATCTGAGCACCGGCTTCGATGGCTCGGTGCACCTCGTCGGCGGTTGTGTCACCGCTGAGGATCTTGTGGTTCCTGGCCGCCCTGCCGAGCCGACGGACCTACCACTCCCGCCGGCGCCGGGCGTACGACCTTAGGCGACCAGCGCCTGTTCCAAATCCGCCACCAGGTCAGCGACATCTTCGATGCCCACCGAGAGTCGCACCAGGTCTTCGGGCACCTCCAGCGCCGAGCCGACGGTGCTCGCGTGGGTCATGGCGGCGGGATGCTCGATCAGCGACTCCACCCCGCCGAGGCTCTCGGCCAGGGTGAACAGGCGCGTGCCCGCACACAGCTTGAGGGCAGCATCCCGGCCTCCGCGCAGTCGCAAGGACACCATGCCGCCGAACCGGCGCATCTGCCGGGCAGCGACCTGGTGTCCGGGGTGCTCGGGCATGCCCGGGTACAGCACGCTGCTGACGGCGGGATGCCCGGCGAGCATGTCCACCACCTGCTCGGCGTTGTCGCAGTGCCGCTCCATCCGCACCGCCAGCGTCTTCGCGCCGCGCAACGTCAGCCACGCGTCAAACGGCCCGGGCACCGCCCCCGCCCCGTTCTGCAGGAACTTGCACGCCACGGTCAGCTCCTCATCGTCGGTGACCAGCCCCCCACCCACCACGTCGGAGTGACCGCCGATGTACTTGGTGGTGGAGTGCAGCACCACATCCGCCCCCAGCGCAAGGGGCGTCTGCAGATACGGCGAGGCAAATGTGTTGTCCACCACCACTTTCACGCCCGCATTGTGCGCCACCTCGGCAAGGGTGGCGATGTCGGCGACGTTGAGCAGCGGGTTGGTCGGGGTCTCCACCCAGAGAAGTTTGGTGGTGGGCCGCAACGCCGCCCGTACCGCGTCGGGGTCGGTCAACGCCACCGGTGTGTGCTCGATCCCCCACTGACTGAACACCTTGTCGATCAACCGGAACGTGCCGCCGTAGGCGTCGTCGGGGATCACCAGGTGATCCCCGGGACGCAAGGTCGCCCGCAGCAATGCGTCGGTTGCCCCCATTCCCGAGGCGAACGCCACTCCGTACGACCCGCCCTCGAGCGACGCCAGGCACTCCTGCAACGCGGTCCGGGTCGGGTTACCGGTGCGCGAGTACTCGTAGCCCTCTCGCAGCCCACCGACGCCGTCCTGGGCGTAGGTGGAGGTGGCGTGGATCGGCACGATCACCGACCCGGTGGTGGGGTCCGGCTCCTGCCCCGCGTGGATCGCCCGAGTGGAAAAACCGTGGCCGTTGGATTCCTGCGGTGCGGCATGGGTCATGGCTTCGGAGCCTACGGCTCTGTGCGTGATAAAGGGCCCCAGGGCCTACTTCTTCACGCACGAGCACAATGTGGCTGCCTGCTCGAACTACTGGCCGTAGCTCTGCTGGCCGTACTGCTGGGCTGGGCCACCGGCCGGCACCACCACGCTGTGCATGATCTTGTCCGCCAAGGTCTGCCGCTTCTGGTCCCACAGGGGGAACAGGTATCCGATATAGCAGATCGCGCCGTCCACAAAGTGGGCGAGCTGCCGGACGAAGGTCATTCCCGCACCCAGCGGCTGACCTGTTTGCTCGTCGATCAGCCTCGTCTTGGCCACTTCCTTGCCCAAGCTCTGACCTGTCGAACCCTGCTTGAACACGGTGTTCCACAGTTGGAAGGCGACGAAACCGGCGGCGGCCAACAGCCCGAAGATCACGCCCACCGCGCCGCCGATGCCCAAGACAAGGATGAAGTAGAGGATGTAGAAGACCACGGTGGGCGCCACGTAGTCGATCAACCCGCCGAGTGCGCGGGTTGCCCATGGCGAATAGTTCTCCGGGTTCGGCATGCCGTAACCGGGTTGCTGCCCGTATTGCGGTTGCTGCCCGTATTGCGGCGCCGGAGCCTGCTCATAACCGGCGGGCGGCGGCCCATACCCCGGCGCGGGCTGCTGCCCGTACGGAGGTTGGTTTTCGTCCGACCGCTCATAGGGGTTGGTCAAGGGGTCCTCCTGTGGCAGGAACAAGTTCGCGCGGACGGGCAGAGCGTACGTTAGCCGGCCGCTCAAAGGTGGCGCGACGCCTCAGGCACGGCGCCGCACGTCCCTTCAGCGCTCAGATGCCCGAGCTGAGAAAACCGAGCAGGTCGTGCCGGGTGAGCACGCCCGCGGGCTTGCCGTCCTCGACCACCATCAGGGCGTCGGTGTCACCGAGCGCCTCGGTCGCGGCGGCCACTGGCTCGCCGGCCCCGATCAGCGGCATCGGTGGGCTCATGTGCGTGGCCACCGGATCGGCCAGGTGCGCCCGGCCGGCGAACACGGCGTCAAGCAGGTCGCGCTCGCTCACGCTGCCCGCCACCTCACCGGCCATCACCGGCGGCTCCGCCCCGACCACCGGCATCTGGGACACCCCGTACTCGCGCAGGATCTCGATGGCGTCGCGCACGGTCTCTGCCGGGTGGGTGTGCACCAGTGCAGGCAGCTCCCCGGACTTGCCCCGCAGTACGTCGCCAACCCGCGTCGCCGTGGTGTGACCGTCCAACGGGGAGCGGAGAAAGCCGTAGGAGGACATCCACTCATCGTTGAAAATCTTGGCCAGGTAGCCGCGGCCACCGTCGGGCAACAGGACCACGACGACGGCACCTGGACCCGCCCGCTCGGCCACCTGTAGCGCAGCCACCACCGCCATCCCGCAGGAACCGCCGACCAGTAGACCCTCCTCGCGGGCCAGGCGTCGCGTCATCTCGAAGGAGTCGGCGTCGCTGACTGCCACGATCTCGTCCGGGATCGCGGGGTCGTAGGCGCTGGGCCAGAAGTCCTCCCCCACGCCCTCCACCAGATAAGGGCGCCCGGTGCCACCGGAGTACACCGAGCCCTCGGGGTCGGCGCCGATCACCTGCACCGCGCCACCGGACACCTCCTTCAAGTAGCGGCCGGTGCCGGTAATGGTGCCGCCGGTGCCGACGCCACACACGAAATGCGTGACCGTGCCGTCGGTGTCCGCCCAGATCTCCGGCCCGGTGGTCTCGTAATGGCTCAGCGGATTCATCCGGTTGGAGTACTGGTCCGGCTTCCAGGCGCCGTCGATCTCGGCCACCAGCCGGTCGGAGACGCTGTAGTAGCTGTTCGGGTGCTCCGGCGGGACTGACGTCGGGCACATCACCACCTCCGCGCCATAGGCGCGCAGCACGTTCTGCTTGTCGGCGCCGACCTTGTCCGGGCAGACGAACACACAGTGGTACCCGCGCCGCTGCGCCACCAGGGCAAGGCCGACCCCGGTGTTGCCCGAGGTGGGCTCCACGATGGTGCCGCCCGGCCGCAGCGCCCCGGACGCCTCCGCGGCGTCGACCATCCGCACGGCGATACGGTCCTTCACACTGCCACCGGGGTTGAGGTACTCGATTTTGGCGGCCACCGTGGCGGGCAGTCCGGCGGCGACGGAAGTCAGCTTTACCAGGGGGGTGTCGCCCACGAGATCCGCGATGTGCTCAGCAATGCGCATGCACCCATCGTGTCAGGTCCGGCTGCGGTGCGGGCTACCGTCAGCACGACAGCGGGCAGGAGGTGCAGGACATGGCGCGAACACGACAGGTGTCGCTTGCCGCTGCGCTGACGGCGTCCTCGGCCGGAACGGCGTACGGACTGCTCAGCGAGCAGTCCAAACGCGCCCGCAAGGTGATCGGGCCGGCCACCAGGCAACCACCCCGAGCCGACGGTGCTTATTTTCCGCGCTCGGGCGTTCCGGCCGCGGCTGAGCTCCTGCTTGCCATCATCGGAGACTCCACCGCGGCCGGGTTGGGTTGCGAGCAGGCGGAGGAGCTACCCGGGGTGCTGCTGGCCCGCGGGCTGGCCGAGGAGACCGGGCGGCCGGTGTGTCTGCAGACCTACGCCGTGGTGGGCGCCACGTCCAAGACGCTGGACGAACAGGTCAGCGGTGCACTGGTCGATGGGGCACCGGACGCAGTCGTGATTCTCATCGGCGCCAATGACGTCACCGCAAAGCTGTCCATCGGCGGATCCGCGGCACGACTCGGCGCAGCAGTGGCCCGCTTACGGGGGCACGGCAGCGCCGTCGTCGTCGGCACCTGCCCAGACCTGGGTGCCGTGCGGCCGATACCGCAACCGCTGCGCAGCGTGGTCCGGTCGTGGAGCCTGCGACTGGCCCAGGCCCAGGGGACGCAGGTTCGCGTGGCCGGTGGTCACCCGGTGGCGCTGGCGGATCTGTTGTCGCCGGAGTTTCTGACGCGGCCCGACTTGTTCTTTTCCACCGACCAGTTCCACCCGTCAGCGGCCGGATACGAGGCGGCATCCGCGGTGTTGCTGCCTGCGGTGTGTGCTGAGTTGGGTGTGTGGGGTGGTGGTCCGTTGGCCGTGCCTCCGCTGCGATCCGCCACCGCTGAGGCCAGGAGACCCACCGCTCGGGTCACCGCAGCACTCAACCGCAACCTCAACCAGCGGGCTATGGCGGGTGGCCGTTGGGCTGGTCAGCTAGTGCGCAGAGCCGATGTGCGGCGCCGCAAAGTCTGACCAGTAACCTCTGGGTAAGCAGCATCCGAGCCAATAGAGGAGTTCATCGATGCCCGAGGCCGTCATTGTTTCTGCCACACGCTCGCCGATCGGTCGGGCGTTCAAGGGTGCCCTAGCCAGCATTCGCTCCGACGACATGGTCGCTCAGATGATCGCCGCCGCACTGGCGAAGGTTCCTGAGCTCGATCCTAACTCCATCGACGACCTGCTTCTGGGCTGTGGGCTGCCCGGCGGTGAGCAGGGCTTCAACATGGCCCGCGTGGTGGCCATTGAGCTCGGCTACGACTCGGTACCCGGCGCCACCATCACCCGGTACTGCTCCTCGTCGTTGCAGACCACCCGGATGGCCATGCACGCCATCAAGGCCGGTGAGGGCGATGTGTTCATCTCCGCCGGGGTGGAGAGCGTGTCCAGCTTTGCCCGCGGCAACTCCGACGCGTGGCCAGACACCCACAACCCGCTGTTCGCCGACGCCGAGGCACGCACCGCGAAGGCTGCCGAAGGCGGCGTCACCTGGAAGGACCCCCGCGAGGACGGCAGGATTCCCGACGCCTACATCGCAATGGGTCAGACCGCGGAGAACGTCGCGCAGCTGACGGGCATCAGTCGCGAGGAGATGGACCGCTGGGGCGTGCGTAGCCAGAATCGCGCGGAGGAGGCCATCAAGAACGGCCATTTCGAGCGGGAGATCACGCCGGTCACGCTGCCCGACGGCACCGTGGTCACCACCGACGACGGCCCTCGCGCAGGCACCAGCTACGAGAAGGTCAGCCAGCTCAAGCCGGTGTTCCGCCCGGACGGTGTGATCACGGCAGGCAATGCATGCCCGCTGAACGACGGCGCCGCCGCCCTGGTGATCATGAGCGACACCAAGGCTCGAGAGCTCGGCTTGAAGCCGTTGGCGCGCGTCGTGTCCACCGGTGTCTCCGGTCTGTCGCCGGAGATCATGGGTCTCGGGCCGATCGAGGCCAGCAAGCGCGCGCTGAAGCTCGCCGGCATGAGCATCGACGACATCGACCTCGCCGAGATCAACGAGGCCTTCGCCGTGCAGGTCATCGGCTCGGCCCGCGAGCTGGGCATCGATGAGGAGAAACTCAACGTCTCCGGGGGTGCGATCGCGCTCGGCCACCCGTTCGGCATGACCGGCGCCCGCATCACCAACACGCTGCTGAACAACCTGACCAGCCAGGACAAGAGCATCGGCCTGGAGACCATGTGCGTCGGTGGCGGCCAGGGTATGGCGATGGTGCTCGAGCGCCTCAGCTGAGCGGCACGTTGTGCGAATGCGGCGTTCGCGCGATTGGAGACAGAAAAAGGGCCCGGCAGCATCGCGCTGCCGGGCCCTTCTGGTCTGTCTGGCTAGTTCCTGAAGTAGCTGAGCAGGCGGAGGATCTCGACGTAGAGCCACACCAGGGTGACGGTAAGGCCGAGGGCTACGCCCCACGCGGCCTTCTCGGGAGCCCCCGCGCGGATCAGCTTGTCGGCCTGGTCGAAGTCGAGCATGAAGCTGAACGCGGCGAGCGCAATGCACAGCAGGCTGAAGCCGATGGCCAGCGGACCGCCGCTGCGCAGCCCCATGTCCGAGCCGAACACGACGTTGCCGATCAGGTTCGCGATCATCAGGACCAGCACTCCGACGATGCCGCCGACGATCATCTTGGTGAGCCGCGGTGTCACCTTGATGGCACCGGTCCGGTAGACCACCAACATCCCGGCGAAAACACCCGCCGTGGCGACGACCGCCTGCAAGACGATGCCGGTGCCGTAGAAGTGCCCGAAGACGAAGGAAATGGCACCGATGAACACGCCCTCAGCGACGGCGTAGGACAACACGATCGGTGCGTTCATCTTGCGGCCGAAGGTAGCCACGAGCACCAGCACCAAGCCGATGACCGCCCCGGCGGCAGCCAACGGGCCGATGAGGCCGGGATTGGTGGCGCAGAGCATCGCCGACACGACGCCGGAGACCACGAGCAGACCCAAAGTCATTGCGGTCTTGGTGACGACGTCATCGATGGTCATCGAGCGCGTCGTGGTGTACGGCTGCGGCTGCTGGTACTGCTGGGGCTGGCCGTACTGGGGTGCGGCTTGCGCCGGGCCGGTACCGAATCCCGCGTAACCGCCCTTGGTGGTGGGCAGGTTGCGGAATACCGGGTTGCTGGTGGTGCGCACGGTGGTGTTCCCTTCTCGGCTCAGGGTTGCTGGACGGTGCCAACCCGCTCACTGACGTAACGATGGACGACTGTGCAAGGTTCCCACCGCCACACTAGACAAATCGGGCGCCTGCGGTGCCCCCGGTCGGACTCGAACCGACACCGGTAACCATTTTAAGTGGTTTGCCTCTGCCAATTGGGCTACGGGGGCCTGAGCATCCCGCCGCGAGGTTAGCTGGCGGCGGCGCGCTCGAACTCGGCCTTGGGGTCGTTGATCTGGCCCAGTGCCACCACCTCGCGCCGCAGCACCAGCGCGCCGGTCCAGTCACTGAGCACCCGCACCTTCCGGTTGAAGGTCGGCATCCGGCTGAGGTGGTAGGTGCGGTGCATGAACCACGCCGGCAGCCCCTTGAGCCGCACGCCGTACACATCGGCCACGCCCTTGTAGAGACCCAGGCTCGCGACCGAGCCGACGTACTTGTGCTCGTACGGCTTGGCATCCTCACCGCGGACGGCGGCGATCACGTTGTCCGCCAATACCTTTGCTTGACGTACGGCATGCTGCGCAGAGGGGCTGCAAGTGGCCGAGGGGTCCTCGTCCACCTTGGACAGATCCGGCACTCCAGCACAGTCGCCGGCGCTGTAGGCATTCGACAGCCCGTCGACCTGCAGCGTGGTGGTGCACCGGACCCGTCCCCGCTCGTCAAGGGGCAGGTCGGTCTTGGTGAGCATGGGGTTGGCCTTGACGCCCGCGGTCCACACGATGGTGGCGGTCTCGAACTCGGTGCCGTCGGACAGACGCACCTTGCCATCGACCATGGTGTCCACCCTGGTCTCCAGAAATACTTGGATGCCGCGCTCGGTGAGCTGCCGCACGGTGTACACACCGAGCTTGGGGCTGACTTCGGGCATCACCCGGGCGGTGGCCTCCACCAGCACCCAGCGCATCTCCTCCGGCGTGATCTCCGGGTGGTAGCGCAGCGCGTAGCGCGCCATGTCTTCCAGCTCGGCCAGCGCCTCGATCCCCGCGTAACCACCCCCGATGACGAGAAACGTCAGCAGCCGCCTGCGGAGCGCGGCGTCCTCGGTGGTGGAGGCCGTATCCAATCGCGACAGCACGTGGTTACGGAGGTAGATGGCTTCGCCGACGGTCTGGAAGGAGATGCCCTGCTTGGCCAGGCCGGGAACGGGCAGCGTGCGGGCGATGGAGCCGGGGGACATGACAAGGAGGTCGTAGTCGATGGTCGAGGTGTGCCCATCAGAAGTGGTGAGCCACGCACGACGGCTTGCATGGTCCACCTTGTCCACACGCGCGGTGACGACCTTGCACTTGCGCAACACCTTGCGCAGCGGCACCACCACGTGCCGGGGCTCGATGGACCCGGCGGCGGCCTCGGGCAGGAACGGCTTGTACGTCATGTGCGGTTGCGGGTCGACCACGGTGATCTGCGCCTCGCTGCGGCGGAGCTTCTTCTGCAAGCGGTACGCGGCGTACATGCCGACATAGCCGCCGCCGACGACGAGGATTCTGGTGGGATCGGAGTTACTCACCGGTAGATCTTCCCATCGCTGAGCGCGGTGAGCGCACGCAGGTCAACCATGCACAACCGAACGCTCTTCCACAGCGCTCGCAGGAACCCTGCCGTCCAGCAACGGCGGTGCACCCCGGCCGAGTTGAGGGGCGAGATTGACTGCGGCAGCAGACGAGGCTCGGCGCTACCTCGAATGGTCTTGACCAAAATCTCCGACGGCGTACGTTCGGTCGCCGAGGCGGACGCACGGATGACCGCCTCGGGAGTGGTCGTCGTCCACACCTTGCCGACGAGGTTGCGCACGGACGCGCGCGCGGTATTGGCTGAATTACGCGGCGCTTACCAAGTCGCCTCGCAGCGCACGCGGCCGCCGTGACGGATATCGCGAGCGGGCTGATGGGCGCCGAGCCGCCGTGGAAGCCACATTCACGACAGCACAAACGCGGACTCAGGCGAGGGACAGGGCGATGCCGTCGAGGATGTCGTGCTCGCTGACCACGAGCTCGGTGATTCCGGCGCGCGCGGCCAGCTCCTGAGCGAGCACCCTGGTGATGATCGCACCACCGCCGATCACGTCGGCCCGCCCAGGGTGCATCGTCGCCAAGCCCAGTCGCTCAATCTTGCTCATCCCCACCAGCTCCCCGCAGACCTGCTCGACCCTGGCCAGCGCAGTGCGGGAGAGGTGGATGGCTTCGGGGTCGTAGCTGGGCAGCTGATCGGCGATGGCGGCGATGGTGGTCATGGTCCCAGCGACACCGATCCAGCTGCGAGCCTTGGCCACCGGTACCGCCGCGAAACCCTCGGCCAGCACCTCGCGCACCACCGCTTCCGCCGTGGCAACCTCCCCGGCGGTCGGCGGATCCGTGTGCAGGCAGCGCTCGGTGAGGCGAACACAACCGATGTTGGTGGAGTACGCGGCCTGCACCCCGTCGGCGTCGCCGAGCACCAGCTCGGTGGAGCCACCTCCGAGGTCGACCACCAGGAACGGGCCCTCAGCGGGATCCAGCTCGCCCACCGCGCCGGCGAAGCTCATCCGCGCCTCCTCGTCCCCGGTGATCACCTCGGCGTCCGTGCCCAGCACCTCGCGGACCATGCCGAAGAACTCCTCGCGGTTGCCCGCATCCCGGGTAGCCGACGTGGCCACCATGCGCACCCGCTGCACGCCCGTGCGCGCACACACGCCCGCGTAATCGACCAGGGCGCTCCGGGTGCGTTCGATGGCTTCCGGCGCCAGCTGGCCGGTGGCGTCGACGCCTTGACCCAGCCGGACCACCCGCATCTCCCGATGCACGTCGCTTAGACGACCGTCGGTCCCCACATCGGCCACCAGCAGCCGGATGGAGTTGGTGCCGCAATCTATCCCGGCCACGCGAGCCATCAGAAGCACGGGCCCATCACACGCACGGACCCTTGCGCCACCACGGCCCGACGGTGGCCAGCGCCTCGTCGCCCAACGGGTTGACGCCGGGGCCCTTGGCCAGGGCATGTGCGATGAGCACGTGCAAGCACTTCACGCGATCGGGCATCCCGCCCGCGCTGACGTCGGTGCCCAGCGACTCGATTGCATCTCGCTCCGCCAAATAGCTCTCGTGCGCCGCCCGATACGCTGCGGCGAGCTCCGAGTCCTCGGCGAGGCGCTCGGTCATCTCCCGCATTACGCCGTCGGACTCCTGGGTGCTCGCCGCGGCGCTGACCCGCGGACAGGTCAGGTAGTAGAGGGTGGGAAACGGTGTGCCGTCGGGCAATCGGGGCGCGGTGCTGATCACCGTCGGATTGCCGCAGGGGCAGCGGTGGGCCACCTCACGCACCCCGCGCGGCTCCCGTTTGAGCTGGGCGTGCACCGCGGCGAGATCGGCCGGATCGACCGTGCTCACCCGTGTCCGACGGGCTGGTTCACCGACGCCCACAGCGTCGAGTACCAGGGGCCGGTGACCGGGGCGGGCGCTTGCGGCGGTGGCTCGTCGGACGGGGCGCCGCTGGGCAGCTGCACCTGGTACGGCGTCTGGCCGGGCTTGACGTAACGCAGCCGCTGACGGGCCTGCGACTCGACGTAGGCGGGGTCGTTGAGCTGGGCCCGCTGACGCTCAAGCTGACTGACCTCGCTGCGCAGCTGCTCGCGCTGGGCGACGGTGTCGGCGAGCTGCTGGCGTTGGCCGAGGTAAGTCCGCAGCGGGACGGCGAGGGTGAGGGCGAGGGCGCACACCACGATGGCGAGCACGGCAGCACGACGGGTGGACAGACCCAGCTTGCCGCCGGTCCGCTTCATCGCCTTGCTCGGCCGCACGCCCATCACTCAGCCCTGGACGTGGAAACGCGGGAAGGCCAGGTCACCGGCATAGCGGGCGGCGTCGCCGAGGTTCTCCTCGATCCGCAGCAGCTGGTTGTACTTAGCCACTCGTTCGCTGCGGGCCGGGGCGCCGGTCTTGATCTGTCCGCAGCCGGTGGCCACCGCGAGATCGGCGATGGTGGTGTCCTCGGTCTCGCCCGAGCGGTGGCTCATCATGCAGCGGTAGCCCGAGGAGTGCGCCAGCGTGACCGCGTCCAAGGTTTCGCTCAGCGTGCCGATCTGGTTCACCTTGACCAGCAGCGCGTTGGCGGCCCCCTTGGCGATGCCGTCCTCCAGTCGTTCGGGGTTGGTGACGAACAGGTCGTCGCCGACGATCTGCACCTGCTCGCCCAGCTGCTCGGTGAGCGCCACCCAACCGTCCCAGTCGTCCTCGCCCAGCGGGTCCTCGATGGACACCAGCGGGTAGGACTTGATCAGCTCGGCGTAGAACGTCGAGAGTTGGTCGGCCGTGCGCATCGAGCCCTCGAACTTATAGCCCGCGTCGGACTGGAACTCCGTGGCCGCCACGTCCAGGGCCAGGGCAACATCGGTGCCCAGGGTGAAGCCGGCCTTCGCGATGGCCACGGCGATGAGGTCCAGCGCCTCGTCCGTGCCGCCGACGTTCGGGGCAAAACCACCCTCGTCCCCGAGGCCCGTGGACAGGCCCTTCTCCTTCAGCACCGCCTTGAGCGCGTGATAGACCTCCGCCCCCCAGCGCAGCGCCTCCCGGAAGCTGGCTGCGCCGATGGGTGCCACCATGAACTCCTGCACGTCCACGCCGGTGTCGGCGTGCGCCCCACCGTTGAGGATATTCATCATCGGGACGGGCAGCACGTGCGCGTTGGGTCCGCCCACGTAGCGGAAAAGCTCAAGACCCGAGGAGTCCGCACCGGCCCGCGCTACCGCGAGGGAGACGCCGAGCAGGGCGTTGGCGCCGAGGCGGGACTTGTCCGGTGTTCCGTCAAGGTCCACCAGCTTTTGATCTACGATGCGCTGCTCGACGGCTTCCAGTCCGACCAGCTCCGGACCGATCTCGTCCAGGACCGCCTTTACGGCTTTTTCGACCCCTTTGCCGCCGTAGCGGGAGCCGCCGTCGCGCAGCTCCACCGCTTCGTGCTCGCCGGTGGACGCCCCCGAGGGGACCGCCGCGCGGGCCAGGGTGCCGTCGTCCAGGGCTACCTCGACCTCGACGGTGGGGTTGCCGCGGGAGTCCAGGATCTCGCGGGCTCCGACCTGCTCAATGACGGCCACGGGTGTGTCTCCTCAACGCGGTTGACGGCTGCTTGCGCACAGCGTATCGGCCGGATGCACCCGCACCGGCGCGGCACGCGGGTAGGACGAGCAGCGCAAGGGAATCCAGCGCAGGAGACTCGGCCTGGTCAAATTCAGCGCAGGGCGGCGCGCGCGTAGCTGTCGGCGCCGTTGAACACGTTTTGCACGTACTCGTTCGAGTTGTTGTAGCTCAGGATCGCCCGCCACCACGAGGCACCGTCGGAGAGGTTACTACCACCGGCGCACAAATAGTGCCCAGCAGCCACGGCGGCATCGTCGATGTTCTGGGGGTCGGCGACGCGGTCGCCGTTGGCGTCGGCCTTCCACTTGGCCCAGGTGCTGGGGATGAACTGGAACGGCCCGACCGCGCGGTCCCACAACTTGTCTCCGTCGAGCGCACCGCCGTCAGTGTCCGAGATGGCCTGCACACTGGGGCCGCCGTCGAGAGGAATACCGATGATCGGGGTGGACGAGCGGCCATCGGACTGCAGCGTGCGACCCGCGTAACGACCGTGGTTGCTCTCGATATGGGCAATACCCGCCAACGTCGTCCAAGACAGATGGCAGCCCGGCTGCTCACGCGCCACGACGTTCTGCGCGTTGCCATAGGCCTGCAGCGCCCTGGCGGGGACGTCGATCACCTTCGCCAGCGACGCCGCCCAGGCCGAATAGGGCGAGAGCCCGGCGGGCACCGCGGACCCACGTGGCACGGGCGTCGACCCGGGGCTCGTACCGGGCACAATCACGGAGCTCGTACCGGGCGCAGTCGCGGGACTCGTACCGGGTGCCGGAACCTGGCTGGTCGACGGGTCCCCAGCTGCAGGCGAACCTGGCAGCAGTGCGTTCTGCGGAGGCGGCGGGGCACTCACCGGCGCCGCGACGTTCTCCGGAACGATTCCGGGATCGCTGGTAAGGCTGCCGTCCACGGCCACCGGGGCCAGGGCTTGCGCCACCGGGCCGTGGGTACCGGTCGCCGAGACCGCGGCACGCGCCCCGATCACCGCACCGGCCAGAAGGGCCACCGCGGCGAGGGCTACGACAGCGCGGAACAGGTATGCGCGGGCCCTCACGAGTGGTACAACGGGCGAGTACCGGCTGAGATACGACGGACGCTTCATCCGGCGAGTCCTTTCGCGTACTTGGCGGCGTATTGCAGCACCTCATTGGCGTAGGCCTGCGATCGGTTGTAGCTGAACAGGGCGTCCCGCCATCCCTTGGCCGTAGCCATGTTCGGTTTTCCTGCGCACAGGTAGCGGGCAGCGGTCAAGGCGGCGTCGTTGATGTCGTTCGGGTCGGCGACTCCGTCGCGGTCGGCATCGGTGCCCCACTTTCGCCAGGTCTGCGGGATGAACTGCATCGGGCCCACGGCGCGGTCAAAGTTGGGGTCGCCATCCAACGCGCCGTCGTCGGTGTCGGCGATGGCTTCGACCCCTGGCGCGCCGTCCAGCGGGATCCCGATGATCGGCGGAAGCGCCCGCCCCAGGTCGTCCAGACGCGCCCCGCCGTAGCTGCCGTGTCGGGACTCCACGGCACCGATGCCGGCCAGGGTGCTCCAACCGATCCCGCATCCCGGATCGCGCACGGCCTCCCGCGCCGCGGCGTAACCGTAGGCCTGCAGGGCTTTCGCGGGGATGGCCACGGTAGGTGACGTGACGTTGGCCCAAGCCACAAGGTCGGGCTGCTGACGAGCCGCAACGGTGGGGTCGACGGGGGGTGTCGGCGCACCCGGGCCGGGAGGTGCGATGGCGGGGGCAGAGGTTCTGCTCCGGACCTGGTGTTCACCGGCCAGCTGGGTGAACCAGATCGCCAACGCCCCGACCAGTCCCACCGCCAGGACCAATGCGCTCAGCGCGAGAACCGCGGCACGGACCGGTCGTCTGCCTTTGCGGCGGGCTCGCGGGCGTTGCTTGGCGGTGCGCACCGAACCCATGGTGCCCGACGCGTCGTCGTGTATGTTCCGTTGGTCAGGCTAGGCTACCCTAACCGACCGGGAGTTCGGATGATCGTCAGCAACGCGCTGATCGGTCTACGCGAGGGGCTGGAGGCGGCAATCGTCGTCATCATCCTGGTGGCGTTCCTGGTCAAGACCGACCGGTCGGCATCCCTGCGCTGGGCGTGGGTCGGCGTGGCGGCCGCGGTCGCGCTGAGTGGCGCGGTGGGCGCCGGGCTGCACTACGGCACCTCCGAGCTGTCCTTCACCGCGCAGGAAGCGGTGGGTGGAAGCGCGTCCGTCGTGGCTGTGGCGTTCGTCACCGCGATGATTTTGTGGATGCGCACGGCGGCACGCGGCCTGTCCGGCCAACTCAAGGTCGGCATGGAGTCCGCCCTGAAGACCGGCCCGTTGGCGGTAGCGGTACTGGCGTTCTTCGCGGTCGGGCGGGAGGGGCTGGAGACCGCAGTGTTTTTCTTCTCCAGCGTGCAGGCCGCGGGCGGCGGGACGGCGCAGCCGCTCATCGGCTTTGTCATCGGTATCGCGGCGGCCGTGCTGCTGGGCCTGTTGATGTACCGCGGGGCGGTCCAGCTCAACATCGCACGCTTTTTCACCATCACGGGTGTGCTGCTGGTCTTCGTGGCCGCCGGGATCTTGGCGTACGGGGTGCACGACCTGCAGGAGGCCCAGATTCTGCCCGGACTGAACACCCTGGCCTTCGACGTGTCGGCCGTGCTGCCTCCGGATTCGGCCCTCGGCACCGTGCTCAAGGGAATTCTCAACTTTTCTCCGGCCACCACCGTGCTGCAAGCGGTCGTCTGGGTGCTCTACGTCATCGTCGTGCTGTCCCTGTTCTTGCGCTCCCATCGTCCCGCCGCGGTCCCCGCGACCGCACAGTCATGAAAGGTACCTCCATCGTGCGTCGTCTCGTGCTCTTCCCCCTCGCCCTGGTTGTCCTCGCACCGTTGGCGGCGTGCACCAGCAAGCCGGACGCCGGCGCGGGCGGCCCCGTCAAGATCACCGCGAACGACAGCTCTTGTCAGCTGTCGAGTACCACCGCGAGCACCGGAAACGTCACCTTTGAGGTGACCAACGCCGGGACCAAGACCACAGAGTTCTATCTCTACGCGGAGGGAGACCGGGTGATCGGTGAGGTGGAGAACATCGGTCCGGGGCTGAGCCGCCGGCTCATCGTCGAGGTACCCGACGCAGGGAGCTACACCACCGCATGCAAGCCGGGGATGAGCGGCGACGGCGTCCGCGCCACGTTCACCGTCAGTGGAGACTCGCGCCGCCAGACCGATACCGACACCAAGCTGGCCGAGGCCACCGCGTCCTACCAGCGCTACGTGCAAAGCCAGACCACAGCCCTACAGGCCAAGACCACGGAGTTCGTTGCTGCCGTCAAGGCGGGCAACGTCGCGCAGGCCAAGGCGCTCTATCCCGTCGCGCGGACCTACTGGGAAAGGATCGAGCCCGTCGCCGAGAGCTTCGGTGACCTCGACCCGCTCACCGACGGACGGGAGGACACCCTGGAGCCCGACCAGCAGCTCACCGGCTGGCACCGACTGGAGCGTGACCTGTGGCGCGACGGTCTGCAGCCGGACTCCGCGGCCACGGCCGATCAGCTGCTGAGCAACGTCACCGAGGTGGTGGACCGGGCCAAGACCGTGCAGCTCACCGGGGTGCAATTGGTCAACGGTGCCAAGTCGCTGCTCGACGAGGTGGCGACCGGGAAGGTCACCGGGGAAGAGGAGCGCTACTCGCACACCGACTTGTGGGACTTCCGGGCGAACGTCGAGGGTGCCCAAGCCGCTATCGCCGCACTGCGTCCCGCCCTGCTCGACCGCGAGCCGACGCTGCCGCCGAAGCTGGACACCCGCTTCGCCGCCGTCAACGAGGCGCTGAATGCTCGCGCCGTGGGCGATGGGTACGTGCTCTACGACGCCTTGACCCCGGACCAGGTGAAGAACCTGTCGGACAAGGTCGACGCGCTGGCCGAACCGCTGAGCACGGTGGCCGGGGCGGTGGCCAAGCGGTGAGCACACCCGGGCTGTCCCGGCGACGGTTGTTCGGCCTCGGCGGTGCCGCAGTCGCCGTGGCCGGGGCCGGCGTGGTGGCGGGCCGCGAGTCCGTAGCGAGCCCTGCGCCTGCCGTGCCTGCCGCCGCGGTGGCCTTTCGGGGCGCACACCAGGCGGGCATCGTCACCCCGGCGCAGGACCGCCTGCATTTTGTGTCTTTCGACGTCACCACCGACTCCCGGGCCGAGCTGATGGACCTGCTTCGCGAGTGGACCCAGGCGGCCGAGCGGATGACGGCCGGACAGGAGGCGACCCCGGACGGGGCGACGGGATCCGGGGCGAACGCGCCGCCGGGCGACACCGGGGAAGCCCTGGGGCTCGCCGCGGCGTCGCTCACCCTCACCATCGGCTTCGGTCCTTCCCTGTTCGACGGCAGATTCGGACTGGCCGATCGCCGCCCAGCTGCCCTCACCGAACTGCCGCGCTTCCCGCACGACGCGCTGGAGGCCAACCGCAGCGGTGGTGACATTGCCATCCAGGCCTGTGCGGACGATCCACAGGTGGCGGTTCACACGATCCGCAACCTGGCCCGCATCGGATTCGGCACGGTGTCGGTCCGTTGGTCGCAGCTGGGTTTCGGTCGCACCTCGTCCACGTCGACCACGCAGGCCACCCCCCGCAACCTGTTCGGGTTCAAGGACGGCACATCCAACCTCAAGGCCGAGGACCCGACCGCACTCAGCCAGCACCTGTGGGTGCAGCCCGACGACGGCCCCGGGTGGATGAACGGCGGCTCCTACCTGGTGGTGCGACGGATCCGGATGCGTATCGAGACCTGGGACCGGGCGCCGCTGGCCGAGCAGGAAGCCATCGTCGGCCGGGACAAGCGCAACGGGGCGCCCTTGGGCCAGCTCGCCGAGTTCGACCCGATCGACCTGCACGTCGGTGACGCGCACGGCCCCAAGATCGCGATGGACGCGCACGTGCGGCTGGCGGCACCGGAGTCCAACGGCGGGGCGCAGATCTTGCGCCGCGGGTACAACTTCACCGATGGCTCCGACGGAGTGGGCCACCTGGACGCAGGGTTGTTCTTCCTGGCCTACTGCCGTAACCCGCAAACCCAGTTTGTCCCCATGCAGCTGGCGTTGGCCAGCAAGGACTCGATGATGGAGTACCTGCAGCACAACGCTTCTGCGTTGTTTGCCTGCCCGCCTGGGCTGGGCAGCTCCGATTATTGGGGTTCGACGCTGTTCGGCTGAGCGGGCGCCGGCGCCCTCGCGTCGAGAGGGACTGCGCGGTCGTGGCTGGCAGTGCGACTACGACCGTGCAGTACCTCTCGGCCGGGTGTCCGGCCAGTGGCGGCGCCAGGTGGCGTCGTCCATCGCTTCGATCCCCGCAGCCCGTGCCACCTTCTCCGCCTCGCGCACCCGGGCGGCGAACTCCAGCGCGGTGCGGCGCAGCCGGTCCTCGGCGTCGCCGTCCACCGCGGCCAGCTCCGGCGGCAACAGCTCAACGGGCAGACCGGCGCGGGTGGCACGGGAGGCCAGTTTGGCGGCGAGAGCCAGTGCGGGTTGCGCGGTCGCCACTCCATCCACACAGGACTCGCGGCGCTTCTCGACGGCCTTCAGCTCGTCCCAGCGCAGCTCCTGCGCCGCTGCGTCAGCGACGGACTCAGCGTCGGTGAACACGTGCGGGTGCCGGTGCACCAGCTTGGCCACCAACGTCTCTGCCACGGTGTCGATGTCGAAACCGGCAGTGTCACAGTCCTCGGCAATACGGGCGTGGAACAGCACCTGCAGCAGGACGTCACCGAGCTCCTCCACGATGTGCTCGCGGGAGCCGGAGTCCAGCGCGTCGAGCAGCTCGTAGCACTCCTCCATCAGGTAACGGCGCAGCGAGTCATGGGTCTGCTCGGCGTCCCATGGACAGCCGCCGGGGCTGCGCAGCCGGTCCATCACGGCGACCGCCTCGAGCAGCTGTTCCCCGCGCACCGTCACGGTCGTGCGTTGAACACGATCGCGTTGGGCGGTGCCGAGGCCGCCACCACCTGACCCCTGGTTGAGTCCCAGTTGCCGTAGCGCGGATTCACCCGGATGTCGGGGTTGCCCGCGAGCTCGCCCAGCAGGCTGATGCCCAGCGCGTAGGTCGAGTTCGGTTGGGCTTGGGAGGCGGGGACCGCATCAGGCGAGGTGCTCGGCGGCGCGGTGGTGTTCCGCGTGTCGATGCGGGCGACCTGCCACTGCTTGCTGAGCATGAACGCGACAGCGCTGCCCACCGGGGTGGCGAAGACCGGGGTGCTGGCGAGCCCCTCCAGGGTCGCCGGGCTCAACGGGTAGTTCGCGCGGGCCTGCTGGCCGTGCGCCGTGGCGTCGGCCACCACGGCGGCAGACGCTTCGGGGCTCTGCGCCATCCGCTTGGCCTTGGCCTCGGCGTCCGCCTGGTCTGTCGCGGTCGTCAGGTCCGCGGTGACCGCCAGTCCGTCCCACGCGGCGGTACCCAGCTGCGCGATCACCAGTTGGTCGTGCACGAACTGCGGGAGCGTGCTCGGCGTGATGAAGTTGAGGCCCTGCCCGTCGAGCACCTTGGGGTCGAGCGTGGAGATCTGGTCCGCGATCGCCTTCTCGTTGATGGTCATGTGCGTACGGGCCACCGCGGCTTGGGTGAGCAGGTGCAACACCTCGCCGGAGAGCACCTGCTGGGTGATGGTCGGCAGTTGCGTGCGGACGGTCGATCCCGGCTGGGCGCTGCGGTAGGCCAACACGGCGTCGACGTGGGACTGCAGGGAGTCGACGGTGATCCGGTCGGTGCCGACCTGCGCCGCGGTGCCCGGCAATGAGTTGCCGCAGCCCGCGAGAAGGAGGGTGGCAACGGCAACGGCGAGGGCCAGGCGCGCCTTGGTGCGTGTCACACCGCTCACCGTGCCATACCGTTCAGCCCACACCGACGGTGGCCTGACTCACAGCCACCATGCCCGACGGCTTGCCGTCCAACTGCAGCAACAGATCCGCGACGAACTGCAACAGCTCGACGTCGCGCAACCGGTCTGCGCCGATGCCCCCGGATCCGGTCCGCGGCAGCGGTAGCTGCACCACACGGGACGTCGGCTTGTACTGCGCACTCGGGTATAGCCGCTTGAGCCGCAGCTGCTTGGAGTCGGGCAGCTCAAGCGGCGACACCTTGAGCTGGGTGCCACCCACCGTCACCTCGCTCACCTCATAGTGCCGGCACAGCAGGCGAAGCCGAGCCACCGCGAACAGGTTGTCCACCGGCTCGGGCGGGACGCCGTAACGGTCGACCAGCTCTTCCAGGACCGATTCCATCGCGGTGTCATCATTGGCTTCCGCGAGCTTGCGGTAGGCCTCCAGGCGCAGTCGGTCGCTGTCCACGTAGTCCGGGGGGATGTGCGCGTCCACCGGTAGGTCGATCCGCACCTCGCGGTGCTCCTCAGCGGTGGGGATCGCCGTGCCGTCGGCGGCGGCCCGAAACGCCTCCACCGCCTCTCCGACCAGCCGGATGTAGAGGTCGAAGCCGACGCCCGCGACGTGCCCGGACTGCTCCGCGCCGAGTACGTTGCCTGCACCGCGGATCTCCAAGTCCTTCATCGCCACGGCCATGCCGGCCCCGAGGTCGGAGTTCTGCGCGATGGTGGCCAGGCGGTCATACGCCGTCTCGGTGAGCGGGCGCTCCGGCGGGTACAAGAAGTAGGCATAGCCCCGCTCCCGGCTGCGGCCCACCCGTCCGCGCAGCTGGTGCAGCTGACTCAGCCCCAGTGCGTCAGCGCGCTCCACCAGCAGGGTGTTGGCGTTGGAGATGTCCAGGCCGGTCTCGATGATGGTGGTGCACACCAGCACGTCGTACTCGCGGTGCCAGAAGCCTTCGACGGTGCGCTCCAGGACCTCCTCGTTCATCTGCCCGTGCGCCACCGCCACCCGCGCCTCGGGCACCAGGTCGCGAATCCGTTTGGCCGCCTTGTCGATGGAGGAGACGCGGTTGTGCACGTAGAACACCTGTCCGTCACGCAGCAGCTCACGGCGCAGCGCGGCGGCCACCTGGCGGTCGTCGTAGCTGCCGACGTAGGTGAGGATCGGGTGCCGCTCCTCCGGCGGGGTGAGGATGGTGGACATCTCGCGGATGCCGGCCAGGCTCATCTCCAAGGTGCGTGGAATGGGCGTGGCCGACATGGTCAGCACGTCCACCGCCGTGCGCATCGCCTTGATGTACTCCTTGTGCTCCACCCCGAAGCGCTGCTCCTCATCCACCACCACCAGACCGAGGTCCTTCCACTGCACACCGGTCTGCAGCAGGCGGTGGGTGCCAATGACGATGTCCACGGTGCCGTCCGCGAGCCCGGCCATGATGCCTTTGACCTCGCGGGAGTCGGTGAACCGGGACAAGCCCTTGACCGTGATGGGGAAGGCGGCCATCCGCTCGGTGAAGGTCTGCAGGTGCTGCTGAGACAGCAACGTCGTCGGCGCGAGCACCGCCACCTGCTTGCCGTCCTGCACCGCTTTGAACGCCGCGCGGACCGCAATCTCCGTCTTGCCGTAACCGACGTCTCCACAGATCACCCGGTCCATCGGAACGGGCTTCTCCATGTCGGCCTTCACCTCGTTGATGGCGGTCAGCTGGTCCACGGTCTCGGTGAACGGGAAGGCGTCCTCCATCTCCCGCTGCCACGGCGTGTCCGGCCCGAACGCATGCCCCGGAGCGGCCTGGCGGGCGGCGTAGAGCTGCACCAGCTCGGCCGCGATCTCCCGAACCGCCTTGCGCGCCTTGTGCTTGGTGTTGGTCCAGTCCGAGCCGCCGAGCTTGCTCAGCGCGGGCATCTCCCCGCCGACGTAACGGGAGAGCTGGTCCAGGCTGTCCATCGGGACGAACAGCTTGTCGCCGGGGTGGCCACGCTTGCTGGGCGCGTACTCGATCACCAGGTACTCCCGGCGCGCACCGCCCACAGTGCGTTCGAGCATCTCCACGAATTTGCCGATGCCGTGTTGGTCGTGCACCACCATGTCACCTGCCGTGAGCGCGAGCGGGTCGACCTGGTTGCGGCGTTTAGCGGGCAACCGTCGGCCGTCGGTGGCTGCGGCTGCCCGGTTGCCGGTGAGGTCGGTCTCGGTGACCACCACCAGCTGCGCGCCAGGCAGCACCAACCCGTCGGACAGGCTGCCGCACAGCACCGTGACGTGCCCCGGTTGCGGCGCCGCCCCTGCCTCACCGCTGACGGCGGAGACCTCCGCTTCGACCAGGCGCTCCAGCACGCGCTGCGCGGTGCCGTGCCCCGCTACCACTACGGCGGCCGCCCCACCGGAGCTGCAATGCGCCCGCAGCGACGCAAAGGTGGCGGCGATCTCCGGCTCGGTCCCCCGCGCCGGCGGTACCTGGGTGACGTCGAGATTCAGCACGCCTGAGTCCTCGCGGCCGGACAGCAGTGGGCTCAACGACCACCACGGAAGACCTTGCTGCGCCGCGGCTTCGGTCACCTCGCTCAGTGATCGGTAGGCCGAGGCGCCGACGTTCATGCCCTTGGGGTCCAACGGTGCCGCGCCGCCCACGGAGGCTGCCGTCCACGAGGCCTCGAGGAACTCCTGCCCGGTGCGCACCAGGTCGTGGGCGCGGGTGCGGATCTTTTCCGGGTCGCACAGCAACACGTGCGCACCCTCGGGCAGCACATCGGTGAGCAGCTGGAGCGTGCCGGGCAGCAGGGCGGGAATCAGCGCCTCCATGCCCTCGACCGGGATGCCGTCGGCGAGCTTGGCCAGCATCTCCACCAGGGCGGCGTCCTCGGCATGCTCCGCAGCCAATTGGCGCGCCCGCTCGCGGACGTCGTCGGTGAGTAACAGCTCGCGGCAGCCGGGGGCGTCCAACAGTTGGATGTCGACGTCATCCAAGGACCGCTGATCAGCCACCGAGAAAGCTCGCAGCTCGGTGACCTCGTCACCCCAGAACTCCACCCGTACCGGATGGTCCGTGGTCGGCGGGAAGATGTCGAGAATCCCGCCCCGCACAGCGAACTCACCGCGCTTGCCGACCATGTCCACCCGCGCGTAGGCCAGCTCCACCAAGCGCTCGATCAGCGCGTCGAAGTCGTGGTCTTCCCCGACCCGCAGCCGGACGGGCTCCAGGTCGCCCAGGCCCGCGGCCATCGGCTGCACCAGGCTGCGCACCGTGGTGACGACAACCTGCAGCGGCGCTCCGTCCTCCGGGTGGGACAGTCGACGCAGGATCTGCAGCCTTTTGCCCACGGTGTCTGCTCGGGGGGAGAGCCGTTCGTGCGGCAGCGTCTCCCAGGACGGGAACACTGCGACCCGCTCTTCGCCCAGCATCTCGGCGACCGATGCTCCGAGGTCGTCCGCCTCGCGGCCGGTGGCCGTGACCACCAACACGGGCGCCTGTTGGGCGAGCGCGCCGACGACGAACGGACGGGCCGCGCTCGGCGCTTCCAGCTCCAACCGGGCGACGCCGAGCGCGTCGGTGACTGCGCGAAAGGCCGGGTCGGGCACAGCGGTGGCGAGCAGACCGGCGAGCGGTGCGGACAAGAAAGGACTCCCAGGGTGGTGCGGACACGCGGACAGACCACTCCCAGGACGGCGGTGGTGGCTTCAGTCTCCAGTTTAGGCGCCCCTGTTCACGTACAGTTTCGGGTCATTCCGCTCTACGTTAAGTACATGGACGTCGGTATCAGCACTTTGCGCGCCGAGCTGGCGAGCTGGATCCATCGGGCTCGGGGCGTTGCGGAAATTATCGTCACCGACCGAGGCACTTCGCTAGCCCGTTTACTGCCCGTCGACACGGCGCTGCAGCTCGATCAACTCGTCCAGGACGGGGTTGGGAGTAGACCGCGCCGTGGTGATCGGGCCACCGCACGCGGTGCCGACCGGGTGCGCGCGCATGGTCCGGTGGTCGACCTGGCCGGCGAGCAACGCCGCTGACCGGGGTGACGGTGTCAAGCGCTGCCCTCGGGCACACTGGGGCACATGCGCATCCGGGCCGTCGGCGAAATCGCCGTCGCACTGGCACTGCTCGCCGGCTGTGGCTCCGTCGCGCCCGCTCCGCCGTCGGACACGCCTGCATTGCGCGTGCAGACCGTGGTGGCCGGACTGGGGCATCCGTGGGATCTGGGCTTCCTGCCCGACGGGGCCCTGCTGGTCACCGAACGCGCCGGGCGCCTGCAGCTGGTCCTCGACGGCACCACCACGCAGGTCAAGGCCGACCTTTCCGATGTCTTCGCGCAGAGCGAGTCGGGACTGATGGGGGTGCTCGTGCACCCGGACTTCGCCGTCAGCAGGCAGTTCTCCACCTGCCAGGCCCACGCCGAGAATGGCCGCCCAGTCGACATCCGCGTGAAGACCTGGCGGCTGTCCGAGGATGACACCACAGCATCCACCGTCAGCGACCCGCTCATCGCCGGGTTACCGCTGAACCCCACGGGGCGCCACTCCGGTTGCCGCCTGGCACTCGGAGCCGCCGGCGAGCTGCTCATCACCACCGGCGACACCGCGAACGCCTCGGTGCCGCAAGACCTCTCGTCACTGGGCGGCAAGACGCTGCATGCCGACCTGACCACCGGCAAGCCGCTGGCGAACCCGCCGTTCCCGAAGCATCCCTACGTGTGGACCTACGGACATCGCAACCTGCAAGGCATCGAGGTGCGCCCGGGCACCACCCAGGTGTTCACCGCCGAGCACGGCCCCGACATCGACGACGAGGTGAACGTGGAGGTCGCCGGCGGCAACTACGGCTGGGACCCCAGCAAGGGCGGTACCCAAACGAACTACGACGAATCGGTGCCGATGACCGACAGCACGCGCTTTCCCGACGCCGCGCGCGCGGTGTGGTCCTCGGGTGAGCCGACCCAGGCCATCTCCGGAGCAGCCTTCCTCAGCGGTGCGCAGTGGGGAAACCTGGACGGCGCCTTCGTGGTCGCCGCACTCAAGGGCATCAAGCTGTTGGCCATGAACCTGGACGCCGCAGGCACTGTCACTCGCGTCAGCGTGCCGCCGGAGCTCAGCGACACCCACGGCCGGCTGCGCTCCGTACACCAGGGACCCGACGGTGCGTTGTATCTCACCACCGACAACGGGACCCACGACGAGGTGCTGCGGGTCACCGCGCGGTAACCAGTGACTGCGCTCAACGCCCCAACTCGAGCCGGGGGATATCGAAAGTGGCCCCAACCCCTCGCCGGAAGCTCCGTCGGCTGAAAGATAGTCGATTCGAATTAGGGCAAGTGGTTTTACCTACCGTCCACTCGCTGGCGTCGGAACTCGAACGCAATGATTGGC
>JAABUI010000328.1_pt1 | contig 44688 bp, 36 predicted proteins | sample 5559111 | NCBI WGS metagenome assembly JAABUI01 (sample SAMN10711870, study PRJNA513365) | rock metagenome | isolation source: Antarctica rocks | place: Antarctica: Victoria Land, Buttleship Promontory | reverse complement strand
AGCTGGCTACATATGTGTGTTCCTCAGCCGACGCTAGGCCCAATAGGGACTAGTCAAGGTGACGGAGCGAGGATAGGCCTGGTAAGGCTAGAAGGCTGAGCCTGGCAAGGCTAGGATCGTGACACAAACCGCGCTAAATATCGGAATAACTATCAACAAAAGCGAGCAGATGAACTACATTCATGCGAACATGAATTTTCGAAGGGGAGGGTAATGTTACGAGCGTACCAAGGCTGAACAAGGCTGAAGCCCTAATCAATTCGCATCAGGTTTGGCCCAGATATGGCCCAACATTCTTTTTCTTTCCCAACACCCTTTTCTTTCACCAACACGAGCGTACCAAGGCTGAACAAGGCTGAAGCCCTAATCAATTCGCATCAGGTTTGGCCCAGATATGATTCAACACCCTTTTTCTTCCCCAACATTCTTTTCTTTCACCAACATCTTGTTCACCTACATCACATTCTTTCCGTGTCACAAACACATCTTTTTCAGGCCTAGCGCAGCCTCTGAACATTACATAAATAGAAGCTTTTGTACCAACCTTCTTCTGTATTCTTAATATTCAGTTATAGCTACCTCTAAAGATCAAGCACTATCAACTCTGACCTTCACTAATTGTATCATCTAGGCACGGTTCTGACACAGTGTGACGTTCGCTGCGTAGCTGATAGTTGACTCGCTGTTTATTATTCACATCTTGAAGAAATTTCTTTAGATGAAGAAGCGAAGTAAAGTTCTTTGAACAGATTGATAAAGCATTCTGCAAGTGATTGTTGATTTTATTCTGAAGATCATTCATCAGAGTGTAATCATCATAATCAAGATAGTTGAATAGCTTTATAAAGTCGAAGTAGAAGACATTGAAAGACTTGTCTGCTTGTCTCAAAGCGTTGTATTCACGTTAAGACTTTTGATTCTTATTCAGTTCATCGTATATTTCTTTCAAATGATCGAATAGCTCGTAAATTGAAGTGAATGAATTCGAAGAATCAAAACGACGTCAAGCGAAGATGTGCTTTGCAACATCATCTTCTAGTCTAGACATCATGTAAACAATACAGATGATTTCATCATTGAATTGATCAACATTGACAATCAGCTTGTCGTTCATCTTGTTTCTTCAATCTTCTCAACTCAATTCGTCTTCATCAGTGAATATAAATGAGTTCAAAAATTTGTAGAATCAATGATGTTTATTTTCGAATGAGATGAACTTAATAGATGTCTCTTGTCAAGTATGATTCTCGATAGAAGCATGCAACTTGATATCTTGTTGAGATAGATAATTCATAATAGATCGAGACTCAGTAGACTGTCGAGATTGAGACTGATCAGCTGAACGCTGTTTCTCTTTGAGTTTCAACATTGTCTCTTATAGTCGAGTGTTAGTCTCTTCTAGAGTGTTCATTGTCGTGCAATTGATTTCTAGCTGTTTCAGTCTCTGAGTATGTTCAACTTGTAGAACGATTCAGTGCTCATTGCATTTCAAAGTCATGTTTCGTTGATTTCTTAGCTCATTTAACATCTTGATGATCTCGTTTGACTGATCAACAGCTCACTGACGTAGTTGTTCTTCAATCTTAATGTTTCATGAGATCTCAACGTCTTTAGCTTCAGTTGAAGCATCGAAAGATAGTAAAGAAACTCGTCTATTTGCAGTGCTTCTAAGCAAGCGAGTCGTTCGAAATTCGACTGATTCGAAGTCACATGTCATGATGAGAGATTGAAGGTAAAGATAGATTGTGATAAATTTGATAAATGTAATTCAAAGAAGTTCTTGTGAATTTTCTGATAAACAAATGAGTACAATATTCGAAGAATCTCTTGCGAATTTCTGAATGAACGAAGTAGGTTATTTCGTATCATCTACACGTCGATAGCAGAGTAGTTGGTTAGCATTTATCTACTGTTGAAGATCGGCATAGAGCGAGTCATATGAGTGTCATTTAACTAATAGATAAATGCTAAGGAAGGAAAGTATCTACAGGAAAGAACTCGGTTCTTTATATGTGTGTTTCTCAGCTCTGTGCTAGGCTCGAAAGGGTTGACGCCTTACACATATGATGCAGGGTCCCAATGACATCACTACTAGCTCGAATGCTCACTAGGCCCGATTAGAATGAAACCCAGGTCAGAGCTAGGAAGGATAGGCGAAGGCTAGGATCGTAACAAAAATGATGAGCATGTAGAGTGACGAGTAGAATGATGAGTAGAGTGATAAGTAGAATGATGAGTAGAATGATGAGTAGAATGATGAGTAGAATGATGAGTAGAGTGACCAGTAAAATGATCAGTTGAAAGATTGATCGAAAGATCAGTAGAAAGCTCAATCGAAAGATCAGTAGAAAGATCAATAGAAAGATCAGTAGAAAGATCAGTAGAAAGCTCGATCAAAAGATCAGTAGAAAGCTCAGTAGAAAGCTCAGTAGAAAGCTCAGCAGAAAGGTCAGTGTTAGGGGCCAGCATAGAGCGAGTCATATGGGTGTAATGTAACGAGTATATAAATGCTAAGGAAGGAAAGTATCTAGAAGGGAAGAGCCGGCTATCTATATGACTCAGGAGAACATAAGCTAACCCTGAATAGGGTTGGCCTCGGAACAACCCTATAGCCTAGCGGCGAGCGGCCGGCGATAGTCATCAACATAGCCACCAACATAGCTACCAACATAGGTGCGTAGCTAGGATCGTAACAGATCATGTCTGTACAGATTAGTACATTATCAAACTTATTTGTACAAAGATTGTACATATTTGATACAAGACTGCATTGATCAATTCTCTTTTCTGATGTCAAGCATGAAGCATATATTCTTTGACACAGCTTGAAGAAGAATCAACAGAAACGAAACATGTCAAAATCGTTGATGCATGACTTACATGCATTCATTCTTTTATGAAACAGTTTGACATGACTCTGCAAGATTATGCTCTGAGAAATATACTTTTGCTTTCAATTCTGTACAGATTAACAATATTCAATGCACTTTAATATATATCTGTACATACATATAACTCGACATTTTTGTTTGCTCAGTTACTTCGCAGATTGATATCTTGCAATAATGACTGTGCTGTAAGCTGTACAGTCTTGATTGAGCAGAATGATTCTGCACATTTCTGTTCAATTCTTACAAGAACTTCATGCTTCTCACTCGTAAACAGTCTTATCTTGATATCGACGTAAGAAGTAAGTGTTTATGAGTCGTTATCGCTTTCAGTGAGAGCTTCAACGTCTGAGACATCATTATGAGTCATTTGCACAATTGTACAGATTTGTAATGTTAGAGTATGATTATGAAAGAATTTGTTCAGTTGTAAACTTTTCTAGAAAACTCGTATTAATTAGTAAAGCTGTGCACATCTTGATACAAATCATATCTAAGAGTTGAAAAGACATGAAACTGTCTGCGCAATACAGCACAGAATCAATAAAGATAAACTATATGTTTAATCAGATGTATAAAGACTTAAACAGAATGAGAGAAGTTAGCATTTGATCTGAATAGATCAATACATTTTTATACATTTTTACAAAGTCTTCTAAAATTTAAAAGTCAAGAAAATCTTTGAAAGTTTCAAAGCTGTAGAAAGCAAAGCTCTGCAATTACTGTTAACTGTCTTGAAACTTTCACGTAAGAACTGTACAATTCAGTACAGTACTAGAAAAGAAAGAAAAACACTTGCACAAAAGTTGCAAGCTTGAGTGATCATTAGTACATAGTGATACATAGAAGCAAAGATCTGTACAAAGATATTATTACATGTCTGTACAGATAGATCTGTAAGAACTTATCAAAAGAGTTGTTGTAAAAGTTACGTTTGAAAGATGTAATAGAAACAAACTTATGTTCAAAGTCAATCTCATGATTTATTTCAGCAATTGCAGCAATCTTAAATTCATTGCAAATGATCGTACTGAACAATACATCACAGTACTGATCACATGAATATCAATACTTTTTCATACATGCTATTTACTACTTACTAAGCGTAAAGACAATTTTCATCGAAAATGATGACTCTCTCGTCTATATAATACTGAAGCAAAAGTGTATTCTGATTGTTGATTGTCAAGAATTTCATCACGTGACTCAACATTAAAACTTTTTCGATCTTGCACTATGTTTTTTCGCTGCGTTGACTCGTGCAAGTCGTTTTTTCTCATTTAAACTATCATCATTTCTTTTTCTTTTGCTTCAATTATCATTCTGATTTTTACAGTTCATTGAAGTCGTTACATCAGATGATTGAAAATCATCTGATCGAACTGAAAATTTTCATCTCGTACATATCTGCATGCTTTCATTACTTATCTGCATTTACATTATTTACATTGTACGCGATTTATCTCAATCTTTATCTCTTTTTATGATTCTTTTTCATGTCTCAATGCATCTGTACTTGCTGTGCTCATAATCATCTCATTCATGAATTCTTCAATTTTAATTCAATGTGTGTTTTGAATCTTTGTTCATCTCTGTTTATCGATTTATCTGTTTATTCATACACATTGTATGCTTCGTACATGCTTCATAGCATATGCTAATTAGTTCAATAGAAAGCACTCTTCATGACTTAATATCAAACTTTCTATCAAACTTTCTATTGAACTCTTTATCAAACTTTCTATCAAACTCTTTATTGAACTCTCTATCAAGCTTATCTGTACATACTGTATGCTTTGTACATGCTAATTAGCTCGATAGAAAGCATTCTTTATGACTCGATATCAAACTCTCTATCAAACTTTCTATTAAATTGTTATGAAGAAGAGCTTGAAATAATGATAACGAATTCTCTACATCTCATTGACTTTCTCATTGACTTTCTCATTGACTTTCTCATTGACTTTCTCATTGACTTTCTCATTGACTTTCTCATTGACTTTCGATAGATTACATATGAAGCACTGAATATATCACATATGAAGCACTGAATACGTCACATATGAAGCACTGAGTAGATCACATATGAAGCACTGAATATATCACATATGAAGCACTGAATATATCACATATGAAGCACTGAGTAAATCACATATGAAGCACTGAATATATCACATATGAAGCACTGAATACATCACATACGAAGCATTGAATATACTACATATGAAGCATTGAAAAAGCAGTAAAATTGATTTTACAAATCTGTTTCTTATTTTGCACTTTTAGAAGATTCGTCACTAAATTTGATGAAACTTTCGACAATTTCTAAAAAACGACACAGATTTTGCAATCAACGATATCTAATTAAAAAGACGTAGTGCAAAGCAGTTTTCATCGAAAATAATGATTCTCTCGTTTATATAATACTGAAATAGCGACTTATTCTGATCATTGATTGTCAAGAATTTCATTCAATAACTCAACATCAAAACTTTTTCAATCTTGCACTATGTTTTTCGCTGCGTCGACTCGTGCAAGTCATTTTCTTTCGTTTAAACTGTCATCATTTCTTTTTCTTTTGCTTCAACTATCATTCTGATTTTTACAGTTCATTGAAGTCGTTGTATGAACATCAGATGATTGAAATCATCTGATTAATGATTGAAATTTCATTGATGTGTTTATCTGTTTACTCGTACATATCTGCATCTGTCGTTATCTTCATTGTATGCATATATATTAATATCAATCTTTATCTCTTTTTATGATTCTTTTTCATGTCTCAATGCATCTGTACTCGCTGTGCTCATAATCATCTCATTCATGAATTTGTTGATTCTAATTCAACGTGTGTTTTGAATCTTTGTTCATCTTTGTTTATTGATTTATCTGTTTATTTATACACACTGTATGCTTCGTACATGCTTCATAGCACATGCTAATTAGTTCAATAGAAAGCACTCTTCATGACTCGATATCAAACGCTCTATCAAACTTTCTATCAAACGCTCATCAAACTCTTTATCAAACTCTCTATCAAACATGCTAATTAACTCAATAGAAAGCACTCTTCATGACTCGATATCAAACACTCTATCAAACTTTCTATCAAACTCTCTATCGAATTTTCTATCAAACTCTCTATCAAACTCTTTATTAAATGCTTTATTAAACTCTTTATTGAATTTTCTATCAAACTCTCTACCAAACTCTCTATCAAACGCTTTATCGAATTCTCTATCAAACGCTCTATCAAACGCTTTATCAAACTCTCTATCAAAATTTCTATCAAACTTTCTATCAAACTCTCTATCAAACTCTCTATCAAACTTTCTATCAAACTTTCTGTCAAACTTTCTATCAAGCTTTCTATCAAACACTCTACATGACTTTCTTCATGACTTTCTTCATGACTCTCTTCATGACTCTCTTCATGACTCTCTACCAAAGTCACTGCATGCTTCAAAACACACGTTGATCAAATGCATAACATACGTCAAACAGTGCTTCAAACAATGCTTTCTACATGACTTTCTATCTCATTAGCTTCTTCATTACTTTTTCTATTTACACTCTCGTTTGCTTTCTCATTGCAAAGCTTCATTGAGTTCTTCGTCTTATTTGTTTTGCATAGAAGAAAGAATTACATCAATCATTGTTATGAAAAAGAGCTTGAAATAATGATAACGAGTTCTTTACTTCTCATTGACTTTCTCATTAACTTTCTCATTGACTTTCTCATTGACTTTCTCATTGACTTTCTCATTGACTTTCTCATTGACTTTCTCATTGACTTTCGATAGATTACATATGAAGCACTGAGTAAATCACATACAAAGCACTGAATATATTGCATATGAAGCACTGAATATATTGCATATGAAGCACTGAGTACATCACATATGAAGCACTGAGTACGTTACATATGAAGCATTGAATATATTGCATATGAAGCACTGAATACGTTACATATGAAGCATTGAATATATTGCATATGAAGCACTGAATACGTTACATATGAAGCACTGAATAGATCACATATGAAGCACTGAATATATCACATGTGAAGCACTGAGTACGTCACATATGAAGCACTGAATATATCACATATGAAGCACTGAATAAATCACATATGAAGCACTGAATATATTGCATGTGAAGCACTGAGTACGTCACATATGAAGCATTGAATATATCACATATGAAGCACTGAATACATCACATACTCGTATGCATGAAGTTTTTACGCACACTGAGTTTTCGCGCACTCTAACTAGAAAGATTAGTTACAGATAGTATTTCAAGACACGCTAAACCTTAAAATACTATCTGATGTCTCAAGATACTATCCGTAACTAATCTTTCTAGTTAGAGTGCGCGAAAACTCAGTGTGCGCGAAAATCTCATGCATACGAGTATGAAGCACTGAATAGATCACATATGAGGCACTGAGTAAATCACATGTGAAGCATGTATAAAGCACTGTATGACATCTATAAAGCTCTGTATGACATTCAAATCATGTACGAAGTGTGATGTAATTGATTCTACTGATTTCTACAAATTTTGTACTATTTGTGCATAATTAATAAAACGTAGTGCAAAGCAATTTTCATCGAAAATGACGATTCTCTCGTTATCAAAGTACTATTTAAAAATTACTAAATTAATATTGTTAGGGGCCAGCATAGAGCGAGTCATATGGGTGTAATGTAACGAGTATATAAATGCTAAGGAAGGAAAGTATCTAGAAGGGAAGGGTCGGCTATCTATATGACTCAGGAGAACATAAGCTAACCCTGAATAGGGTTGGCTTCGGAACAAGTCTATGCCCTAGCGGCGAGCGATCGGCGATAGTCCTCAGGATAGCCATCAACATAGTCATCAACATAGTCACCAACATAGCTACCAACGAAGGTGCGTAGCTAGGATCGTAACAAATATAATAGTATTATTTTTTAGTTAATTTAAGGGAATCAATATTTGCACACTCAGTTTTCATACATATGTAAACACTCATTTCAATTAGAATTACCTAGTTATTGATATCTCGATCGTCTAGAAATATCTTTATTTGTATGAGTGTTTCATCAAGAATTAAGTATCTGCAGACAATCTTCATCAAATTTATCACGTTACACATGCAACATTTAACATATTTAAGATATCTTAGCGAACTAACATCAAAGCTTTTTACGATTTAAGATCAACTCAGCAGTGAAACATGTCAAGCAGTCAAAACAACTGTGAACAAATCGTAAAAAAACGCTTAAACTCGTAATCAAATGATAATTCTATGAGATCAACTGTTCATGTTAGTGAATTGATCTTAAATCGTTGAAACCTACTACCTTGATCTGCTAAGATATTATCACTGATAAACAAATCGAAATTGTGAAAGCTAATCACTTCGACGTAAGCTTTCAAATTGATTGTTTGACTGTTGTTTGATCATCTAGCTGAACGGGCTAGGTAGGCTTTGATCTATGTATGTGAAAGCTGGTCACTTCGACGTGAGCTTCCGTTCGCTGTTTGACCACATGGTCATCTAGCCACGTGGGCTTGTTATTTGTGAGCATCGGGACGCGACGCTCGATCTCAATCGACATGTCGATTTGTCTGTTTGATAACCTCTAGGCTCTTCTGTAACTAGACAGAAGGTTCGTAGCCAGCACCGCGTACAGGTGGGTTCCATCGCTGGCCGATAGTACCGTGTTTCATAGCCTTAGGCTACATGAGCCCGTAAAAGTTAAAGGGAAAAACAGAAGGAAAAAACAGCGCTACAGTGCTACTATTTAGGTAGATAGCACCGTGTCTCATAGTCTTAGGCTGCATAAGCACGTAAAATTTGAAGAAGAAAAAAGAACTTTGAAAACTTTTTTATAATATTATCTTTATCTTTTATCTTTTATCTTTTATGAGTAAAAATAAAGACACATATTGTAATTCAAGTAGAATTTTGTTTATAACCTGTTATTAATTATCTTTAATAATAATTATTTTGCTTCACTTGTTGAGTAACAATAATTGTATGTTATAAAGATTGAAATTATTTAAGAGCTAGCGTTAGGAAATTGATACATATGCATCGAGAACTGCTTCTTGATATTGAAGCGTTCGTCAAGGCGTTGAGCTCTGTATCTGTGAGATTGTCAAAACTGCAATGCCTCGAGTAGCTGAGCTTCTTCTGCGATGGAGTTGCGGTGTGCGGCGCGGACCAGTTCAGCTATGGTGGCTGCCGATGGCCAAGGAACCCCCGAGTATATCAGGAAGACCATGTAAGGCCGGTTGCCTCCAAGTGTAAAGGAACATCGACAAACGGTAGTATTTGCTTACTACGTATCGTGAAGGTGCCTTGAATCTTCTTCGTGATCTGTGGTATAGCGGGGATGGTTAGTTTCAAGACCATTGACCAAAGATTAAAAAGGTCAGTGCACTAAGATGCGGCCGTAAGTCTGCAAAACGACGACGGCTTGGTAAAATTGCCTGAGCTGTCTTTTCAGCAGTGTGTAGGTCTTAAGACCTCTTTTGGGCAAGCCCGCGAAGCGTTTATGACCGAAGACTTTTCGAAAATCGAAACGCAACGAAGGCCTACGTCTTTTCCACCGTACTTCGTACGATGAGGGAGAGCTGACTCAGAATATCCCCTCGAGGGGTTATTGATTCATCAGTTCTCAGTAGCATCCTACCCCTGGTTCTTGGAGGGAAACTTCCGAGCTTGACGGGGAGGTCTTTGGCGGTGAGCTGGAACCTGTAATTGGAAAAAGGGGCTGTGCGCACAGGGGAACCTGCATGATACGCTTGCATGCCCTGCATCACAAGTGATATCTTTTGGTTGTCTAATGCAGAAAACTCATACAATTGCCGCTTAAACCTCTGCGTGCTAATATAGCAAATGTCGATATAGTACAACACACAAACGTGCAGGTGTCACTCAAACCCGTCGTCATTCGGTTGCCCATTGTTATGAAGTATGCCCGATAAGCTAAGCCTCTGAATGCCCAGATCATGAAAGTCTCGTGAAACAGTCCTTTCCAAGCCTGACGATAGACGGGCAATCGAATCAAGGTGTTCGCTCTCATCGCCTGTTATCGAATTGTTCTGAAATTTGTAAGTCATTCTGTCTGAGTATTCCGGCCAGGGAACCTGGTTCATAGCGTCTACCTGTTGCTCCAAATGATTCCAAAACGCTTGCATACTTGGAAACGGCACACTGCCACCCTGAGAAGCGGAATCCGCGCCATAAGAAACCCTGGCCTCTTGCAGTCGTCGTTGTGTACGACCAAGAATCCCGAGCCTGGTCCAACTCGCTGCGGACATAAGACTCCAGAATGCAGTCTGTCTGGTGTGAGATCCCAATCCAAGCAGACCCGCCCCTTTACGAGACCTGTAGCAGTCTGCCATGCGCTCTGTGAGGAAAGCTTGGCCGAAGGAGCTCAAGACACCAAGTTCAAGCAATTTACCACCCCACCTTGCAGCATCTTGTGCAGCGGTCGAACCACGACTTCTGAGGAGCTCCATTGCAACTGTAATGCATCGTATGACACCATGGGGCATTGAGGATCTGGTTAGATATGAATATAACGCAGCTTCGAGAAGCTGGTCAACAGTGTCTGACCTTGATCTCAAACTCATTGATTGTGGTATTAACAAGAAACTGATTGCTGCCATCTCGTTCGCCGCTGCATGGTACTTCCAGGCTTTGTCGTTGCCGAAGTCTGTCCGTAGAATCTCATAGGTACTGTAAGCCAGTTTCCAGTCTCGTAGCATGAAAGCGTAATCGGCAAGCTGCCGCATGGTCGCCTCAGGGGTTTCTGGTGGGTAGAAGCCTCTTACAGGATCATAACTGCTTCCAGATGGGTTTAGACCTCCACCAACAGAAACCGTGCCTCTTCCAGACCCAAACCCGGTCCAGCGTTTTGACAAAGACATGAAACGTCCGCTAATACCACGCCGTCTAGAAGCCACTTGGTCATTCCAAGTCACAACCCGACCTTCCATGAATGGAATAATGGATTGAGTCACCATTTCCCGGAGAAAACCTTTGATGGCGGTCGAATCAGAATCAAGGATGTACCTTTCTAAAATTCCAACACTATCGGTACGATCTGAAAAGATTAGAGCCGAATCAACATCAGTGAACCAAGAACATACCTCTCATCTGAATCTGAGCCAATTCTTCTTCTGCGGAGAGCCAGTCACACGGAGGGACTGGGATGCTGTCATCATCCGTCTGGATGCATTCGGAACTTCTAAGCCGAAGAAGGTGGCAGTTGAGTCCGAAATGTCGTTTCATCAGATCGAAAAGTGCAGTGGATTTGGTAATATCATCTTTTTCTTCGTCGTGGATAAGAACATAGTACCGTAGATAATCGCTGCCAAGCCATGCAGGCGTACTATTACCACTGCGACGAGTGTTCGCATACAGTTGACGAAGGGCTTCTATAGGTCCTGGGCTATGTGAGCTGACCGCAATGACACACGCAACAGGATGTGAGAATGTCTCGTAGGGGACTAAGGGCATGCTTGACAAGAGCTTTCGAAGGTAAAGTGAATAGACTGAAGATGTTCCACATGGTTGCCTTTGCGAATTGTCTTCGGATCCACGATGACCATTCAGTTGGTTGAACGACTGGATATCTTCTGATCTGAGTTGGTGCTCTACAATCGTATCAATAGGCGCGGCCAATTCGTGATCATACTTCGGGATTCGCTGGCCGGAATCATACTGGGAGCCGTTGGCTTGCACAATGGCTTCCCCGTGGAAGGGTGATCCGCTTGAATGTTGCTTTTCTGGGTGCTGCACAGATTCAAATTCGATAAATCTTATACCGAAATCTTCCCACCCTCTGCTGGAACCCACGCTGTCCCGTACAACGACCTTACCTTGTATTCGTTCCCCGAAAGGCCTCAACAATCCCTTGAACCCCTCATTGAACCCTTTGCACTTAATGAAGGTTTCGGCATCCGCCGACGCATATACTGCAATGCGGGGCGCGAATGACCTCAATATAATCTGCCGAGGGTCTTCATCGCCATCACGGAGCATCACGGAGGAGAATGACCTAGCACTGATGCTTGGTGAACGCTCATAATCATGCAAACGGGGTCGATGCGGTGATCTAGACTCCGGCTGAGACAGTTCAGGTGTAGAGGAGGATATTTCTGGGCGCCCACGGGTCCTTGAGCTTTCCATATCTGATAAATTACTTGCTGAATGTGATTGCGGCAGCATGTGGGACCGTTCCGTCGCTTTAGGCGGCGGAAAGGCTTTGAGCGGCGCATTTCCTATGCCTGAAGATTGTGTCATGGATATCTACAATGGAAAATGTACAGTCACTCCAGCATCTTGAAGACTTTCCGACAGCTTGAAATAAGGTGATATGGCGTTGAGTGGGCGCTGAAAGTAACAGAGTATATCGTGGTATTCTGCAGAGAACGCCAGGCATCCTGCATTAGAACTTCATCTTGAGAGTTCTTTTGATTGTTTCGGCTAACTGCTGCTTCGGTAATCATAGAAAACCACGAGGACCGTAAATTATCAATTTGAAGGAGAGTAGGATAGCAGGGCATACCTTACCCACGATGAAAACCGTTCGCTTCCGCCTGACGTCTAGACGTGGTACATATATAGTTTGCAGCCAGCAATAAGCGGTTCTCGCTTAATTTTAGTGGTGGAATCTGGTGAGGAGCGCTTACTGCTGGCTGCAAAGTAAAAGGCCGCTTGTTAGAATATTGTTTATTGACTTTTGACGCCGGCTGGTGCGAGTATGTACCTTGCCCTTTATCTGCGGACGTAGCTTAAATCCGTACACAGCAAGTTAGTACGTTTACATTGTCAGGTAGTTCTTTCTTGCTTGCTGTACCATCAGCAAGACTCAGCGCAGCATGGGTGAGCTCTTAGAATCCATACTGAATCAGGGAGAAGACTTTAGCAGGTCAGGTTTCTCTTTTGACAGCTTGAACCCAACTAACGATGCAAAAAGAGCACGCTTGCCGTCGCTGTACTCCGACTTTACACTTCAACGGCATACCAATCCTGATGGATATGCTGCTAATGTGGCAGCATGGGAAAGAGCTCTACAGAAAGCCGCCAAAGCCGGGCTAATCCCTACGCCTGGTGATATGCACGACACATTATCCATAAGGACAGGTGAAGATCTCTTGCGGTCTCTGGAGACTAAGGAGTGGGGCAGGCCGCTCGCCTTAGAGAGGGTCATTGTAGGCAAACGCCTCTCATCAGCTTGTCTCTAAATTGTCATCTAAACAGTCGGTTTGTAGGACGAAGCGATTAACACGCGGCACATGATACCTTTCCAGGAGTTCCTGGATTCTCCAACCAGCATTTATAATCCGAAATGGGCACCTTGGCTTCTCTCTTGGTGTTTACAGCAGCTGGGCTTTAGTAAAAGGGCATCCGCAAATGGATCGCTAAGGAATGCACGTATTGTCATGCTGCCAAACGTGGAAGTACGCTCATGGTTCCACCTTAAATGAACTACCACTCACGTACGATCTAGGAGGCTGCTACCAAGGTTATATCAAGGATGTCATTCAAAAGCAATCTGGTTGATCGGATACATCCATTAGAAGCATTCCGCAAGGAAGCAGCCCATGCAATCAACATCACAGATGGGCTGACCGACGGTGACCTCAACATCATCATCATCTATCTAGCACGAGACAGGAGGCAAATAGTTTTTGATCGCGAGGCAAGTTCACTTCGCACTTCATTGGAACAAGGCTAATACGATCCTTCCAGACTATCAAGTTTAAGGGTCCGGGAGAGGAGTCTTTAACGATATCGAGTCACGATAGAACTATAGCGTCTCTCAAATCTCTAATCGCTGACGTGAAGCAGCAGATTGCCTCGATTGCAACGAAGGTTAACAGTTTATCAAAGAACGCGCAAGAAGCAGTACTTCTAAAGAATCGTGTGTCTGCGCTGGCCGCGCTTCGATCAAGAAAGGCAGCTGAGGCCACTTTAGCGCAGAGGCTGGACACTTTATCACAACTCGAAGGGGTCTATGATAAGATCGAGCAAGCTGTAGATCAAGTCACGCTGGTTCGTGTGATGGAAGCGAGCACCGGAGTTCTCCGAAGTCTGCATGCGGAGGTGGATGGGGTTGTTAGCGTGGAGAACGTCATGGAAAATCTTAGGGATGAGATGGACAAAGTTGATGATATCGGTAACGCTATCGAGGTAGCTGGACAAGGAGATGCCGCCATTGACGAAAGTGCTATCGATAACGAGTTGGAGGCTTTAGTCCGGCAGAGTCAGCTCGAGAACGAAGAGAAGGAAGCATTTCGCGCACGGCAAAGGCTTGCCACTGTTGAGGTTCCGGAGGATGCAAACGAAGCTGCTCAACTTCTTGACAAGCAAAAGAATATCAAAGAAAGACGGCCAGCAATATTGGCGCCCAGCAGTGCTGATACTTCAGCTGTCGACCCTTTGGATCGCATCTCCTTGGACGAGATTCAAGCCCCCAAAATAGAGAATAGCCAAGCACAGACTAAAATGGCCGAGTCATTACCCAGTGGCGTTGCCGGAGGCTGAACAAACTGCAGCTGACTTTGTCCAACCTATAACCTACGTGGTCTTACCGCAAGATATAGAAAATGCGGTCTCCTGCATTACCCGGTCATCCTATCAGCACTCCAATACCGGCTGTCTCGACTGGGTATACCTGTGTATTTCCATGCACTCAACCCAATGGAATCTGCAAGCGGATGGGATAGTTGTAGCCTAGCAGGCGGCTGACGCGGGACTTCCATATCTCCTTGCTACAAAAGCAATTCGCTGTCTCTCAATCCTCAAGGTCAACAACTGTGTCCCACGATTGCCGAACACCCACGCCACTACTTGGATTGTTGTTTTGTAAATGCGAATCCTGAACAACAGATCCATTGGACGAAGGTTTTGCTGACTGATGTTGAGAATCATTGGAGATATCGATACCTCGTGCGTTGAAGTTCTGGGACTGATCTGGGTGAGAGTGATCAGAATTGGGAGGGTCGTTCGTGGTTACAGCTGTCTTCGTATTTGAATCATCACTACACACAGTTCTCGGCCGGGCTTGACTTATGAGTCTCAGGAAGTCATCGTTGTGGTTAGCAGCCCAGGCTACGCCGTCGAAATCCTTCCTCATGACAACATTACTGTCATTTGAACCTGACATCCCAGTCGATATTTGACGACCTTGACTGCGGTCCCAAACATCGAGGTCTTTCAGTAGCTCGCGCTTCATTCTTGGTTTGTTGGAATCGCAGTTAGCATTCACAAGGTTTACCCATTCCACATGTCGTTTTTCCAGTAGTGTTCTAGGGCCTCCGTTGGGGATTCCGAGTCCCGTCAGCTTTTTCCGCAGAGCGTTGTCGTTCATCAAGGAATAGTTGAGCTGCGGAAGACGTTCCATTGGCTTTGCAGTCTGGCGAGGTCTAGATGTAAGGTCGATGGCAGGAGAGCGTCTGAGTGGTGTAATCAGTATCGCATTCATGTCTCTTGCAGCGATTTCTATTATACCTCGCTGTTTTGGTGTGGTTGGATTCGCTGTGTATATCTAGATGGGTAAAGACTTCTTCCACTTTCATCCTTTGATTGCAAATAGGGCATGCACTCAGCCCATCTTCTACGCTTCTCATCAGTATTATTAACATAAAGCAAACCAATTAAGGACGAGCCGGGCTCATAGTTTACCATCTCGTTCATCGTCGGTTGTGGAACTCGACGGCAGCTGCTGAGAATTCGATTCCCTTCTCCTCTGAGACCTTGTCCTTCGCACAGGTTTGCCCTCCTCTTCCGGGCCATGCTTCTCTATATCTGTATCATCCAGTTTCCGTTTTCCGTTCATCTGCCACGTCGTTCCGCTTGTAGCCTTGGTAGCTTGCCCCAATTGTAGAATGGCCGGCCTAGCTATCTTAAAAGCATCCACTATTTCCTGGACTGTCCAATTTCTTCGGAGTCGAAGCTCCTGATCGGGTGCTCGGCAGGCCGGGCATTTACCATCGTTAGTTAAACAACGGCGGATGCATAACGAGCAAAAGGTGTGTGAGCACGATGTGATCATAGGCGTGTCAAAAAAGTCTTTGCACACTTGGCAGCGCAAAGCCGCTTCGACTGGGCGTAGCTGTATTACAGATGTATCCAGCCAGTCAGAAGGATCTGGGACATCATAGGAGCTGTCCATAAGTTGTTGTGGCGGGAATCGTAGCCCCGAAAACCACAGAGTTGTTCTGCAGATGAAGCTTCCAGTCGCCTTCATTTAGTGTATGTAATATATCTCGCGTATACGGTGGTAGTGGTTTTCAAATCGCGTCCGAGGGCCGCTAAAGGGTGCGCCGTGCGCAGGTACAATGCCAATTGACCTAGCGACTTGTATCTGGAGATAACAAATTGCGAGTGGGCTTTACTGCTTCACAATGAGTTCGGATTCCAGGACATTTCTTTCTGCAACTGTTTTGAACCATGGAAGAATCGTGTGTGCCTTTCTCATTCTTCGTAATCCTTCGCTGACCAAATCTTACCAGGTATCATACCGATCCCTCAGTAGAGAGACGAAGGTGCACAACAATGTTGCAAAGCAGTAAGCAGCATCTCTATCAGCGGAAAGGATGGTTTCTTACAGTATTTCAGGGTGCTCTATGATTTCTACCACCACCAAACTGTTAAGAAGCCGGGGTCTGTCCATGCAACCTACCTCATGAGCGGCATACTTATTCCTGCGGACGTCCCATGCAATGGCAATAACCAGCAAGAAGATGGCGATGATGCACTCATGCAAAGCAGTCCTTTCGTGAGCAGTCAAGTCCAGGCGGAAGAGGACACCGAAATACCCCCTCCAGTAAAACTTATAACGTTGGTACGGGAGGAGGATCTTGAAGGTACGGGTTAGCTTGCCGGCTACTGGGTGAATCTAATTGTGGTTCACATCACAGTCATGGTTCACTACTTGCATAATGCTAAGGTACTTGACTAGAGGCGAAATCTCGATATGATCAGAAACCGTCGATCCATATCTATAGCTTGGGTCCGAGTACAAGTCAGGCAGGTGCCCAGCCTGCTTGCGTCCGTCAACCTAATCCTCTAACATCCGGTTCTTGCATTCCTAGAACCTCCAAATCTTATCAGACTGCAATCGTGCAATATCAGAAAAATTTGCTACGGAAGACCCTTTGGTACATGGTAAACAATATGGAGTTATACAGAATTGTCAAGTCAAGGTCAGTTTGGAATGGCTCATTTCTACAAGTTAGCTAACTCTTTCAATCTTCAGCGGAGGTCAGGACGACGACCCATTATATCAAGCGCGCCGGAGAATACAGCCAAAGCTGAAAAACAAGCGTTTAGCTCGCAAGAGACTGGGAAATTAATTTTGAATGATGTCAAGGCCTCCACTGTGGAGCCTTCTGCCTGCAGCCAAACGGGAGGCGAAGCACAACCAAGGTCCTCGGCCAAAACCGAAGAGCCAAGAAGTAGCGACAAGAAGACAACGATAAGGCCTCCTATAATGAGGAAAGAGCAGTCCGATATCTTCAAGTCATTCTCGAAGCCCAAAGCTAAGCTCAACCGGGAGGATACTGGCAGCTCCGCTGGTGCATCTCCTGCTGCTAGTACTGCCCCTATATTGAAACAGGTAAGACTCGATCCACTTTTATACAACCCAGATAGTTTACGATGCGGCATAGGATGACTCAATCGTACAGGAAGATGGCAAGTATCGGGTCTTGCCTTGTGGAGCTACTCATTCTAATAACTTCCACAGAACCGATGGAAGATGCTTCCGAAGACGAACAAGAAGATGATCTGATCTCCAAACCCACCAGAAACCTAGATCCGAAAAAGTCAAGAGCCGAGCGCACAGAGCAACTACGAAAAATGATGGAAGACGAAGGTAAAACTACCCCACCCTTACCTTAAGAATTTAAGCTGACATACCCCAGACGAAGAAACGGAAACCGCCCCGGAAGACCTCAGTTCCCCTTCCCAAGACTCCATGCCCCTGGACGCACCCCCATCTCGAACAGGATCTTCGCCCGAGCCTCCTGTCGTGGTTACCGGAGGCCGGAGGAGAGGAAGACGTAAGGTGACGAAGAAGAAGACGATCAAGGACGAAGAGGGGTATTTAGGTTCGTCGAATCTCATTACATTTCAAACTCCCTAGAGAGTAGAACGCTGATCAGCTACTACGTACAGTGACCAAAGAGGAACCAGCGTGGGAATCCTTTTCAGAGGATGAACCACCTCCGCAGAAAGACAAGACACCAGCTTCGACGGCTTCGAGTATGGGAAAGGGGAAGAAGGGTGGGGGCAAAGTGGGGCAGGGGAATATCATGAGTTTCTTCGGGAAGAAGTAGAGGGAGGGCTGGATACTTGAGATGAGGTGCCTAGATACGTTGTTTCTGGTTCGGGTGGTTTCGACAGGCAAAGTCTAATTACTGTTCAGAATGGGCAGAGTGATGTTGAGTGCAAAATATATGAATTCATTCAGGAGTATTCCAACTGTCATCAATTATTACCACATGCGTTGCAGTAAGTACAGGGTGATCAGAGGGGACAAAGTCGTGGTTAACCTTAATCCTCGAATTTAAACCCATCAAAAGTGGCTATACATCAACCTATCGTCAGATGTTCGTCTGTCTGTTGGTATGTTCAGAGCTTTTCGCAAGGCAACAGTGCTCTCTAGATGCTGGTAATGATAACGCCCGAGTATCATGGTTTCTCCCCTAGCCCACCGTACTAACCCACGACCAATGGGAAAGCTATTCTACGTAATGTCACACAAAACTAAACCAATTCAGTATTCGCACATGGATTTCTCATGAGCATACTAAAATCTTGATTCCCTATGAGTAGACGCTAATACTACAAATCCGCCCTACCTATCGTCAAGACCAAGTGACTAAGCACAGAGCAGGTCACGACTGCGACAAGCATTGGCAATGTGAAAGGATCTACTCCATAAATCCCTTCTTTCCATCACCGTCGGTATCCTTCATAGGGTTCAGTCGGTCCATAAGACCAGGTTTCTTACCTGTGGTGGACGTCCCTGTCGTGCCGTGGGAGCCAGTTCCTCTCGTTGCGCCATCTGTACCGTACCCGGAGCCAGTCGTGCCCGAACTGTATCCAGTGCCGGTACTGCCGGTACCTGCGTTACCACCAACCCTACGCGAACCGTCCATGTCTGAGTCGACGCGAGGGTCGACTTTATTCTCGAGGTTCGATGAATGTGGACCAGAAGTGTTATGGCCATGGCTGCCAGTCATGCCGGTACCAGTGGTGGAGGAGCCGCTTAGAGCACCACCCACTGCTCTTGGTTCACCCTCGAAACCATCATAACGCTCCTCACGACCAGTCAAGCTACCACCTTGTTTCTTAAAGTCAGCCATGCTGACAGCAGGGAGAGCTGATGCAGCGTGATGCTTTGCTTCGTTTTGATGAATCTCATGAATAGGAACAGTAGTGTGGACAACTGATGGTTGGATTGTCTCCTTCTGGATGACTGGCTGGATGGTCTGTACGCCCTGTTAGTAAGCTATTTCTCGATGGACAGGTGAGCTACATACCTCATGCACATGGTGATGTTTGTGTTCTCCAGCAATGACGGGTGCAACTGAGTGGCTTTCAGGTGCAGCAGTCTCAGTGCGAGTGTCACGGAATTGTTGACGCTCTTGTTCGAGTCGAGCCTCGACGGCACGAGCATCGCCATGACGGTGTTCGCGGGTCTCGACGGCGGCCATGCGATGTTGGTGCTGCTCTGACAAAACCTCGCGGTCCTTTACTGGCTGAATAGAGGTATGGTAATGGTCCTGGTGAACCTCACGATCAATGGCAGTCTGAGCTTCCTCATGACGCTGCTTGACAATGTTCTCTTGAACAACGGCAGGAGCAACTTTCTCGTGGACTGTGGTGTCATGATGACCAGACTTGTGCCTACACATTCAAGTTAGCAATGTGGGTAAAGAAACCTGGTTGTGGGTACAACGAAAGCCCATGAGAGACAGACTGAGACCCCAAATCACCCAGAAATGAATCAAGTGAAGAGGACGTAGTGGACTGAAACAAGTGAGCACCATGTACTGGTGGTTAGACTTACATGAAATCACTGACGGCAGCCTTAGCTTTGTCCATTGTTGCGGATGTTTTGTTCTTGATGTTTTATGTGTGTGTAGGAAGAAGAAGATGTAGATGTAAAGGTATGGGAGTTTGGTGAGAGCAGAAGATGGTTTTGTAGATGATGAAGGAAGTTATGGTTGTGTTGGAGAGAATGTGGGCAGGAGCGGGGGTGAGTAAAGTAAATAAAGTACTCAGTGGGTGAATGCGGAAGGGCCAGCAGTGAACAAACATCACATCATCGATTCAAGCTTGGGGGCTTTGCATCTACAGTGGTCCATCCCGGAACGATGTCATACTCAGCCACAGGTGCGCAATTTCCAAGATTTCTATACCAGTATTCCGTACCACCTACCTTACTACTACTACACAGTACTGGTGTACTACACTACCACTGGTTGCATGTGAACCCTGTTTACGGCTCTTTGCGGTGGCGTCTACGTCAAGAGACCCAGATCGAGAACCCTTGATTTCTTTAGGAAGCCATATCAACAACCTGTTGACTGTGGTTGATCTTTTGCTTGTTTGTAATTCAGGATCGAGGCCCATTCGGAACCCTAAGGTATGGATGTGCTTGTTATCTGATCCGAGTCGATATCTGTAAAGTGAACGGACTTAAGATTGTATTATTATCAGGTGGGGGTGATGATTCGATAAGGATGTGTGACGTACATGCATGAATGAAAGCACGCGGTGGGGTAATGTCTTGGCATGACGTCATCCGATCCTACCACAGATCCATCTGAGTCTCTGAGACTTGCTGAGATAATAATACCACTACGGAAGTACTAGATTAGGGTGGCTTACCTACCGTGCTTACCACCTGCTGTGGTACGCTACGGACCAGCCTACGGTATTGCGTTCTTCAACCTTCATTTGTGTGAGTTGGTATTTCGACCGTATTATCATGCGATCAATCATATAGATTATATTGCCCGAAGCATCGATGCTTACCTAAACCTGCAACTATCAAATATTCAGACTTTGGGTCGTAGTCGACAGACAACTCGAGAATCGAGAATCGAGAAAATGTCAGTAAAGTAGCTTAGTAGAAAGCTTGTGCTGAAACTCCTGTCTTCATTAGATCATTGAGAGAAGCTAGAGCGGTGGACATATTGAAAATCACGAGTCGGTAAAGCATAGGTTGCCTACACGATGACGAGGTGGTTAGAGCAAGTCTACCGCTTGCTTCCAAGTTCAAGCTTGACATGACGGGAATTGTGAATTGTGAATGGTGATCGTTTGACTTCAAATACTTGCCAAATAAATCCATGGACGAGGCTGTACCAGACTTTTCATAGTGATTTTGTTCCGCATTTTTTGCGGCATTGAGCACCCTCAAACAGAGTGCAGTACTAATCTCCCCTTGCAAGTCATGGCCTCCCGACTAAAGAAGATATTGCACCGCAAGAGCCAAAATCTCCAACCCAACTCATTACAAGGTGAAAATATGTCTATAGGAGGACCCGGCGACCCGGCACTTCGTGCCACTCCGTACGATGCTACAGCACCTGGAGGTTTGCCAGAAACGGGTGCTTATCCAATTAGAGCAGATGGAAGCTCCACTGCAGTGCAGGGAAATGTACATTCCAGCTACAACAGAGGTCACCAGGGTGCGCGCAATGATTTGACATATCCAACATCGACTTCCAGTCAACCTACGGCACCGCAAGAACCCCTTCATTCAAATGTGGACCCAAGAATCGATCGTTCATATCCCCGTTCCTCCAGTAATGCTCCATCCAGCACCTTACCGGTGAGGGATCGTCCTAGAGGACGGGATTTGGCAGCAGAAACACCTCTTGCGCAAGAGTTCTCAGGATTGAGTCTCGGTGACGGTGATGGTCAGTGACGGTGATGGTGTCTTTCATGTATGTACACTGACCAGTGTGTAGCCCGAGCAACCCAAACTCCGCCTCGAAGGGGCTTTCAGGCACCTGGTAATTTGGATGGATTATATTCTGAGCAAGATGCCACCGATCAAACCTCATCTACTGGGGTGTATGGACAGGACAGCTCGCCACACATATCATACAATACCACTTCCACTGGAGCTTACACTCCCGCTCGTGATACAAGACAACGCCCGAGCAATGAATTCCAAGACGATCCGGACTTGAGAAGGCGGACTTCTATTCCGAGGAAGCAAGTTGGAAGCTCTCCAAAGGCACCTTATTCTGATAACGCTTCCCCTACTGCGCCAACTGCGTTTTCAGGTCACGATCCGCGAACCAGTGTTGAGAAGCCATTACCCTCAGCTCCTGCTTCCAATTACAACTCTTACCAACCTGGAAGAAGGGAAGACCTAATCCACCCTCCAAGCGTTCTTGATAGATCCAGACCAATATCAAGAAATACAGGAGGAGGAGGAGGAGGAGCATATGCCGCCGAAGACATAGTTCAGCGAGCGCAACACGACTCTGCTGATACTGAAGTCATTGAGAGAATTGCACCTGGTCAGTCTCACCGACGCCCAATGAGTATTCTTTTCCTGAAGCTAATGCTGTGTTCAGCCGTTGTGCACGAAAATTTCCAAAATCAAGTTCACCATATTCGGGAGGAGGTGATCACACGTGAGATACACGATCATGACATCTACCACCGAATTCTGCCTGTGGTTGACGTCGAAGTGCTTCCACCGCGCCATTTCCTGCCAGTGGAAGGGGGCGGGCTTGTGGAGGTCAGTGCATCAGAAGTGCCTGGTCGAGGGAAAAATTGGGTGATTGCGGAAACAGCCTCTAAGATACCTTCTGACCAAGCTGCGCCCATGGTCCCCACCCGTTTCTCTGCGCGTGAATTCTATGGGACTGAAGGCGACACGAAAAGATACGAGACGCCTGAAGGAACTGAAAAAACCGAGCAGACCTGGATCCACCCGCCTGAATTGGAAACCGGATGCCGTGACAGTGACCAGACGTGGCCAATGGTATTTGGCGATGCAGCACCCGGCAAACATCGTCGCGGACCTTCGTCTGGGACACCACAGAATACCAAGGGTCACAGAAAAAGCTCGTCTAAGAGCTCGATGCCTCTGGCCGGTGCTGATCAACCAGGTCGTGCTAAATAGTGAACTTCCGCCGGGTAATCCATGTGTTTTTGCATTCGTGCTTCTACAAGCGAATTTCAGCGCCCACATTCTCGGTTGTACAGCATTACTTTCTGAGCGTTCAAGCGACAAAAGTCATTGTAACAGGGCGTTTGGTTGGGCATGGTGCGGCATGATGTTCCATTCTCTCTCAGACTTATTTAGCCAAAAAGGAGCATGTCGCCAACGTGTACAGCATCGACCGGTTTTCATTAATGTACCTGTAGCATCATCTTGACCCCGCTGGCATTGCAACAAGCAAGCCCGACCATTCGGCAAACGGTCTTGGATCCTGAATGTGCTGATATTACTACGAGATACAAACTTGGTACATAGGCCTTTTAAGGACATGAGAACTCCAGTATTCCTATATAATATCTACTAGGCTTCATCGTAATCTCTGATTCTCATTAGGTGACGATGGGTACTTTCGCTCTGACGAGACAATCCATACTTTTCGAGCCAAGAGGCATCTTCGGCGAGATGGTGCCTTTTCAGGTCATGTCCGGGTATCAGCCAAGGTGGGTGGTCAGCAAGTCGAAACAGGCGGCCACAGTTTCAACATCTCCTGTGGTAAGGTATGATGGCGTCTAAAACAATTGCCGATTGGATCTCATCTTCCGAAGATGAAGCTGCTCCAGTGAAGACTGGTAATCATGGCACCTTTGATTTGAAGTACCCATGACTTCTCCAGCCTTTGAGGCAACCACGAGTGTTTCTGATATCCTACCAAGCCTTACTGAACGATCATGATAGAGGGTGTAGAAAAGATAGGGTAGATGGCAAGAATCCATCGGCGCAGCAAAGCGAACAACCGAAGTGGAGGAGGCCTGGAGACCCCATGTAATGGAACGAGGCTCGCTGTGGCATGTGTGAGTGGGTCGGTCATCATGGATGAAGTACCTTAATGGCCGGGACGCCTTGAAGGAGATGTTGGGTTTCAGCCAGAAGGGGGAGGATTGTCACGATACGGTTGTGCAATCACAAACCCACCCTTGTTTGTGCATGTACTTACGGAAGTACTATTCTAAGTGTATACAGTACCTTACCGCGCTTACCTAGTACCTACCTATCGTCGGCCAAGTTCCGTGAGTAGCGTAAGTTCGTAACACACCTGCAGGGGGTGGTTTCGGCAGCGTCGGAGTTTGTACGGAATAAGCAGGTAATCGGGTCTTCTCATTGGCTCCCTTCCCGCCTTGTGCTTTGTAAGTGTAATTGTTCCTCGTCCCGAATTCCGCCCCTTGATGATATGTACCAGTACGGAATACCCCTGGACCCTATCGAAGAGAGTGGAACGAGTATTCCGTAACCCACCCCGAAATCTGATCTGTCGGGCCTCTCGGCGTCGGGTTGACGCCATGTACCGTACGGAGTATGAGACAATAGTCGAGACCCCCTAGCCCAGCTTGGGTCTTGGCAATTGGTCCTTGACTGGATGCTTCCAATCTGAGAGCTGTTGCCCTGGCTTTCCCAACAACACTCGACCTGACTGGCGACTACTTCTTCTTCTTCTTCTTCTTCTTTGTCTCATCTTCTTCGTTCTTTATGCCCTGCTTTGCTGACTACCGACTTCGCCGCGTGTCTGATTCAAACAATAACAATAATAACAGCATGAACAATTCACTCTTTTAATCTTTGTTCACTTCATGCAAAGTAAACAAATACAACAGCCAGGCCTGTTCGTTTCACAGACACTCTTTAACTTGCTAATCTTCAATCCTTTCATTCACCAACCTTCAGCTTCACTTGATTCCATTCTCTGCTGATCCAACAGTCACTTGACGTGGTCTGCTACAAATACCCACCATAACCTGTCAGCGTGATTCGGCTTCTGCAGCATGCACTACCCAGCGAGCTTGTTGCTCGCCATCGCTCTCTTGTTCGCCGCAGCTTCTACAGCTCCGATAGAACCACAAGCTACAGCTCCGACACAACTACAAGGCCGGTCCTTCAAAATCCAACGGCAGCGCCGGGATCTAGGTGGTGTTCCCGATGGCGGGGCGGCTTTGGACAAAGCATACCGGAAATATGGGTGGACAACCGTTGATAAGACGGCCGTCACTGATGTGGCACCAATTGCTGGCACTAAACAGTTGAGCGCCGCAACTGGACAACAGGAGACTGGCAGCGTCTCGGCTGCTCAACCGGCCCAAGGTGACGCCGAATTCTTGTCTCCCGTCACCATTGGGGGGCAGCAATTCAGCATGGACTTTGACACTGGCTCTTCGGATCTGTGGATCTTCAACACCAAACTGCCTGCCGCCGTGCTTAGTGCTCGAAAACGACCCAATGTTTACGATCCTTCCAAATCCACGACTTTCAAGAGCGTACCAGGCGCTGCTTTTGCCATCCACTACGGCGACAAGTCCAAGGCAAGTGGCGAAGTTGGCGTCGACACCATTGACATCGGAGGTGCAACAGTCCCGGCCCAAGCCATTGAACTGGCTACATCAGTGACCGATGGCTTTATCCAAGACGCCAATGCCGACGGACTCCTCGGCCTCGGGTTCTCCAACATCAACACCATCACCATGAATGGACAGAGACAACCACAGCCAACCTTCTTCGACAACGTGATGCCCACCCTCCAAGAGCCAGTCTTCACTGCCAACCTCAAACACTCCACCGTAGGCGCCTACGAGTTTGGCACGGTCGATAGCACGCAATTCACCGGCACTGTCCAATTCACACCAATCGATAAATCCCAAGGCTTCTGGCAATTTACCTCCAACAGCTTCGCGGTCGGCAGCGGCCAAGTCCAAAGCAACCCCCAAGCTCACCCGGCAATCGCCGACACCGGAACTACTCTCCTGCTGCTCGACGATTTCGCTGTCCAAGGCTACTATTCCGCCGTCCCAGGCCACGTTTTCGACCAAACCCAGAGAAGCCACAACTTCCCCTGCGATACCAAGCTCCCTGATTTCCACATCGGACTTGGCGACAGCTACATGGGTACGATCCCTGGTCTGCTGCTCAACTTTGCGCCTGCGTCGGGGGGCAATAACATGTGCCAGGGGGCCATTCAGTCCAATGATGGGAACCCTCTGCAGATTCTCGGAGATATCATGTTCAAAGCGCAATTCGTCGTTTTTGATGGCGGGAATACGCGTATTGGGTTTGCACCGCATGCTACGGGGAATTAGACGGTGGAATTCTCAAAGGCATCCAGCGAGCGATTCTACCCAATATGCTTAGAAGTGCTAGATTACTAGATTAATAATCGTTTTGCACGCTGATAGGCGTGAGGCGACAGTGGCAATCTGAATAACATCCTAAAACCCTTTATGAATATTTTTCTTGCGGCTTGGCCAAAGATACTCTGCGGCTGTGGAATTAATTCCAGTTTCTCGGTCTTGGTGCATCCATTGCGCTATCATGAAATTCGATTTCTTTAATCCTCAACAAGTAGTTCCCTCGTCCCTTTCTTTTCTCTGCAGTTTTGTAAAATCCTACCAAAAGACCACCTTTCTTCCCCTCCTAATAGCTCCACTCCACCCCCTTGACCAATTCTTTAACCAAGATATCTACCGTCCTTTCTCACACCATCTCCATGTCTTTCCAAAGCACGCTGCCGTTTTCCCTACCCGGTCAGGTCCAGCGTCCTGCTTCTCATTGAGTCGGTGGTAATTTTCTTTCTCCACCTCTATCGTACCGTCCGTAATTTCACCAAAGCTAAACATCCGTCACGAAAATGTTCCTGCTTTCCGTCGGTGCTATCTCGGTCCTTTACCGAAGCCAGTTCAAACGAGGATGGCTCTCGCGTCTGTCCTAGTGAGATGATAAAATGGACATGATCTGGGGGAAGGGCTAGCTTTCATTTCAAGACCCCGAAGAAACCGACTCCTTGGACAAGTTCTGTGCTCTCTGTTCCCGGAGAACTTCGGTCCTGGAAGATATCAAGGGAATGGCTGGAGGATTGGTCGTTGAATACAAACCCGCATTTCTGCGGGCCTTTTTAAATCAAAGAACTATCTATTTCAATTCAGAGCCAGCTTCCATCGTATCCATAGTTCTTTCTCCTGAGAACTGACAGCTATGGAAATCATCGCTGATGTCATTGCTCGTGACGGTCCCATATCCTTTGTTTGGGGCTCGAAACATGTCGAGTCCGAGGTTGGAGACTGGGCTTTCTGGATGGAAGTCGGCTTTGCCGATGAAAGAAGCTGATTTTCAGCGCTACACAATTCTCAGAGGGAGGATTCTGCTTCCATAGGATAAGTCAACTCTTTAGGCGCTTGTTTCCCAGATTGAAATCTTTGGCTTTTCACATGAAAGGGATGGTTGAGATATTGGAGGGTGTACATTTCACATGCGGCGAATAGGCAACGGATGTGACGATAAAATTTCTTATATTCAAGCCTACCGGCAGTCAATTGGAGCAAGAATGCAAGAAAGAATGAGCGTTGGCATACCGCCCAGTTGTACTGAAGGTTGGGACGTAAGTTTGTATTTCCGTTATCATTCCTCTTCAGAAATACTGAGTATACAATTTCTTAGGCTTCACCCTAATAGATAACAATCATAAAACACTTTAAGTCAGTGTCCTACTTTCCCTACTGATAAGGTGTCTTAATATATTATTTACATTTCTTATCTCCTTATTGTGCAGAACTTCTACTGATTTGTCGACCTTAACGTCGTCGCCGCGGCCGGCACCACTTCATCCTTTGGCAAAATATCCGGCACCGGCCCCACAGGCGTAATACTAAACGGGTTGATCTGCTTGTGACTCTTCGTATAGTGCTTCTTTATATGTTCAAACTGTGTCGTCTTCCCAAACGCGGGTACGTCCCAATAGAGCTTCCTCAACCAATCATGCAGCTTCGGATACCCACTCCTGATGTCTCTGATATTGCACTTGAAGTGCTGGACGTAGACAGGGTCGAAGCGTACGATCGTGGTGTAGAGGCGGATGTCGGCTTCTGTGATGTTGGAGCCAAAGTAGTATGGGGAGGCGTGGGAGGCGAGGTGAGCTTCGGCGCGGTCTAAGGAGCGGAAGAGGGGTTCAACAGCTTTCTCGTAGGCCTCTTGGGTTCTGGAGGGCTGATCAGCTATATTGACTGAAGAAGAGGCGATAAAGGGAACACAAGGGCGGTTTACGTGGCAAAGCCGGACTTGTAAACGCCATTATTGATGTCGTTGTAAGTCCATTCATTGGTGTCTTCGATCTGCTTTCTTAATTTTTCGGGGAAAAGGTCGACCTTGGCGTACTTCTCCGGGATGATGTCGTCGAATTCGGTGTAGAACATGCGTATGATCTCGCTTGACTGCGCGCACAACCTGTCAGAACACGCGCTGGGAATCTCGACCTGGTTTCTGCGGGGATGCAAAACGACGTACTTCATTGCTCACAATCTTTCCCTGCTTCACGTCATATAATGTCGGGACAGTAAAGCGCCCTTTATATTCCGGGTCGACCGCGAAATATATTTCTCGAAGATGGGTAAAGTCCTTGTGTATGGGATCAGGGGTTGCATTGTCGCCAGGAATATTCTCATCAGGTTTGACAAAGCGCCAGCCTGTTCCAGACATCAACGATCATGACAGTTTGGGCCAATTGGACCGATAAAAGGGCAAGCTACCTTTTTCTAGCATTTCCCAGTGGACTGAAGTGTAAGGAATGATGTCCTCTAGGCCCTTGAGCTTGCGGACGATCAGTGTCCGGTGAGCTAAAACCAACGTTAGCAGTGCCTTTCGTCAATACACGACAGTCCTGACCCCATGGGCAAGCGTGGGACACATAGAGGTGGTACCTCCCCTTCTCTGCGGGAAATTCGGAGCCTGGTTTCTTTGATATCGAATTTCGGAATTGGGATTGACCTCTTTTGAACTCCCCCGTCTTGTCAGCCCAGTTGGTGATTTTCTCTTCGTTGCCTGTCTATTGACCATTCTCTATTAGACATCGGAAGTTGAAGGTTTTCAGTACATCTTACCGCCATAGTGAATGCGGAGGTGTAGGCTCGGGAGTGATGAGAAACACGAAGATGGCTGTTGATCAGACGGATTCTAGAAGCACAAATGTTCATAGAAGAATGGGAGGTTGGAATGTCTATCGACAGATAATGTAGTGGGGTGGAATGGGGGAAGTAACGCCCCCGCGCCTTATGTCATCGCTATACAGGTTTCTAGCGGTGCTTGGCATCTTACGACCGAATCAGAAGGACCAGGACGAACCAATGTGTAAGCAACTAGAAGAGAATGCAATCCTTTTGGTGAAGATGCTGTATATTTTACTTTGGCGGAAGAGTAGAAAGAGTACAGTCGGGGAGGCCGCGCTATGCTCCACCGACATCGATCTAAACGTTGTCTAATACGACTGTACCTCCTGAAGCCCCGTGAACGCCTTTACCCTCGACCGAGAAGCATGAAGAAACCTCCTATTTGCGCAGCTTGAGCATGACATACGGAACCTCTACATCTTCCTCTGTCTGATCCTCGACGGTCATCTCGAAGATGACGTTTTTCTGGTGGCCCGGAATTGGTTTCTTACTGATCGTCTCCACAAGCTCACTGAGTCTAGCGCAACGGTTGTTAGTAAGAACGCCTTTGAACGACCAAGGTTGACTTACTTGAGGCCCAATCTGTCCTTGAGCTTGCTTGGCGGATAGAAGCTCGCATACAGCAGGCTAACACCCGAGCTTAGCATCATGATGTCCAGTCCTTGCTCTTTGAAATGATCCAAGAATTGCTGTAGAGTGATATCCGCCACCTCAAACCGATCCCAAAGCTTGTCGATTGTGACCTCACCATTTGTACCCATATATTTCCCCTTTGGACTGGCAATCGGTTCACTAAACCCGAAAAACGGAAGAGCTAGGTTGATAAACCCATTTTTGTATTGCTCGAGGTCAGTCTTGCCGTCAACGATTTTGTACATTTCCAAAACAACCAAGCCAGTAACTAACGCAGTGGTTGTGGCAATGGCTGGGATAATCTTTCCCGCAATGAACTTTGTCTTGTGTCGATCAGCTTCAGGAATGGCATAGTTCTCAGCTCTCAAGTTGCTTGCCGCAGTAATGAAGTCGATGTGGTGATTCGAATCGTCATCCTTTTCGAATTCAACAGGCTCGAGCTTGAAGCCTGGTAGAGATTTTGGCGGAGGTAGTTGTGAAACTATTTGCTCAAGCTCGCTGTTGTCATCAAAGTTAGATCTATTGGCTTGGGCGTTTGGGTCCGGGTCATTGTCGTCAGCCTGAATCTTTACAGCAGGGTTTGGAGAGAATTCTGGAATGATCATATTGTCCATGACTTTGATGTACTGATCCTTCTCGATCGTACTAGGTCCCTTTATTCCGTAATTATAGGCGTGCAGGTTGGCGCCCGCGATGACGAAGCCAATGTGGGCAGGGTTAGCAGCATTGAATTTTAGGGGTTTAGGGGCTCGCTTAGGTCCAGACCAGAACGGTGCACCGCTTGCGGTTGTCGAGTCCTTAGGGAAGTTGTATAAGAGCTGCTGAATAGCGTTGTTGTACTCTTTTTCAAACTGCATCCTGGCCCAGACTATGCAATCGTCGAAGCTCAGCGGCTTTTCTGTAACAAGGTAATCCCGGATGCTCTCTAGTGTTGGTACCTCATTGCCAGATTGCTTCAGCGTCTGCTCAACGTAGTTTGGCTGACTCAAATATAAATTCGCTGTCTCTGGGGGCCCAACAAAATATTGATGGAATTTCTCTTTCGCCCATGCAATGGTGTGCTCAATCTTGTTCGGGAAGCTGCGCAGCGTGCACTGAGGGAATGACTGCTCTGGGGGATCTTGAGAGCTCGAGTACGACTCGGTAAGATTTGGCAAGACAACCTGTGTGTTGCCCTTGGTACCGAGTGTTCCGCTGTCAAGTAAGGGCTTGCGGAAAAAGACACATCGGCGGTCAACGTATTGTCTTGCATCCACGTTGTCAAGAGCATTGGTGACCTGGTCAAGACCTTCCCAGAAATTTTCGTTGAATATGTGTTCGGTATCCGGACCAACCCTATCCGGAAGCGAGACTATCTTCCCTTCGAGATCTGGATTCATTGTTATGACAGCTGAAGCGGCGCATACGCTCTTTAGTTGACCCACATCCTTAGGACGAAATAAGAATTGCCGATTCAGGTTGCTCTTCTCGATCTGATCCATGTCCGTGATGGTTATTTTGCCGTTCTTGCCTGTCCCAAGACCGATCATTGCCCAATTCTTGAGCATTTCGCAGCCAATAGCGCCAGCACCAACAAGGAATTGATTGACGCTAGCAAGCTTCTCTTGATATTCCTTTCCGAAGACAGCAATCTGCCCGTCGTATCGGGTGTGCAGTGGCTTGCACTGCTCCTCGGATCGCTTGGCAGAGGTGGGTAGTGATTCCAGAGAGTCAAAGTAGAGCCACTGCACAATTGGATGGAATTTGCCAGAAACAGACTTCAGAACCTCTTGAGCGGCCAGTCCACCAAAGAAAGCTGCCATAGGAGCAAGATCCCCACGTGCTTGATAACTCAGTTCTCGTATCAACTTATCATCAAGCTCAACCGTCTCTTCTCCTTCCTTGGCTACAGCTTGAGCATATTTGATGACTTCTGCGGCATCTTCATCGTTGTAAGGACGTGGCATATCGCCATTGTGATGGTTCGCAAACTCATGCAGTGCTTGAAAACCAAGGTGTAACTGCTGTGGTCGGTCGAATTTTGCAAAATCAGACATGAGAAGCTCCGGCTTCTTTAGTTGCTCGCTTAGGGGCTGGAAGCTGATTGTTTTAGGCATCTTGACCTGTGTGTAGATGCCACCTCTTTGGTATTGGCCTAAATTTGATACTTCTCCAATCGAGAATGTATAAGGCCCTCTGACCTCAACCATGTGTGGCTCCGAATCGTTGAGCCCCTCCATGCCTTGCACTTCCTTGAAAGTCACAAAATTCCCATCTTCCAAACCGTGCCTCGTCTCATCAAGAGCGGAGACTAGACCATCAGAGGTTATCCCAGCAACTATGCCGCTGAGTGGAGTCTCGCCCGTAGGGTCTGCTATGGCAAAGTCCTTCCCGAAATCTGTGAATATAGTACCAAAAAGCCCAAAGGTATCCACAATGACAACAAAGATTCCGTTCTTGTGGCAATATTCAGAAATAGTGAGCTGATCTTTCAAGGGAGTGCTGGTCAGCACTACAACTTGATACTGATTCAGCTGGCTAAGATCTGTCGTAAGACTTTTCGATGGGTGTTCGGACACAGGCGTGTATGCGTTCAGCTCTGCTACTCTTGGGACCGTGACTGAAGCCCGAGGCTTGCCAACATCCTCGGGGTGTAGGAAGAATTGCGAAGAAAGATCCGCAATGGCGGCTGGCGCTGGATCGAAAAGGGTCAAAGATTTCACCCCGGCAAGGGCAATGTTCTTGGCTGTTTGTGAGCATCTTAGCAGGTGTAGCAATAACGACAGGAACGTTCAATACGGACCTATTTCTACGCCGAGTCCCTTGAGACCTGCTATCAGGACATGGGAAGCACTCATTCGCTTCATAGCTTCATGGCCGAGGACGTAGAGCTGCCGGCTATATAGTGACTCGTCGATGTCTCCGTTTTTGAGCTGCCCTACATCCATGGAAGGGCCATCAATCTCCATCTTGTTATCCTACGAACCGAAGAGATCTTTAGTAAATGCCACGTTCTAATGTATACGCAGTGGAGAGGCTTTTGAAGATGGCTGAGGGAATCACGGTAAGGGAGATGCCAGGTTTGAGATGTGCTAGTGGCTCTCCTTTAAGAAAAAGCTGCTTTCGTAGCCTTCCGTGGGAGAGAAATTGGAAACTCACCGTCATGATCTTCTTCTTCTCTGGGCGGATATGCTCGTCAGAGTCAGAAGCTTTTCTCTTACCCAGATTGGCCACCTCCGGTATGTCTGCGTGGGAGTGAATGGTGGATGACTGAGCAAATGCTTGCACGAGGCAAGCCTATGATGATGCGTAAAGTAAGGGTTTAGTACAGTTTATCATGTAAGACAGGAATCAACTCGTCTGGCAGCGGATCCTCTAACGGGAAAACGGGTTGCTTGGTATAAGCAAAGACTTGGTGTTTGTATAGTTGTTCAGAAATCGTCAAAGCATCAAGTGGACTTCTATGTACTTCTAAACAATGATTAGTCAAAATGTGCAGTGGCTTCCATGGTACTGAGTTGCATGTCAGAAGCCGATGGCGGCAGGCACGGACGCGATCTTTGATCGGCAGTAGGGATCAGCTTGACGCCCTCGCCGATCTGGCCATACCTTTAAGGTACAGCTCCTCCGGTACAGCCATATCGCCTGTCAAAGAGGTATCTCTGCGTAATGTCGATAAACATAGTAATAGGTTTGCTCGCCTATAGTTGGTACTCTGCAATGCCAGGCCTACGGTAGATGGATTTATCAAAGGTCCTCTAACGCGAGCTCTGGTACACTACATCTAAAAGTTTCGGACATCGATCCACTTGGAAAAAGAGCAAGAATTTGAGGTAGCCCATCGCAAAGTCTGTCTAGGGCAATCATAGGAGCTATGTTCCTGCTCGTCACAGCACTGCTACTGTTTGCAGGCAGCTTCTTATACACACCCGGTCAAGCTGTCGGGGCAGCCAAGCCTGGCAATCAGGATGCACTACGGTCTGGCATTGATCCAGAGAAATACAAACAAGCTTGTCCAGACTACCTCCACTACTCAGTGGTTGCACAGTACGTCCGAGGGATCAATTCCGCTCAGCGCCTCTTGATGACGCTGATTAGTCCTCCAGCCGGCCTCTGAGCCAAGGCCCTCTAGCCTTGCCATACCAGCGTCCATCTCCTCATTGTCGAACATTCTCTTCTCCCCTAGTAGAAAAAGTCATCCAAGATGTTACATCACGCATGGAAGATAAGGACCTTGCTCGGATCTTCGAAAATGCCTTCCCAAACACCCTCGACACGACAATTAGGTGGCACGCCGATGGGAGTACTAAGAGATCTACCAAGAAGTATTCGAAAATCTCACACAACGAGGGGCATTGGGAAGGTGTACAAAGCTTCATTGTCACGGGCGATATCAACGCAGAATGGTTGAGGGATTCTACGAATCAATTAAAGCAGTATCAACCTCTAGTGAAGAAAGAGAAGAAGCTAGAGACCCTTCTCCTAGGTGCCATCATTACCCAAGTTGAGTACGTGATCGAATCTCCTTATTGCAATGCCTTCCAGCCACCGCCGCCAAGTCGTCTACCAGCCGTGGCCAATGGACAGGATGATATGGTGCATCCAGTCTATGAACAGTCAAGGGTATTTGAATGCAAGTGGGAACTGGACTCGCTGGCTCATTTTCTTGCTTTGGGGAACCAATTTCATGAAAGCACCGGCTCGAAAGATTTCCTGACTCCTAGATGGTTCACCGCTATAGACACCGTCTTGGAGGTTCTGGATCAGCAATCGAGACCGACTTTCAACTCCACAGGGAAATACGAAAGGAATGAATACATGTTCAGACGAAAGACAGTCTCAGGGACAGAAACCTTGAGTCTTGGAGGAATCGGCAATCCTCTTGCCGATGGCATAGGCCTTATTCGAAGTGCATTCCGACCAAGCGATGATGCAACCATCTTCGGCTTCCTAATCCCCTCAAACGCGATGATGGCCGTCGAGCTGAAGCGGACAGCCGACCTAGTGAGATCGGCCGGCAAAGAAGACCTCGCCAAAACGCTGCTCGGGTGGTCCGAGGGCATTAAGAAGGGCATCTGGGAACACGGGATGGTTCACCACAAGAAATATGGCGACGTTTTTGCCTTTGAAGTAGATGGCTATGGATCATCTGTCATGATGGACGACGCCAATTCACCTTCATTGCTGGGGCTTCCATTGATGGGTTTTATTGATGTGAATCATAAGGTATATCAAAATACCCGAAAGATGATACTAGAGAAGTCGGGGAACCCGTATTATCTAAAAGGTAAGGGATTCTCTGGCATTGGGGGCCCACATATTGGGGTGCAGTATGCGTGGCCTATGAGCCGACTGGTGCAGGCAATGACGAGCGATGATGATGATGAGATTGACGATGCTCTAAAAGCGGTGCGAGATTCGAGTAGACTCGGGCTTGTGCATGAGAGTATCAATGTGGATCGTGTCGCTGATTATACTCGTAAATCTTCGAGACCTATCAATGCATACCTGACTGCTGATTATGACACAGGGCCTTGGTTTGCGTGGGCGAATTCTGTCTTTGCTCAGACAATTCTCGATGTGGCGGCAAGGAAGCCTCATCTGCTCTTTGGGAAGGGGGCTGCGCCTTATACGATATAATCGTTCTCTCGAATATCTCTTCGACTGCGTTTGGCGAGCATCTGCTTCTGGAGTTAAGATCATACTCCTATAGATGAGCCTCACTTAAATACTAGATATATGCTGAAGAGGGTTAAATAGCGCTCAATATGCTATCTTTCTTTTTTACAATGATAGCATCTGAATGTCTTTACCAACGGACTCTACGGACCCAATCTCTCAATCCTCCACCCCCCCGCCCCTTTTTCGTCCCGCGTATACCTAAACCGATCATGCAACCTACTCTCCCTCCCCTGCCAAAACTCCGCCATCTCCGGCACGACCCTCAGCCCCCCCCAAAACTCCGGCACCGGTATTTCTTCCTTCCCCTCAAACCTCCTCTCTACATCCTGGACCCTCCTTTCCAGCACCTCCCGGCCTCCTTCCTCCTCCGGCAACACCTTACTCTGCTCGCTGGCCCACGCCCCAATCCTACTCCCCCTTGCCCTCAAATCATAATACGCCTGGCTCTCCTCCTTTGTCAGCCTCTCCACCCGCCCCTCAACCCTGACTTGCCGCTCCAACTCATGCCACCAAAACGCCAAACTCGCCTGCGGATTGCTGCGCACGTCCGCGGCTTTCCGACTCGTGCCCCAATTGCTGTAGATGACAAAACCCCGCTCGTCCAGTTCCTTGAGGTAGACGAAGCGCGAGGAGACGGAGCCGGACGGGAGGGAGGCGGTGGAGAGGCAGACGGTTTCGGGTTGGTGGACGCGGGCGGATTGGGCGTGGGTGAACCAGGTGTGGAATTGGGTGAAGGGGGAAGGGTCGAGCTGGGAGCGGTCTAGGGAGCCTTTTGTGTACTGGTCGGCTTGTTTGCTGGAGGGGTCGGAGGTTGGGGCGACTGTTGGGGGAGGGGGGTTAGTGAGGGGGGAGGGGAAGAGGAGGGGGGGGGGGTCAAATGAGCCTACATATGAGTTTGGAAGATTGGGCGGAGGCCATTCGGTTTATTTGGAGGAGTCGGAGGGGTGATAGGCGCATGAGAGTAAAAGGACACCGCCAGTTGGTCTAATAATGAAAGGAATGTATTGGGAACAATAGCGGTCATCGATCACTAAACCCTAATCTCCATGTGACTTGGGCACTATCGAATCATCCGGGTACACCTTCGGCAACAGAGGCAATCGTATAACGAACATATGAAATGTTACCATACATTGATCGGTGGATCTGGAGTGATCCTACATATCCTAACGTACTGTACCGTAAGCTACCTAGATGCTCCGCATCTTCTATCTAGTTTGAGTCGAGATGTTCTATCCATAATAATACATATCCATTCCAGCAACGTGCTTCGTGTACCTTCCCCTTCAAAGTCTTCCATACCTCTCCCCCAAACGCCAGCTCAACCGTATTGGTACAGGAGCAATATAATCCAAACGCTGTGACAGATATCCTTCGTCCACTCCTGACAAAAACGCCGTAAGTACGGTCCACTTGTGTATGCACCAGGGTATTAAAAACCGAAAAGAAACCATGAAAAACTTTTTTGGCATCGACCAAGCCAAGTAAGGTGGGCAGGTCCATGTAGGTCAGGCCATGGGCCCAGACAGTGCTACACTGCTTCCTCGACTCATAACAGGACCAAGCAATTCCAGGATCTTCCCTGATACTGCTGATGGGTAGCCCCTCGACAACATCTCGTGCACAACTCCCATAGCACTCTCTCTGCCTTCGACAGTGAGGAAAGCTCTAGTCATAGCCTCATAGGTGCTAGGCTCTCTCTTCTCCAGCCCAACGTTCTCGTATACCGCTTTCGCTTTTGTAATGTTCTTTTCCATAGCCCAGCCATGGATCAAGGTGTTTGCAATATAAGGAGTTAACGCCACCTGCCTCGCAGACATATGATCGAGGAGTTCCTCCGTCTCGGCCACGGAGTGGTTGGCAACCATGGATTCAAACAAGGCCTGGTAAAGGCATGCCTGCGGGCGGATATCGGGGTTTGCGATTACCTCGTTGAAGTCCTGACGGGCACCAGCCATATCGTGAAGGGCGCAGCCTTTCGCGTGGATGAGCGAAGCATAGTGGACCGCCTCCGGACGTTGGCCTGAAGCACGAATTGTGTCCAGCACACCTTCGGCGGCTGGTAAGTTAATAGGATCAAGGGTGGCATATGTGTCTATCAGCAGCTTGTATGTGTGCATCGTAGGTTGTATACTTTTCGACTGCATGCGCTCGTAGTATGCAAGTACTTTTGCGCTATCACGTTTGGTAGTCAAAAAATATTGCATCAAGCTGTTGTAGGGCGCCGGGCGGGGCTTGTAGTTTGGCATGGACTCCATTTCATCGAATAACTCTTCCGCGAACCGTTCGTCACTAACTCTGCAAAGCGCATTGACAATCGTCCCGTACGTGACAGATGTGGGTCGGATTCCTAAGTTGCGCATTTCAGCGAAATAAAACAGGCAATCATCAATGCGTCGAGCTTTGCCAAGCTTTCCAATGAGTGCGTTGTAGAGGAAAGACGACGGCTCCACTTCTTCGGACTTGGCACGCTGAAATATTCTGACTGCCTCAGTTGCTTCGTCAAAGGTCTTTGTCGAGTCCTTTAATGTGGTGATGTAGAGTCCAAAAGTATTTGCCGTGGGAGCCGACCCCATATCAAGCAACTCCTGATGGAAACGTCCAGCCAAGGTCCGGTTACCAACTGTAAGGCAGGCGCCAACCATCGCATCTAAGATTGAAGACCATCCATGTCGGACAACCGCATATTGAGTGAAGAAGGGAATGTCTCGCCGTGCCATTCCATGGATATCATGAATCAAATTCGCTCGTCCTTCCTTTGCAGCAGCGGAGATGAGTTTTGCATACACAATATACCGTGGGTGCCGGCCAGCCCGGCGAATGTTTCTAAACCTCATAAGAGCCTCGTTGAGACCAGCGCCAGTCTTCGCACGGTGATTCTCTAGCTCCTCAATAATGATGGTCGAACCTCTGTAGTCTGTAGTAGCCGCGTATGGATCAAAAGTATCCGCGTAAGTACTAGGCATGGCTGCGGCGAGGCTGGGCGTTGGCGTGAATGGTTGAGGAGCGTAAGGTGCTTTGGCTGACAGGTGGTGTCGATAGCTTTGCCACCTCTCAACCAAGTCTCGACGCTGATGTGATATCTTTGCCAGGGCCCGCTCAATAAGGTCTGAAGTGCGCTTGTCTGTAGTAATGCCGCTGCCAACGGTAGTTTCAAGAAGATTCGCAAACCTTGCCGAATGAGCAAGATCATGGGTAGTATTACCACTGCCGAGCATTTCAGCCTCAATCTGTAGTGCCAAGGTCAAATCCTGCCAGCTTAAACCAGAAATGTCTTCCGGACCGAGTCCTGCCAGCATTTGCTCAGCAACAGGGGAGACAAGACCACCGTTGTCGAGCATTGCCCACAGAAAATTCATGCTAGCATTGGGCGAAGGCACAATCCTTTGGTCAGCGAGAAACCCGCCAATTGTTTCTATGGCCTCGTCGATCTCTTCCGTAATCTCGGACCGAGGCATTGCATCTTTGCTTGACGCACGAACACGCTCGAATACTTGTCTGGCCTCCATCAGACCTTCATCGACGTGACCGCTGCCGATTAAGGCCACGGCGTACATAGCCGTTGGTTCAATCATAGATTCATCAAGTTTTGCAGAGGTGGTCAAAATAGACCAATAAGTTCGAGCTAGGTCAACTTTCCCTTGCCGGATATGGAGCGCAAGCATTGAGATTGCCACCATTGGTGCTCCAGCGGCGCCTGGGTGGATGTGTTGGTAGGTCTTTGTTGCGAGCTCAACATCACCATGATCGGCGGCAGTAGTACATACCCGGGCCATCGCTTCACTCCGGGCAGAATGTGTTAGGTTCCCTTTTTCTGCCATCTTCAGGGCAAGTTGCAGATCACCAGCATCTAGGCGTGCCTGGACGAGAGCGTTTACCACCACTATGTCTTGCATGTCCTCCAATCGTTCCATACGGTGATCTGTCACTCCATCATAAGATTCAACAATCCTACCGAGGAACCTGTGACCGCCATCTGCTTTGCCGCAGATCGCATACGCTTTGACAAGGGAGGCATAAACTTCGTTGTCCTTGCGCTGAATAATGGCCAGTTTACCGGCATCGTCGGCAACAGCTAAAGACTTGTATTCATTGTAGCATTCGACAGCACTGGCGAGTTCTCCAGCCACCGCGAAGGCATCGATCATCGGCGGAAACATAGTGGCGATAGGGATAATTTTGTGTGCTTCCATATGAGAATAGGTCCGAATCATATCGTCTACTCGCCTATGCAAAGCACAAGCAGTGACTAGAAGTCGATATGTCTCCGAAGAATAAAGACGCGTCTTTTGCGCTAAGACTGAAGAGTTGAAAATCTTCATTGCTGTGCTAAGTGCATCATCCTCAGCAAGAATGGCGAGTTCTGCCTCGTTCGAGCGGAACAAGAACTTTCCATTCTCCTTCAGACCTCCGAACCTCAATCGCTTTTTCTCCACCGTATCCCTCATAACAAATACTTCAAGTGCTCGGCAAGCAAGAACCTCGATAAGTGCAGTGTAGAAAGCGGTGTCCGGAGTTACCTTACGCCGAAGCATGTCAGAGTAGACTCCAAGAGCTTTAGGTACAACATGATGCTTGGCAACGGGCAAATGAATGGCGGCGGCGAGAAGTGCGTTGTAAGCTTCAGTGGTTGGCCGAAGGCCCTCGACGAGCATTGACTCAAAAACTGGGGGGATCTCGGCATATCGCTGTGCAGCGTTGAGATTGCTGATATGCTCACAGAAAGCCTGGGATTCTACATCTTGGGCCGAGGATAATGAAGTGACAACGCTTGAAGTAGTGGAAGGAGTCGAAGCGTTAGCGGTGGTGCTTGGAAGCACGGACGTCGGCGCGACAGATTCGTCTGAATTGATTGAAGTCTGTTTTGTAGACTCGATCTGGGCATCCGAAGGAACGGGAGCTGATACCTGTTGGATATGGCTGATCTCCTCTGCAATAGCCTCATCAACTTTAGCAACCGCAATGGCTTCGGCAGCCTCGTCCTCAACTTGTTTAATCTCATCAACAGCACTGGTGCTATAAGCTCGGTTTAGGCCTTCGCGCTCAACCTGAACCTCTGCCCGCAGACCAACATCTTCCCTCTCGTTTGCCTTCCTGTCAGGTACAACCGATGGTGCCTTCCATCCTATCCTCTTCGGAAACTGAAACTGCTTCCACTCTTCAATCTCGCCACCATGCTGTTGCTGATTCTGCCACGCTTCGTAATACGCCGCTAATCCTTCGTCATTACTCCCTGTGCCATTTTGGTCTCCATGGTTCGCCCTGTTCGAAGCCCCAGAAGAGCTCGAGGTATTATGGAAGGCAGTATGTAACTGTGCATGTTTACCGTGCCGATTAGTGGTGTGGATCCCATATGGTCCGAACGGAGTTGTTGATGATGCGTATGAAGATTGTGTAGCGGCAACGACTGATTGCGCGTAGCCGTGTGTAAAGGTCTTCACAAAACTTTGACGTGCAAGATGTGTGAATGGCTTGAAAACCATTTAGTGAACCGATATCCCCTCACGATGGAGATTTGAGTCTACTTCGAGATCGAGTCAGCTAGTTATGGCGAGCACGGCACGAGTAGTCAAGGATGCCACACGTAGCACAAGCATATTGAAGAGATGACCAACTCACTGTAGATGGATATGATGGATTGCAGGTTCATGTGACGACACTATAGTCGTCCAAGAACGCGCTATACTAAAAGATGCGAGGTAGGTCTAGGCAGCCCGAAGGCGAAGTGCGGCTCAAGACGAGGAACGGAAAGGGTTGGATGTAGAACGTGAAGAGCGGCACAGGGTCATCGATTGCAAGACCATTTGTATCAATCCGGGGTAATAGATCGTAGGTGCTGAACCTAAGGTACGAAAGCGGTGGCCTAGAAATAATATAACAGTTGTGTATCAGTATGATGGATGACGAGGCACCTCCTTGAGGTAGTAATTAGTAAGGCGGTATACTGGAAACGAAGCGGTGAACTAAAGACAGGTCATCTGCGCCGTCAATGCTGGGGGCAACGCAGACGTCAATTGGAGAAGTATAGAAAGAAATCGAGGCTTTTGCTGGGTGGGGGATGTCAGCTCGAGAGAGACATTGGTGCCTGGCGAAAAGTGAGTCCGTATCATTTTCTTTCCGTCTTCGAGTCATTCCGGCTTGTATTCTAGCCGCGACCAGGGATGCGATTGGCTTGCTGGGTGCCTTACAAGGCTTAGCGTATCAAAGCCCTCCGACTGCAAACGGCAGATGCCGATGCGTGGATGTTTGGTAAGGTAAGAAAGATACTTAACAGCTTTCTTTTGTTTCATACTCTGTGTTTCCCAAACGTCACCGTCACAGGGCTTGAGCCGGCGTTGCGTCTCTCTTGGAAGGATCGCGATTAGTTTATGATGCACTTCTTAAAAGTTGGACATACTATGGATCAATAATCACTGCATGATGGGTCTTGCAGACGTGGCTGTTTCTGCCCCGGGCAAAGTCTTGCTAGCTGGAGGATACCTGGTTCTGGACAGAGACTACACTGGCCTGGTCTTCGGACTCGATGCACGCATCCACGTCCATATCAAGAACTTGTCAACCAGTCCCGGCTTGACTCTGTCCGAAATTATCGTGAGATCTCCTCAGTTCAAAGATGCAGAATGGAGATATGGATACCGCGAGACTGAAGAACATGGTGGTATTGAAGTGACACAGCTTAAAGGGTAATTACCACTTTCTACTTTGTGAACTCTCAATCTAGTTGACGAACGACTTCTTCCGTCCGGCTCTCTTCATAACGATCATTGACGTAATGAAACCCAACAAATGATCCATGTCTATCGCTATTCTTCAGTCCGTTCTGCTCTTCCTTCTGCTTGGGTCCAAATGCCCTTTTGCATACACTAAGTGAGAGAAATGTACCTTGTCTAGCTGTTGCATCTCTTGCCAACCCGGCTGATACCGTCTCCTTGTGACAGCCATTCTACATCTTCGCAGTCCCGAAACAAGTTCGTTGAGACGGCGCTAGCATATGCATTGAGCTATGTTTCATCTCTCTCGCGTTCCAAGATCGGACCAGCATCAATTACGATATTGGCTGACACAGACTATTACTCGCATGCTGGGTCTACCAGCAATGCATCTCCTCGTTGGACCGATCAGCGTTTTCTTGATTTCAATGTGCCTCTGGCCAAGGCTCATAAAACAGGTCTTGGATCATCTGCAGCACTCGTGACTGCCTTTACAGCAGCTGTGTTCGCCCACTATATAGACCCTGAAGGGGCCTTCTTGAAATCTGGTGTCGGAAGAGCGCGTCTGCATAACCTGGCTCAAGCAGCCCACTGTGCAGCTCAAGGCAAAGTTGGATCGGGATTTGATGTTGCGGCTGCTGTCCACGGCTCCTGTGTCTATAAGCGCTTCTCGCCATCCATCCTGGAAGGGCTAGCTGATACGGGTACAGAAGGTTTTTCAACCCGCCTAAAAGCGGTAGTCGAGGGTACTGATAGCTCTAACCAATGGGACACACAAATCCAGAAGTCTTCCGCTATCATGCCGGAAGGCCTTCGTCTGGTCATGTGCGATGTCGATTGTGGCTCTGCGACGGTGGGCATGGTCAAAAAAGTACTTTCGTGGAGGAAAGAGAGTCATAAGGAGGCGGCATTGCTTTGGAGAACACTACAAAAAGGAAACGAAGACCTTGTTGGAGAGCTTCAAAGGTTGTGTAGAGCCACCGGAGAGTCTCGATACGATTATGACGATTTAAGCACCATCATTGAGACTATTCGATCGTTGATCAGAGAGATGTCAATGAAGGCAGGGGTACCGATCGAGCCGAAAGTGCAGACGGAATTGCTAGACGCTTGCTGTCAGGTACCTGGTGTTGTCGGAGGAGTAGTTCCCGGTGCTGGTGGTTATGACGCTATTGCTCTATTGGTAGATGAAAGAAAGAGTGAAGTATTCAACGGCTTACATGGCCTATTGGATCACTATACGGTTGACGCTGAAGAAGTTGAAGGAGCCAGTATAGGTAAGGTCAGACTACTCAGCGTGAAGCAGGAAATGGAGGGAGTAAAGATGATGAATCCAACCAAGTATGAACATTGGACGAAATAACGCTTGAGAATTACCTCAACAGTTGGAGCAATGCTATTGTGGGCACGCACGGCACGATCCTGTGTGGCGGTTGTGGTTCTACCTCAAGCATATCCTGAATAGAGGCGACAGCTGTGTGGGAGTCTGGATTAATTAGCAACGCAGTTGCTTCTACCGACTGATTTTGACGCCACATCACTAGCCTGCGACAACCTTATTTTAATTCTTTGTAAAACGGTTGGCTCTTTTTCCAAGGTCACGGAAGCTACCGTGATGCTAAACCTGTTACAGTTAGAGATCACGGAAGCTAAACCTATTACAGTTAACCGTTCGATTTTCAATGAAGTTCGGCTCACCTACTCGCTCACCTACTCGTTCATCTACTCGCTCATCTACTCGCTCACCTACTCGTTCATCTACTCGCTCACCTACTCGTTCATCTACTCGTTCATCTACTCGCTCACCTACTCGCTCACCTACTCGCTCATTTACTCGCTCACCTACTCGCTCATCTACTCGCTCATCTACTCGTTCATCTACTCGTTCATCTACTCGCTCACCTACTCGCTCACCTACTCGCTCATTTACTCGCTCACCTACTCGCTCATCTACTCGCTCATCTACTCGTTCATCTACTCGTTCATTTACTCGCTCACCTACTCGTTCATCTACTCGCTCATCTACTCGCCCTACCAATCTCTCTACCAAACGCCCTACCAAATTCCCTACCAAACGCCCTACCAAATTCCCTACCAAATGCCCTACCGAATTCCCTGCCAAATTCCCTACCAAACGCCCTACCAAACTCCCTACCAAACTCTCTACCAAACGCCCTACCAAACTCCCTACCAAACGCTCTATCAAACGCGTCGGTCGAACGCATAAAACACGTCAAACAGTGCTTCAAACAATGCTTTCTACATGGCTTGAAAACAGTACTGTTACCCCTGTGGTTAGTAATCTTCGCTCCCAGCCGAAGGTTGACGCTAGGAAATTCAGAGGATTCAGAGTATTTACTTCTTCCCACTTCTTTCTTCCTTCGTAGAACAGTTTCTACTTTCTATTTCGTACGAAATAATGCTAACTGACTCAATAGAACGCACTCTTCATGACTCAATATCAAACTTCCTACTGACTGTTACGATCCTAGCTACGCACCTATGTTGGTAGCTATGTTGGTGGCTATGTTGATGACTATCGCCGGCCGCTCGCCGCTAGGCTATAGGGTTGTTCCGAGGCCAACCCTATTCAGGGTTAGCT